>Ga0189288_10173_pt1 | contig 52387 bp, 44 predicted proteins | sample UW105minimetaG_FD_130316 | JGI IMG/M metagenome (GOLD analysis project Ga0189288, IMG submission 130316) | Marine microbial communities from the Costa Rica Dome - UW105 mini metaG | ecosystem: Environmental > Aquatic > Marine > Oceanic > Photic zone | place: Costa Rica: the Eastern Pacific...
CGCTTTGAAGTCACCAAACTGCTTGGTGATCGCAGCAGTCAGCGTGGTTTTACCGTGGTCAACGTGACCAATGGTGCCGATGTTGCAGTGCGGTTTACTGCGCTCAAACTTTTCCTTAGCCATCTCGGGCGCCTTCTAATTTTGGTGGGGCCACATTGGCCCGTTTTCCTCTACCGCGCGCGACATATTGCGTTACACGCCAAAAATCAAGCTTCCTTTGCCGAGATCAGTTGCGCTGCTCTTCCAACTGCCGCCGCATCTCTTCGTTCCTGTTGTCTTTCCAGCAGTTTTCCAGGTCTTCCTTGGACACTTCATCTACCAGACAGGCCCGGTTTTCGTGCATCCACTTCTCGATTTGACGCGCCGCGTTATATGTCAGATTGGCCATCTGCTCCTCGGCGGTCATGGAGAAACCGCTGGAGGCAAACAGGCTGGATCCCGTGAAGGTTTCCAGCACAAAGATCTCTTTTGCCTCCTCATTAAACTTGGCCCCTGCCCGATCATCCCAAGCGGTGACGGTGAGGATGATCGCAGACTTGGGTTGCAGCAACAACGGCACACCTTTTTGGGCAAGAGCGTAACCGTTGATGTTCACCCCAAAATGCACCAATCGCGTGCCGTCATACCGGGATGCCCCCAAACGCGCGTCGATTGCATTTTTCATGCTGGCGATGAAGGCCTCGGTATCCGCTTCCCGCGACAGCGGGCCTTTCTGAATATCCGGTGCCACAACAATGTTGTGACCGAGCACAAAATCTCCGAGATCCAACACCTCGTCGGTAACGTCTTTGGTCGGCGCCGTACAGGACACCAACGCGGCCAACGCCACGATGCATGCAACCAGTCTGAACATGGGCATTATTCTCCGCCACTCTTCCTCAATAATTAGCCGTTGGCATATCGGATTGCCCCTGCGCGCGCAATCAAAGGCTTTGTGCACACTGATCTCTCGCCTATTCTCATGCGTAAGGAGAAGCATGATGCCACAGCCTGTCCAAGCCCCAGCCAGCACGCCCAATCCGCTTCCGGTTCACGCCGTTCTGGCCACGGAGCCTCTTGGCCTATTTGGCTCTCTCAAGGCGGCGCGTAGCAATCTGCTCTCGATCCTGCCGGAACTCGCCGTGCGCCAGCCCATGGTCTCCGGTCGCACGGGATTGCGCTGGCACATGGTCATGGACCCCGGCGCGATCCGCCGTATTCTGCTCGAGAAAGTGGACGACTACCCCAAATCCAAAGCCACCAAAAACATCCTGCGCCCCGCCATAGGTGACAGCCTGTTCATCGCCGAAGGGTCCCACTGGCGCTGGCAACGCCGTGCCGCCGCCCCTGTCTTCACCCATCGCAACATCGCCAATCTCGCTCCGGTCATGGCCCAAGCCGCCGAACGCGCGGCAGACCGTATCGCAGAACAAAGCCCTCACGCCGTCGATATGATGAATGAAATGGTGCAAACCACCTTTGACGTGATCAGCGAAGTGACCTTCTCCGGCGATGGCAGCTTTGACAGCTCCAAAGTACATCAGGCCATCGACGACTACATCGCGGAAGCAGGCAAAATCTCGCTCTTGGACATGTTGGGCGTGCCCGATTGGGTGCCGCGCCCAGGCCGCATGATGTCCGGCAATGCCGTAGGCGACATGAAGCAGGTCGCCGACACCGCCATTGAAGCCCGAAAGGCACGCGGCGCCAAAGACACGCCCGACTTGCTGGATCTGCTGCTCGCCGGTGTCGATCCGGAAACCAAAAAAACCATGAACACCGCGGAACTGCGCGACAACCTGCTGACCTTCATTGTCGCCGGCCATGAGACCACCGCGCTTACTCTCGCCTGGGCGCTTTACCTCTGCGCCTTTGATCAGGACGTTCAGACCAAAGCCCGCGCCGAAATCGCCGACATCTGCGATGACGCACCGATCACCGGCGACCAAGCCATGCAACTGACCTTCGTGCGTCAGATCATCGACGAGACGCTCAGGCTCTACCCGCCCGCGGGGATCATCTCCCGCACTGCACAAGCCAACGACGTGCTCTGCGCCCGCGAAATCCGCCCCGGCGACACCGTCATGATCCCGATCTACACCCTACAGCGCAATCGCCTGCTCTGGGACGATCCCGATGCCTTCAAACCAGAACGTTTTGCCGACCGCAAAGCCATCGACCGCTACACCTATCTGCCCTTTGGTGACGGTCCGCGCATCTGCATCGGTGCCAGCTTTGCCATTCAGGAAGCGGTGATCGTGCTCGCCACCCTGCTCAAGCGCTTTCGCTTTGAATTGGTGGAAGGGAAACCCCCAAAGCCCGTGATGATCCTCACCCTGCGCCCCGAAGGTGGCGTATGGCTGCAAGCAACACCCAACACCTGAGCACACACCTCTTGCCGCATCCCCCTCTCCTGCCGCACACTTGGTCGCAAGGGAGGCCCATGTCATGACATCCGAGACCACCAAGCCCAGCGCGCAAGACAAGCTGCCGCCGCAGCCGCAACTCATTCCCGACACCAACATCCTGACACCAAAAGACATCACCGAAGCGCTCAAAGCCGGGTTTGACGACTTCCTCGCCCACCCGCTTGTGAGCGGCTTCTTTGGCTTATGTTACGCCACCTTCGGCATCTTTTTTGTGTGGTGTCTGGCATGGCTTGGCAAAATTTGGATGATCATCCCAGCCTCGGTTGGCTTCCCGCTGGTCGCGCCGTTTGCCGCCGCCGGGCTCTATGAAATATCGCGCCGCCGCCAAGCAGGGCAGAACTTCTCCTGGTCCGATATCCTCACTGTCATGGCCCGCCAGCGCAAACGCGAGATGGGCTGGATGGCTTTTGTGACGCTGTTCATCTTCTGGGTCTGGGTCTACCAAATCCGCCTGTGGCTCGCGATCATCCTTCAAGACGCATCATTCTCTGACTTCGCCGGGTTCCTACACGTGGTCTTCCTCACGCCTGAAGGCTGGACCTTCCTCGCCATCGGAACCTGTGCCGGCGCCCTACTCTCCGCCGCGCTGTTTTCCGTGACCGTGATCGCCATGCCGATGCTTCTGGATCGGGAAACCGACTTTGTGACCGCCATGCTGACCTCCGTGCGTGTGGTCAAAGAAAACCCGGTGGTCATGCTGACATGGGCCGCGATCGTATCGGCAACCATGCTGCTGTCGTTGGTCCCTGCCTTCCTTGGCCTGCTTTTCACCCTGCCGATTTTGGGTCACACCACGTGGCACCTGTATCAACGAGCAGTGGTGCCAGAAGTCGATTAGTGCGCTTCACGCGCGCATATCCACGGCACGCCCCTCCAAGGTGTCGGTGAGACCCTCAAACGCATATGTCCGACGTGGGATAAAGCCGCTCGTCGCGCACCAATCGATATACTGAGCATTCAGCGCCCGAATAACCTGCGCCTCCGTCTGGCCCGCAGAAGGCGCCAACGCAAAAGACATAACGTCAGAGGGTTCGTGCTCCTTAGTCCACGCCCAGCAGCCTTCCACAAAATAGGCGCCTTCGGCTTCAGTGCGGCATGCGTCCCAATATGCCGTTTCGGCTCCATTCTTGATCCAGTCTGACAATGCGCCACCTCCAAACTTCTACCGAGGACCTCAAAGTCCTTCGCCAAAGAGGTGGCGATTTCAGCGGTTTTTGCCTTGAGACTTACCGTCAAGCTCTTGAGATTTCGGGACAGGGAACAGCACCCGCAGCCTAACCTGACTTGATCCCAGCGCCTTCGCGCACAAAAGTGAAAATCGCGAGACACCTATTTTCACGCAAGGACATTCAAAATGAAAATCGTTTTAGGAACTATTGGAGCCGCCGCAGTATTTTTACTGCTCTACCTGGCTTTCTGGCCTGTTTCGGTTCAGCCAAAGTCTTGGCACGCCCCAAACAACACCGGCTACACAGGCGACTTTGTCGCAAATCAAAAACTTGCAAATCTCACCTTGGTGGATCTGGGCTCGCACCTTGGTCCTGAAGATGCCGATATTGGACCCGATGGCATGATCTATGTCGCAAGCCATGACGGCGAGATTCTCAGGATTGCCGCAGACAACACCACTGAGGTCTTTGCCCAAACCCATGGACGCCCCCTTGGCATCGAATTTGACCAGAACGGCACGCTTTTTGTCGCGGACGCCTATCGTGGCCTCCTCTCCATAAACCGTGAAGGCGATGTCACCCTGTTGGCCAATAAGACCGTCGACGGCAGTCCCATTCTTTATGCCGATGATCTCGATGTGACGTCGGATGGGGTCATATACTTCTCGGATGCATCCACACGCTTTGGCGCACAGTCCAACGGCGGCACCTTGGCCGCATCGGTTCTCGACCTTGTCGAGCACTCTGCAAATGGGCGCGTATTAAAATACGATCCCGCCACAATGCAGACGACGATCTTTGCCGATGGGCTCACCTTTGCCAATGGCGTCGCGATAAACGCTGCAGAGGATTCGGTCTTCGTGGTCGAAACCGGCGACTATCGCGTGTGGCGTTTTCCGATGGATGGTAGCCCCGGCGAAGTGATACTGGACAATCTTCCGGGCTTTCCCGACAACATAAATAACGCGGAGGACGGTACATTCTGGATCGGCCTTGTCAGCCCACGCAACGAAATCATGGACAAACTGTCAGACAAACCCTTCCTGCGACAGGTGGTTATGCGGTTGCCAGACGCCATGAAACCTGCGCCAACACGGTACGGCTTCATCTTGAAGATGGACGAAGGCGGCGCTGTCATTGAGACCCTACAAGACCCGTCCGGTACCTACGCCCTCACAACCGGCGCTGTAAACTTGGCGGATGGACGTGTCGTCGTGACTTCACTCACTGAGCCCCGCCTTGGGATTTTACCCAGCCCTTGATTACTCTGCCCCAGCGTGCAGAATCGCAACGGTTCGTGACCTCGGCGGCCGTTGCACCTGTCGCTTTTCATCAAAAACGCGCACCTCCGCAAAACAGTCGCGATACCGACGTAATACCGACGTGCCTTTTCAACGAAAAACGGGGGCGCAACGGCCCCCGAAATTTATGCGTCAAACTTGTAGTCCTTGGGGAACCCGTAGGGGGCTTTCTTACCCACCCCGGCCCGTTTCCCAAGCCAGTCTGACATGTCAGGCTCATGCCGCGTTTTGCCACTGCCGCCCATCGACCAAGTCAGACCGGTTTCCCAGTCAAAGGTGGTGATGTCAGACAGCCCGCCGTCCAACTCCAGGGTACCCTGACGCCCGCGCGCCATGTTATACTTCTGAATTCGCACACCTTTTCCGCGCCCAAGCTCCGGCATTTCGGATATCGGGAACACCAGGAACCGGCCGTTTTTGGACACCACCGCGACGTGATCACCCGTCACTGGCTTACAGATCATCGCGCGAATATCGTCTTTCACGTTCAGCACCTGTTTGCCTGTCCGCGTCTGCGCAATCACGTCTTTCTCTGGCACCACAAAACCGTCACCCGCACTGCTGGCCACCAGCAGCTTGCGATCTGGCTTATGCACAAAAATGTCAATGATTTCAGACTCATTGGGCAAATCCACCATCAATCGCACAGGTTCCCCCATGCCCCGTCCACCCGGCAAATTCGCCGCGCTCAGCGTGTAGAACCGCCCGTTGGAGCCAAACATCAAAAGCCGGTCCGTCGTCTCCGCGTGGAAGATAAATCGCGGCCCGTCGCCATCCTTGAACTTCAGCTCCCGCTTCAGATCAATGTGGCCAGACATGGCGCGAATCCAGCCCATCTGAGAGCAAACAATCGTCACCGGCTCGCGGTCGATCATCGCCTCAATCGGCACCTCTTCGACTTCCGCAGCTTCGGCAAACACAGTGCGCCGCGCACCAGCCTCATAGCCCTTGCCAAATGCCTTCTTCGCTTCTTTGAGTTGCTCAGAAATCCGTTCCCACTGAAGATCGTCACTGCCCAAAAGCGCAACGATTCCAGCACGTTCTTCCTGAAGCGCATCCCGCTCCCGGATCAGCTCCAACTCTTCCAGTCGCCGCAAGCTCCGCAAGCGCATGTTGAGGATAGCTTCGGATTGAACCTCGGTCAGTTGGGTGGCACCAGAGCCCGGCAGCGGGGATTTATAGTCCTTCTCATCCAGCGCCCGCGGATGATCCAAATCCCAATTCTCCGCCATCAACGCCTGTTTCGGTGCATCATCATAGCGGATGATATCGATCACACGATCCAGATTGAGGAAAGCGATGATGAAGCCTTCCAAGACCTCCAGGCGGTGGTCAATCTTCTCCATCCGGTGCTTGGACCGACGGATCAAAACCTCACGGCGGAAATCCAAAAACGCCCGCAGAACCTCTTTCATGGAGCAGACTTTTGGCGTCACCCCATCAATCAAGACGTTCATATTCAAAGAGAATCGAATCTCCAAATCACTGCTGCGATAGAGCATGTTCATGAGCACATCCGGCTCAACATTCTTGCTCTTTGGCTCAAGGATCACGCGAATGTCATCGGCGGATTCGTCGCGCACATCGGCGAGAATGGGCACCTTCTTGGTCTGGATCAGCTCCGCCAGCTTCTCGATCAGCTTGGATTTCTGAACCTGATAAGGGATCTCGGTGACAACAATCTGCCACTGCCCACGCCCAAGGTCTTCCTTCTCCCACTTACAGCGCAGACGGAACGACCCGCGTCCTGTGCGATAAGCCTGCGCAATGCTCTCAGGCGGCTCCACTATCACACCGCCGGTCGGGAAGTCCGGCCCCGGCACATAATTCAGCAACGTGTCATCGCGCACATCCGGCGTCTTGATCATATGCAGGCAGGCGTCACAGAGCTCGCTGATGTTGTGCGGCGGAATATTGGTCGCCATGCCCACGGCAATCCCAGACGCGCCGTTTGCCAATAGATTCGGGAAAGTTGCCGGAAGAACCACCGGCTCGCTCAGGGTGCCGTCGTAATTCTCTCTGAAATCAACAGCATCTTCATTGAGACCTTCCAGCAAGGCCTCTGCCACAGAGGTCATCCGAGCTTCAGTATATCGGCTCGCCGCCGGGTTATCCCCGTCAATGTTGCCGAAGTTCCCCTGCCCGTCGACCAGCGGATAGCGCACGTTGAAATCCTGCGCCAAACGCGCCATCGCGTCATAAATCGCCGCATCGCCGTGCGGATGGTAGTTGCCCATCACGTCACCGGAAATCTTCGCCGATTTCCGGAAGCCGCCCGTCGCGCTAAGCTTTAGTTCACGCATCGCATACAGAATACGCCGGTGAACAGGTTTCAACCCGTCTCGCGCATCCGGCAGCGCTCTGTGCATAATCGTACTTAGCGCATAGGTCAGATAGCGATCACCAATCGCCCGCCGCAGCGGTTCGGTCACATTCTGTGTAGGAAGTTCGTCGTCATCGATCAGGTCAGTCATAATCTGCTGATAGCTTTTGCCGTTGCATCGGTAAAGCGGATGCGAGGGAACACTCGCGATTTTTTCCCCGACGTGCTATGATGTGCGCAGTGTAAACCTTTGTTTGATCCTGTAGTGCGACAGTGTTGTGAGTACGGGTGATTCTCTCGGGGGTTGATTAAGTGAACAAGTTTGTAATTATCAGTTTTGCATTTCTAGGCTTTGTATTTTGGGAGCTAAGCGGAGGTTCGGATTTCGAGCCCAAAACGCGGGCTCAGACGGCCGAAACGAAGGCTCAAAAGCAAGTTGAGGACGCGCCGGTTGTAGCGCGGGCAGCATTGTCTGTGCCGATCATCAAGGCTTCGGCGAAGCCTGCAGACACACAAGGCGCTGCCACGCCTAGTTTAATGTCCGCGGAAGCAGCCAATTTGCAGGAAGCCGAAACAGCGCAACGGGTTCAACCGGTTGTCGTAGCCTCGCTTGTCACAGGACTTGAGTCATACGCAACGCCCGGCGCTCCTGTGCTCGTGAAGCCAACCGTGACTGACGCGACCGAACAGGACCCGCTTGCTTTGACTCTGGAAACACAAAGGGTAACAGACCTGCGACGTGTACGTGGCTCTCGCGTAAACATGCGCGGCGGTCCGGGCACCTCCTTTAGCGTGCTCATGGTCCTGCCGCGCGATCGCGAAGTGGAAGTGTTGCGCGAAAATGGATCCGGCTGGGTCAAGCTCAAGGATAGCGAGACAGGTCGAATCGGCTGGATGGCCAGCAAAATGCTGGTGGCATCGAACTGAACTGGCCTCTAAATTGCGGAAAACTCTTTTCGCGACGGGGCGTCGATGTCACAGAAATCTATTTTGATCACCGGCTGCTCATCCGGAATTGGCCTTGCCGCGGCATACAGCCTGCGCGCCCGTGGTTGGCGCGTGTTTGCCTCGTGCCGCAACCCCGACGACTGCAAACGCTTGAATGCGGAGGGCTTTGACAGCCCCCGCATTGAATTGCGCGACGCCGCAAGCATTCACGCGGGCCTGCAAGAGGTTTTGGCGGCCACCGGGGGCACGCTGGATGCCCTCTTCAACAACGGCGCCCGCGGCATGCCCGGCGCAATCGAAGATCTGCCAACCGATGGACTCCGCGACCTCATGGAAAGCAATGTCATTGGCTGGCACGACCTCACGCGGCAAGTGATCCCCATCATGCGTGAGCAGGGCCATGGGCGAATTGTGCAGAACTCCTCTGTCTTGGGCTATGTGTCGATGCGCTACCGAGGCGCGTATACGGCCAGCAAGCACGCGCTCGAAGGGCTCACTGACAGTATGCGCATCGAACTTCGCGACACCCCAATTCATGTGAGCTTAATTGAACCCGGTCCGATCACATCCGACATGCGCAAGAACAACGCGGCACAGTTCTTTGAATGGATCGATTGGGAAAACTCTGTTTTTGCAGAAGACTACAGGCATGGGTTGGTCAAACGGTTCACCGCAAAGCAGGAAGGCCTGGATCCTTTCGAGCTTCCGGCGGAGGCTGTGTGCAAGAAACTGATCCACGCGCTGGAGGCCAATCGCCCGCGTGCGAGATACCGTGTCACGACGCCAGCCCACATAATGAATGTGTTTCGACGCGTCCTGCCAACTTCCCTGCTTGATTGGGTGATCGCCAAGGCTTGATGCGACGTAGTGTCAGAGGTGGTTCAGTTTTGGACAATGAACAGCTACACCTGTGCCACCGCTGAACATGGAGACCCCAATGGCAAACGATCCCCTCTTTTGGCTAATCGCAGTTACTTGCTTGGCCGTGTTGTTCATCCTTTTGGTTGGCATTGGCGGATTTGCCAAAGGTGGTGAATTTAATAAGAAATACGCCAACAAAATCATGCGACTGCGACTACTTGCACAGTTTATCGCGGTCATTTTGATCGTCGGTTTTGTCTGGCTACGCAGCGGAGGCTGAGCACATGGTTGTTCTCAACAAAATCTACACACGCACCGGCGACAAAGGCACCACTGCGCTGGGTAACGGCGACAGAGTCGCCAAACATGACGCCCGCGTGGCGGCTTATGGCACCACCGACGAGCTCAACGCCTTCCTTGGAGTGGCCCGACTACATGCTGACGGTGACATGGACACGGCGCTCGCCCGCATTCAGAACGACTTGTTCGATTTGGGCGCGGACCTGTGTCGCCCCGACATGGCCAAAGATGCTGAGGCCGAGTACCCACCGCTGCGGATTGTCGCCAGCCAGGTCACCCGCCTTGAAAACGAAATCGACGCAATGAACGCACAGCTGGAGCCTCTACGCAGCTTCATCCTGCCCGGCGGCTCTGCACTTGCTGCTCAATTACACGTTTGCCGCACAGTAGCGCGGCGCGCTGAACGGTTGTCCGTTGAACTGGCGCAATCTGAAGACATCAATGCGGATGCGGTCACCTACCTCAACCGTCTCAGCGATTGGTTCTTTGTCGCGGCCCGCATCGCAAACGATGACGGCCGAGCCGACGTTCTGTGGGTGCCCGGCGCGAATCGCTAAATGGTTGAGTGAGGCCGTTAGCGCCAACAGGCCAGTTGACGCAAATTCCCCTTACGTAACGTTTCTGCGCCGCGGAAACATTCTTGCAAAAAACGTGGCGTGAAAACGCTGATACGCGACGTCGTTGCGCCTAAACGTGACGATTTTGCTCTGTTTCGCCAGCGCTGCACACTATATCAACGCGGTGAGAGCATTCCGATGAGCTGCCTTTTGGTGGCTTTGACAAACTTTGAGGAGTCCTACGCCCATGAAGGTACTAGTACCTGTCAAGCGCGTGATTGACTACAACGTGAAGGTCCGCGTGAAGGCGGACGGGACCGGTGTCGATCTCGCCAACGTGAAAATGTCCATGAACCCGTTTGATGAGATCGCCGTTGAAGAGGCCATCCGTCTGAAGGAAGCGGGCAAAGCGGACGAAATCGTCGCAGTTTCCATCGGCGTGAAGCAAGCTCAGGAAACCCTGCGCACCGCTCTTGCCATGGGTGCCGACCGCGCCATTCTGGTTGTTGCTGCTGACAGCGTGGACCAGGACATCGAGCCGCTGGCCGTTGCCAAGATCCTCGCCAAAGTTGTCGAAGAAGAGCAGCCGGGTCTGGTGCTCTGCGGCAAGCAAGCGATCGACAACGACATGAACGCCACCGGCCAGATGCTGTCTGCGCTGCTGGGTTGGTCCCAGGCAACTTTTGCCTCCGAAGTGGACATCGATGGCGACAAAGCTGTCGTGACCCGCGAAGTGGATGGCGGTCTGCAGACCATCAAGGTCAACACACCAACCATCATCACCGTAGACCTGCGTTTGAACGAGCCGCGTTATGCGTCTCTGCCAAACATCATGAAGGCGAAGAAAAAGCCGCTGGATGAGAAAACCGCAGCTGACTATGGCGTGGATGTCACCCCTCGTCTGGAAGTTGTGAAGACCTCCGAGCCTTCTGAGCGTGCCGCAGGCATCATCGTAGGCTCCGTGGACGAGCTGGTTGAGAAACTCAAAGAAGCGGGGGCTGTGTAATGGCTGTTCTTCTTCTCGCAGAAGTCAACAACGGCGAATTGGCTCTTGACGCCACCGCCAAAGCAGTCACCGCTGCCAAAGCACTGGGTGACGTAACCGTTCTGGCCGCAGGCGCCTCCGCTGCTGCAGCAGGCGAAGCCGCTGCCAAAATCGACGGTGTTGCCAAGGTGCTGGTTGCCGAAGACGCATCTCTGGGCCACCGCCTGGCAGAACCAACAGCGGCGCTGATCGTTTCCCTCGCAGGTGACTACAGCCACATCGTGGCCCCAGCGACCACCGACGCCAAGAACGTGATGCCACGCGTGGCCGCGCTTCTGGACGTGATGGTGCTTTCCGACGTAACTGCAGTGGTTGACGCGGACACTTTCGAGCGTCCGATCTACGCCGGTAACGCGATCCAGACCGTGAAGTCCAACGACTCCACCAAAGTCATCACCTTCCGGACGTCGACCTTCGACGCGGCAGGCGAAGGCGGTTCCGCTTCTGTGGAAACCGTTGGTGCAGCGGACAACCCAGGTTTGTCCGAATGGGTTGAGGACAAAGTTGCCGAAAGCGACCGTCCAGAGCTGACCTCCGCAGGTGTGGTTGTCTCCGGCGGCCGTGGCGTTGGTTCTGAGGAAGACTTCAAAATTATTGAAGCTCTTGCGGACAAGCTGGGCGCAGCTGTTGGCGCCTCCCGCGCGGCCGTTGACTCCGGCTACGCGCCAAACGACTGGCAGGTTGGTCAGACCGGTAAGGTCGTTGCACCTGAGCTCTACATCGCAGCGGGTATCTCCGGCGCGATCCAGCACCTCGCAGGTATGAAAGACTCCAAAATCATCGTTGCGATCAACAAAGATGAAGAAGCACCAATCTTCCAGGTTGCGGATTTCGGTCTGGTCGCTGATCTGTTTGAGGCCGTTCCAGCGTTGACTGAAAAACTCGGCTAAAGCCCGCGCCTCCAAAACCTAATAAGGCCCGCCAGTTCAGGCGGGCCTTTTTCTTCAGAACTAAGTGTTTTCAGATCAGTTTGCGTAAAGGCTTTGCCAACGCCTCGGCGGCCTCCTGATGCGCTGCCACACCCAGCATTCTCTGGGCGGCCACACGCTCCATATCGTTGCACTGCATACCAGTGATACCCTCGGCTTGAGCTTCCTTACTCACAACCACCTCGACGATATCGTCAACCATTGGACGTAACTCTTCGAGCATCAAACGATCTACAAACAAAGGATCCGGCCCCAAACCGCTGGTCCCCATGGCCGTTTCTGGCGCATGATCGGCCACCCAGAGCAGAACGATCTTGCCGCCAATGGTGTTTAATAACAGCTTCATACGTGCGCTCCATGCCATCCGCAGTTCATCGCGCACCATGGCGTAACGGTCTGGCGCGCGTGCACACAGCGTGCCCAGCATGTGCCGCGTAAAATGAAACTCGCTAAAATCTATTTCGTTGAACACCATCTGCATCATGTTGGACGCACCAATGAACCGGTCGTTTCGGCGTGGATGTACTTTATAGTACCGGTTCGACATATTTTGCGCGCCCATGACCTGCACAACGGTCACTTCGGCTTGCTGCGCAATATGCAACACCGACGGCTCAGCGAGAAATGCGTCGATGCCCGCATTCACATAGCCAAAGTTCACACAGTTAACGGATAGTGCCTCGTCCAACAGGCTCACAAACGGCTGCGGGACAAATTTGCCATAGGTTTCAGTACCCCCAAGAAACGCAACAAACGGAGCATCAAGCTCCTTCAAAGGACCGCGGAACAATAATCGCGATTCTCCGTATTGGCACGGCTCATAATTGAGCTCAGCGCCAGACATCTTTTCGTAAGACATTTTCTCACCCTAATTTTCTCACCCGTTTGAGAGAATCGCCGAAAGCCCTTGCGAAAAAGCTAATGCGCCATTTTATGCTAAGTTTTAGAGGCCATATCCCCTTGCGGCCCCCACACAGCCGGGCCTATGGTCAGCCAACTTTTCTGAGAGGGTATGATCTATGGACATCAAATCGATTGGCGTTGTTGGAGCAGGCCAAATGGGAAACGGCATTGCGCACGTTATGGCGCTGGCCGATTATGATGTACTTCTGAATGATATCAACCAGAACGCGCTAGATGCGGCTGTCGCGCGGATCGACAAAAACCTCGAACGGCAAGTTGGTCGCGAGATGATCTCAGCAGAAGAAAAAGCCGCGGCAATGGGACGTGTCGAAACCACACTTGAACTCCCGGCGCTTGGCGGGACGGACTTGATAATCGAAGCCGCTACTGAACGGGAAGACATCAAGCATCAAATTTTTGATACTTTGAAGCCCCACCTCGGGCCAGATACCTTACTCACCTCTAACACGTCTTCGATCTCAATCACTCGGCTGGCCTCTCGCACGGATCGGCCTGAACGGTTTATGGGATTCCATTTCATGAACCCTGTTCCGATGATGAAGCTGGTGGAACTGATCCGCGGGATCGCAACGGACGAAGACACTTACCAGACTTGCTTGGGTATTGTGGAGCGCCTTGGAAAGACCGCCGCCAGCGCAGAAGACTTCCCCGCCTTTATCGTGAACCGCATCCTGATCCCAATGATCAATGAGGCCTGCTACACGCTCTATGAGGGCGTCGGCAATGTCGCTTCCATCGACAACGCCATGAAGCTGGGCGCGAACCACCCTATGGGACCGCTGGAACTTGCCGACTTTATCGGATTGGATACCTGTCTCGCGATCATGCATGTTCTGCACGACGGCCTCGCAGACACCAAATACCGACCCTGCCCTCTTCTTACCAAATATGTCGAAGCCGGATGGCTTGGCCGCAAAACCAAGCGCGGCTTCTACGACTATAGAGGCGATGCTCCGGTACCCACGCGCTAAGCCAAAAAGAAAAACGCGAGGCCACGGCCTCGCGTTTCTGTTTCGGGGTGATCTAATAAACTCAGGCGCTCTTGCCCAAGTCTAATGTATGCTGGCGCAGCCACGCCATAAACCCACGCGGATCTGTCTGAAGCCTCTTCATCTGCTGGTCTGTCAATGGCGCACCTATGATCGGTGCCTGCGGCTTGTCACAAGACCGAACAATCTCATGCAACAACAACCCCTGTCGCAAGATTGGCGAAAGCTTATTCGCGATCTGATAGGCACGGCTATTTTGACCTGGGTAAAAAATCGGGACTACTCGAGCGCCAGATCGGCGGATCAACTGCGCGGTAAAGACGTTCCACTCTTGCTCGACCGCAGGACCAAACCAAGTGTCCGAACTCATGACAACGCCAGAGGGAAACAGTGCAACTACGCCACCGTCTTTAAGATGCGCCATTGCCTTGCCGCGCATCTCTACCATTTTGCGCTGCGCGTCCGGATCATGCGGAAACGGCACCGGAATCATGAAACTAGAAGCGGCCTCATCAAGCCCGGTCAATATGGACCGAGTCAGAATACGGTAGTCTTGGCGTACACGACCAATCAAATCCGCAAAAATCATGCCGTCCACCATTCCATGCGGGTGATTGGCCACCACCACAACTGGCCCGTCAGACGGAATGTTCTGAAGTTGTTCAAGTGGTGTTTGCAACTCAATGCCCATCACATTGAGTGCGCCGCGCCAGAACTTTTGGCCGCGATAATTTTCGTTATCGCGCTCGAATTTGTTGACCATGCGCAAGATTTTAAGCTTGCCCGTCATCCACTCGATCGCGCGAATGGCAAAAGAGGTCCAACGGTCATCAAAAGAGTTGGCATAGGTCAACGTGCGGCGGTCATAGATCTGACCTTCCGTCTCTGATGCAGGCTTTGTAACCTGCGCCTCTGGCACCGTATCTACCAAATTCGTCTTCCTATGCCCTTAAGCTCAAAACCCTTCGCCAAACTTGTCCGCAACAAGCGCCTCGATGGCATCGGCCAAGGGCTTTGCGTCAGGCCCGCTGGTTTCCACTTCAATACTGGTCCCCTTGGAGGCCGCCAGCATCAGCAATCCCATAATACTGTCACCACCTGCGCTCAAGCCATCCTTTGACACTTCTGCCGAAGCGTCAAATCCCTCGACCACCTCGACTAACTTTGCAGACGCCCTTGCATGCAGCCCTTTTTCATTCACGATTTGCATCGTGCGCTGGATAACATCACTCATCTGTTTACCCTGTCTGAATATTTTGGCTATCGATGTACTTACGTCCTGCCTCAAGCGCGACCCTAACCGCATCGGCGACTTCAAGGTGACGACTCTTGGCAAGCTTAATCAACATTGGCAAATTGGCGCCATAAAGAATGCGGCGATTGGCAGGGGCACAGGCGCGCAAGCTTAAATTTGATGGCGAGCCACCAAACATATCTGTGACAACAACAACTCCATCACCTTGATCGACAGCGTCAGCCGCTGCACAAATTTCGCGCTGCTTCTGGCCTCGATCATGATCCGGTTCAATAGTGATCGCGTCGACGCCATTTTGGGCGCCAACGACATGTTCCATGGCGGCCAAATATTCATTGGCCAAACCACCATGTGCCACGATCACGATACCGATCAAGCTATCTATTCCCCATCTTCTGCGATCTGCGTACGCGGGCTTAGCACTGCGTACCGATTGAGTTCGCGATGTCTTATAGACACCCGCCAGCCCCTATTTGCAAGGGATTCGGCAATAGTCTCCGTCAGGAAAACGGACCGATGTTTGCCACCAGTGCACCCGAATGCGATGTGAAGATGGCTACGTCCTTCTCGCACATACCCAGGCAACGCATGCTTCAATATCTCTTGTAGATTGGAAACAAACGGCGCGTAACCGGGATCGGTCGAGATAAAATCCCCAACCGGCGCATCTCCACCGTCCATTGCGCGAAGTTCGGACTGCCAATGCGGATTGTGCAAGAACCGGCAATCGAAAACCAAATCGGCGCCTTGGGGAATGCCACGTTTATAACTGAATGACTGCAATGTCAGGCCAATCGGTTGATCACCTTGTTGCGCAAACCGGCTTTGAACAGCGTGGCGAAGCTCGTGCGGCGTGAGCTCAGAGGTTTCAATCAACACGGTGGCCCTGCCCCGCACCTCTTGCAACAGGGATAACTCCGCCTCAATGCCAGCGTTGGGGTCTTCTTGCCGGTCCAACGGGTGACTGCGCCGGGTTTCATTATAGCGGCGACGCAGCACTTCCGCACGGCAATCCAAATACAACAACTCCGGCCGCACATTGGGCAACTCATCCACCAGCTTCAACGCATCTAGGATTGCCGCCGGAGAAAAGTCCCGATTTCGAACGTCTAGGCTCAGTGCCATAGGCCGCTTGAGCGGCTGCCCGGACAAAAGTCTCGGCAACAGTCCCAACGGAAGATTGTCGATGGTTTCAAAGCCTGAATCTTCCAGTGCTTTGATCGCAGTGGAACGCCCGGCACCGGAAGGGCCGGTGAGCAGCACCAATGGCAGCCTGTCCGAAGGTTCTTCAAGGGCCATTTATGTGTGCCTCCCGTGACGCAGAAACTGCAAAATAGCAGCCGCGAAATGAGGTGCATCAACACCAAACAACAACGGAAGATCCTTTCCTAGAACTTGAACTTGCCTTGGGTGCGGCAGCCGCTGACGCTCGGTTTGGTCTAGATCAACAACCAAATGCAGCGGAATGTTTTGCACCGGATCAGCTCGAAGAATACCAATGCCCCGCGCCTCTATCAAACCGCGTGTCGTATCAGGCGCCGAGACCATCACGTGCGCGCCCTCCCGGCGCACAATTGTTTGATCATCAGAAACCAGTTTCGCACCGAAAGCCATCAACTGCAGAGCTAAGCCAGATTTACCGCGGCCAGAGGCACCGACAATGAGAACTGCGCGGCCTTCACCTGACACGCAGGATCCATGCAACAAACTCTCTTCCGCGGTTTCACCTATCCTGTCAGGGAAAAGATCCTCTCGCTGCGTCATAGGTTACACAGGCAGTCCTACGACAAACCGCGCGCCGAGCGGCTCAGATGTGACATCAGCATCGGTCGGCCGGATATTTTCGGCCCAAATGACACCGCCATGTGCTTCGACAATTTGCTTGGAAATCGCGAGCCCCAAACCGGAGTTGTTGCCGAACTGCGCTTCCGGACGGTGCGAATAGAAGCGATTGAAAATCTTATTGAGCGCCTGTTCCGGGATACCTGGCCCAGTGTCCTCAACCACGACCAATACTCGATTTTCGCGTTTGCGCGCCCAAACGCGAATGGCATCGCCGTCTTCACAAAAACTGATCGCGTTCGTAATCAGATTCACAAATACCTGCGCAAGACGCGCCTCCAGACCGGTGATTTCAATCGGAGTGTCTGGCAGATCAGTAATGAAGTCGATGCCCTTGCCTTTCGCATCTTCTCCCAAATACTGAGACAAGTTGTTAACCATACCCAGAAGGTTGAACACCTCTTCTTCTTCCTTGACCAGCTCGCTATCCAGTCGGGACGCGTTGGAAATGTCACTCACCAAACGATCAAGTCGGCGCACATCGTGCTCAATCACATCGAGCAATTTATCCCGGTGTTCCGCCTTTTTCACCATGCGCAACGAGCCAACCGCAGACCGAAGTGACGCCAGTGGGTTTTTGATTTCGTGAGCCACGTCGGCCGCAAACTGTTCATTGCTGTCGATGCGCTCATAGAGCGCAGAAACCATGCCCCGCAAGGCGCCTGACAAACGCCCAATCTCGTCAGGGCGAGCGGTCAAATCGGGAATACGCACTCGTCCAGGGTTCACCTTTCGGCTGTCGTTATCGCGCCCGAGTTCAGCTGCGGCAGCCAAATCCGACAACGGATTGGAAATTGTCGAGGCAAGGACCATGGACAGCCCGACAGAGACCACGGTTGCGATCAAAAACATCTGCAAGACGCGCTCACGCTCCGAACTCACCATGCGATCCAGCTCCCCGGAGGCACTGGTCAATACAACCGCCCCAACTGAAGCGTCATTGTGCTCTATAGGCACGGCCATGGCAAAGACATGCCCCCCATCGGAAGCGACAAGCGTCTCCAGTGTTTCAGAACCTGCGATAGCGGATTGTGCCATACCTTTGAGCTGATTGTTCAATTGATCAGCCGAGGTTTCTGACTCATCCCCTTTACCAGAGATCGAACTCCAAATCTTGTTTAGCGCCGAGGTTAGCGGCGCGCCGTCTGGACGTTCAGCGAAAACCTCGGCCGCTTCCGCAGAGGCTTTTCCTTCTTTCTGCCCGGAAACTCGCCCGGCCGTATCAAAAACATGGACGGTGGTCCCAACTTGTAGCGGAAGCTTTTCAAGCGTTGCACCAACATCCACGCCGTCATTCGTCGCCAAATTCACAGGGGCGCCAGACGGCAACTGCGCCTCAAATGCCCCGGCGATCAAGCGCGCCTCAGTGACAAGGCCAGTGGCACGCTGCACTGCAAAGCTATCGCGCGCGCTGTTGAGAAACAAAATACCTGCAACCAGCACGAGTAGCGCGATCATGTTGAAGGTAATGATTTTTCGGGTTAGCGGCGATTTCCCAAGAGGCAAAAGCCGGCGACGTTCGCGCCGGCCTTGCAGCTCTTCTTCAACGTTGGCTTCTGGAGCGACCCAATCATCGCCCAAAACAACGTCCCCGTCCCGCCCTTGGGCCATGTCTTGCACGTTGGTCCTTCCGGCCTTGTGTCGTTACTCTTCGTTGTATCTATAACCGATGCCGTAGAGCGTCTCAATTGCGGAGAAGTCCCGGTCCACTGAGCGCATCTTCTTGCGAAGACGTTTGATGTGGCTGTCAATTGTACGGTCATCTACATAGACCTGATCATCGTAGGCCACATCCATCAATTGATCACGACTTTTTACAAAGCCTGGACGTTGCGCAAGAGCTTGTAACAAAAGGAACTCTGTCACCGTCAGCGTGACATCTTGACCTTTCCAGCTCACCGAGTGGCGCAACGGATCCATGGTAAGTTCGCCGCGCTCCATGATCTTCGTGTCTTCCGTGTCACCAACGATATCTCCGTCAACAGCCTCTTGCCGACGCAGCAACGCCCGGATACGCTCTACAAGTAACCGCTGACTAAAAGGCTTTTTCACGTAGTCGTCCGCGCCCATGCGCAGGCCAAGCACCTCATCGATCTCGTCATCTTTTGAGGTGAGAAAAATAACCGGCATGCTGGTTTTCTGACGCAACCGCTGCAACAGATCCATTCCATCCATGCGCGGCATCTTGATATCCAACACGGCCATGTCGGGAAGTTTTTTGTTGAATGCGTCCAGCGCTTGCTGGCCATCATTGTAGGTCTCGACTTCAAACCCCTCTGCCTCAAGGGTGATAGAAACCGACGTCAGGATATTCCTGTCGTCATCCACAAGGGCAATTTTCGACATTCGACGGATCCTTATTACTGCTCTTATTATGTCTGCTTTTTTGCGGTATTATGCGCAATTGAAGCTGGGGCAATCAACGCAAAAGTGCGATTCGGGTAACAAACCGGACTTATTTGGCCAGAAATTCCTTGAGCAATGGCTAAATTGTCTCACTTTTGGCGACAATCGCAGCACGCCCTTTCCGATCGGAACACTTGATTGCGCTAACCTGCATTTGGTTGCGCTAACTGCGCCAAACCGTCCTGTTCTTATTAATATTCGACATGTTATGAGGCCCTTGTCGCACTTCGGGGTGTTTTGACGCGCAAGAATATTTCGCCCCGAGGACTATCAAGGACCGCCGCAACAGGACACGCGGCTACAGGAGTAAGATAATGACATTTGGACGGGTAAACCCGCAATTCCGCCTGCAAGATCAAGGGATCGAAGGTCTGGGAAATGTCTATTACAACTTTATGGAGCCTGCCCTCATTGAGTCCGCGCTGAAGCGTGGCGAGGGTACTCTCGGCAACGGCGGCACCTTTCTGGTCAGCACCGGCGAATTCACAGGGCGCTCCCCTAAGGACAAGTTCACTGTCCGCACCGCGATGACCGAAGACACGATCTGGTGGGAAAACAACGCCCCGATGGAGGCCGACGCCTTTGATCGCCTTCATGCTGATATGCTGGAGCACATGAAGGGCCGCGACTATTTTGTGCAGGACCTGACTGCTGGCGCCGATCCGGCCCACGCCATCAACGTACGTGTCGTGAACGAACTGGCATGGCATAACCTCTTCATCCGTCACCTGCTGCGCCGTCCGGACCGGGACGCGCTTGACAGCTTTGTGGCGGATTACACAATCATCAATTGCCCGAGCTTCAAGGCGGATCCTGCCAAGCACGGCTGCCGCACCGAAACTGTGATCGCCGTGAACATCGAGAAAAAGATGATCCTGATCGGTAACACCGAATACGCCGGTGAAAACAAGAAATCCGTCTTTGGCCTGCTGAACTACCTGCTGCCGGAAAAGGGCATCATGCCGATGCACTGCTCCGCCAACCACGCCAAGGACAATCCTGTCGACAGCGCCGTTTTCTTTGGCTTGTCCGGCACCGGAAAAACCACACTGTCTGCTGATCCAAACCGCACCCTGATTGGTGACGATGAACACGGGTGGTCCGATCGTGGCACTTTCAACTTCGAAGGTGGCTGCTACGCAAAGACCATCGGCCTGAACCCAGAAGCCGAGCCGGAAATCTACGCCACAACGAAGATGTTCGGCACTGTCATCGAGAACATGGTTTTTGACGAAGAGACCAAAGAACTCGACTTCGAGGACAAGAGCCTCACCGAAAACATGCGGTGCGCCTACCCGCTGGATTCGATCCCGAACGCATCGGACAATGGCCTTGGCGGCCACCCCAAAAACGTCATCATGCTGACATGTGACGCCTTTGGTGTACTGCCTCCTGTGGCCCGTCTGACACCGGCGCAAGCAGAGTACCACTTCCTGTCCGGCTTCACCGCCAAAATGGCAGGTACCGAGCGTGGTTTGACCGAGCCGACTCCCGCTTTCTCGACATGTTTTGGCGCGCCATTTATGCCCCGTCGCCCTGAAGTTTATGGCGCCCTGCTGCGCAAGAAGATCGCTGAATTTGGCACCACATGCTGGCTGGTGAACACCGGCTGGACCGGCGGTGCTTACGGCACTGGCTCCCGTATGCCAATCAAGGCCACCCGTGCGCTGCTGACAGCGGCTCTGGATGGTTCCCTGAATCACGTTGAGTTCCGCAAGGATGCCAACTTTGGCTTCGAGGTTCCGGTCTCTGTGCCGGGCGTAGACGATGCGCTTCTGGATCCACGTGGCACATGGGCGGACAAAGAAGCTTACGATGCGCAGGCGGCAAAGCTGGTTGGCATGTTTGCTGACAACTTCGAGCAATACCTGCCGTACATTGACGCTGACGTGAAAGCGGCAGCAATCGGCTAACTACAGTAAGCTCTAAACTTTAAAAGTCCCGGCAATCGTCGGGGCTTTTGTTTTTTCGACAAAATGAAAGATCTTGTGGGGCTCAAAACGTCTCGCGCTTCCTGTCTCAACTAGCCCGTCAAGGACGCAACATCTAAGAAACCAAAAACCTGTTCATCGGATGCGATTTCTCTCTTGACCCCACCCCAGGAACGGCCTAAATCGCACCTCACTTACGGCGGTATAGCTCAGTTGGTTAGAGCAGCGGAATCATAATCCGCGTGTCCGGGGTTCAAGTCCCTGTACCGCCACCAAGAATTCCAAAGCCCGGATGGACCGCCATCCGGGCTTTACTTTTTGAACAACCTCTGGCGAAAAGGGGCGAACATTTCTGTCCACCGCCTACTTGTTTCACCGGAACCGTTCCTAGGCTTTTGCAGAGAGCATAGCTTCTAACATCATCGCGCTTTTGCGTACGCCTTCTGCGGCTTCTTCGCGCACAACGCCATATCCGCGAATTTCCTTCGGCGCGGTCAAAAGCGCCCAGCACGTATCGCGGTCCTTTTCGCTGTATCCGCGCTCGACGAGATCCAATATGCACTCAAACCACTCAAGCAGCTCCCGATCCAGCTTTCGGTCCGCACTGAAACGGAACGGATCCAAGAGCGATCCACGCACCCCGCGCGCCTTGGAAAGCGCCCCTAACAAAGGTTGCATCCATGGCCCCAATTTGACCTTCCTAGACCGCCCCTGTGCATCACGACCCAATGGCAACATCGGAGGCGCCATATGATAGTTCACCTTGAAATCGCCCTCGAACTCTTCGTTCAGGCGCTCGGCAAATGCGGTATCCATGTGCAAGCGTGCAACTTCGTATTCGTCTTTGTAAGCCATGAGCTTGAATAGAGACTTTGCCGCTTCGATCAGCAAATCCTCCGGCAGCACTTGCGTCAGTTTTTTCATGCGTGCCTCATAACGCGCAGCATATTTGGCATTTTGGTAGTCGGCTAAAAACGCTTTCCGCTTGGCAATCACGGTCTCTGCCGCTTCCGCAACACGCGGCATTTCAAGCGGGATGGCCTCCGGGTCATGCGCTAGAACGCGACCAATATCGAAGGCCTTGGCGTTTTTCTCAACGGCAACACCGTTGAGCAGGATTGCCTGCTTCAAGGCCACTTCGCTCACCGGAACCAGCCCCCTCTGATACGCAAATCCAAGCATCATCACATTGGCAAAAACGCTGTCACCCATGACCTTCTCCGCCATCCTATTGGCATTTAGCGCACGCACATTGTCGGTGCCCACTGCTTTGCGAATGACCTCTTCCCGCACACCCACTTTCAGGTCGGCGTCTCGGTTCAGGACCAGATCACCCGTTGGCATCTCTGCGGTATTAAGTACCACCTGCGCGCCTTTGCGATAATGCACACTGGCTTTGGGCGCGGAACTCACCACCACGTCACAGCCAATAACAGCCTCAGCCGCACCACTTTCAATACGCACCTGATTGACCGCTGCAGGGCTGGTTCCCAAACGGATATAGCTCAACACTGTGCCAAACTTCTGTGCGAAACCAGTGAAGTCGAGCACGGAACTGCCCAGTCCTTCCAGATGCGCCGCCATGGTGATCAACGCACCAACGGTCACAACTCCCGTGCCACCCACACCTGTGACGAGCAGGTCAAACGGCTTGTCTAGTGTGGGCACGCTGGGTGCAGGCACCGTAGACAGCAGGCCAACCACATCGACATTCGCGCCGTCCTTCTTGCGCCGCCTTGCACCGGTCACAGTCACAAAACTCGGGCAGAACCCGTCCATACAGGAATAGTCCTTGTTGCAAGTGCTCAAATTGATCTTACGTTTACGCCCAAACTCGGTTTCCACCGGCTCCACGCTTAGACAGTTGGAGGCTTTGGAACAGTCACCGCAGCCCTCACAAACCAACTCGTTGATGAACGCAAAAGTGTCTGGGTCTTCTATCGTGCCGCGCTTACGGCGGCGTCGTTTTTCGGTGGCGCAGGTCTGCTCATAGATCAACAGGGTTACGCCCTCGATCTCGCGCAGTTCCCGCTGCACCGGATCCATATCCTTGCGGTCATGGAAGGATGTATCCGGCGGAAAATCACCCTTGGCGAACTTGGAGATATCGTCGCTGACCAAGGCGATCCGCGCCACTCCCTCGGCACGCGCGTTCCAGGCGATGCCCTGCACCGATACGGGGCCGTCCACAGGCTGACCGCCAGTCATGGCAACCGCGTCGTTGAACAGCACCTTGTAGGTGATGTTGGCCTTGGCCGCGACCGCCTGACGGATCGCCAGCGAGCCGGAATGGTACCACGTGCCCTCGCCAAGGTTCTGGAAGATGTGCTTGTTGCCGTTGAACTTCTGCGCCACGGCCACCGGCACGCCTTCGCCGCCCATCTGGGCATAGCCACCGGTGTCGCGGTTCATCCAACTCGCCATCACGTGACAGCCTATGCCGCTCATCGCCTTGGAGCCATCGGGCAGTTTGGTGGAGGTGTTGTGCGGACAGCCCGAGCAGAAGTACGGCGTGCGGTTCGCGCCTTTCACATTCAAAACTGGCGGTTTTTCTTCGGTTAGCGCGGCAGCTTTCTCCAAAAGACCCTCTTCCGGGAACAACCTCGCCAAACGTTCCGCCACCACCGGCACCAGCATTTTGGGCGAAAGCTCCCCGGTCCATGGCAACAACGGGTCGCCCACGGCGCGGTGTTTGCCCACCATCTTCTCCGGCTTATCGCCGGGCCAGTCATAGAAATACTCTTTGAACTGGCTCTCGATGATGCCGCGTTTCTCCTCGACCACCAGAACCTCGATCTTGCCGCGCACAAAGGCCAGCGCGTCACGGCGCGCCAGCGGCCAGACCATGCCCACCTTGTAGATATCAATGCCCAACCGACGACAGACCGCCTCATCCAGTCCCAACAAGCGTAAGGCTTCCATCAGGTCCAGATGGCCTTTGCCCGTGGTGACAAATCCAAAGGTCGCGTCAGCAATGTCATAAATGCGCTGATCGATTGGATTGGCCTCGACAAAGGCTTCCACCGCGCGCAGCTTGTGACCGATGCGGGTTTCGATCTCCGGACTTGGCAAATCGCTGGGCCGCACGTGCAGACCGCCTGGGGGCATGTCAAAGTCAGGCGTCACGAACTCCCGATCTGCCTGCAACTCCACAGAGCGTCCGGACTCCACCGTTTCGGAAATCGCCTTGAAGCCAACCCAAGTGCCGGAAAAACGGCTGAGTGCGATGCCGTATTCTCCAAAAGCGAGATACTCGTCCACGCTCGCGGGGTTCAGTGTCGGCATGAACCACGACATGAAGGCCACATCCGATTGATGCGGCATCGAGGAGCTGACACATCCGTGGTCGTCACCCGCCACAACCAGCACACCGCCTTTGGGGGAGGAACCATAGGCGTTGCCGTGTTTGAGCGCGTCACCGGAGCGATCAACGCCCGGCCCTTTGCCGTACCACATGGAGAACAGCCCCTCGACGTCGCAATTTGGGTCCAGCGTCGCTTGCTGAGCTCCCAAAACAGCAGTGGCGCCAAGATCTTCATTCACGGCAGGCATGAAAGTGATGTTTTGTTCTTTGGTGCGTTTGCGCTCCCGCCAGAACTCCAAATCCAACCCTCCCAGAGGAGAGCCTCGATACCCAGATACAAAACCACCGGTATTGAGCCCGGCGTCACGGTCCCGCCGTGCCTGATCGAACATGATCCGCACAAGCGCTTGTGTACCGGTCAAAAACACCCGCCCTTCTGTTCGGTCATACCGATCCGACAAGGTGTAGTTTCTAAAATCGTGGCTGGCTTGGGTCATCGCGCGCTCCTCCTGAATCGCGTTATTTTCCCACAGACCACGCGGTTTTCCGTTTCAGTTCATCTGGATTTCACTCAATCGCCGAATTACTGTTTCACATATCCTCAATAATTTGGAACAGGATGCCATGAACCTCGACGCAAAAGATCGCAAGCTACTCGCCCTTCTGGAAAAGGATTGCCGCCTGTCCAACGCAGAGTTGGCAGCTGAGATTGGCATGTCGACTTCAGCGTGCTGGCGCCGCATTCGTGCCTTCGAGGAAGCCGGACTGATCGCAGGATATGGCGCACGCCTAGACCAAGAGAAACTCGGCTTCACCTTCCACGCCATTGTACACGTACAACTCACCCGCCATGATCCGACGAACCTCAAACGTTTTATCGAAGCCGTGACCGCACGCGAGGAAATCCGTATGTGTTTTGCCACTACAGGCACAGCAGATTACCACATGCGCGTGCGCTGTACGGATATCGAGGCCTACAACCGTTTTCTGGAGGAGTTTCTCTTCACCTTGCCTGCGGTAAGTTCAGCACAGACCAATGTGATCCTGCGCGACTTGAAGTCCTAATCCTTGCTCCTGTGCGTGATTTCCGGCTACCTCAGTGCCAACAGCAAAGCGAGCCTGCGTTATGAGCAAGACAATCTACATTCTGAACGGTCCCAACCTGAACCTGCTAGGCAAACGCCAGCCGGATATTTATGGCCATGACACGCTGGCGGACGTAGAAGCGACTTGTGCCACAGTGGGAGCTGAATTTGGTCTGACGGCGAAACAGTTTCAGTCCAACCATGAAGGACAGCTCGTCGACTGGATCCATGAAGCCCGTAACAAGGCTGCTGGCATCATCATCAATCCGGCAGCTTACAGCCACACTTCTGTGGCCATTCTGGATGCGCTCAATACCTACGATGGCCCAGTGCTGGAGGTACATATCTCCAACATCCACAAGCGCGAAGAATTCCGCCATCACAGCTTTGTCTCTGCGCGCGCCGAGGGTGTGATCGCCGGATGTGGCGTGAACGGCTACGCGCTGGCCATGCGCCAGATGGGTAGCCTGCTGGGCTAGAAAGGTCCGCGCCCGTCCCTCCCCTGCAGGAAAACGGGCGCGACCCTTTTTTTATTTCTTGCGCAGTGCGTCCAGCAGAGCCGCACCGAGCGCGCCATTGCCGCTGTCCTGCTTGGCCTTTGGTTTGGCGCTGTAATTGCCGCCACCGCCGCCTCCGCGCGGCCCCTTGCCACGTGGGGCACCACCGCCACTAGGACAACCACGCCCCTTACTGCCGAACCCGGAGCGCGCATTGCGATCTTCTTTAGCCGATGCTCCCCCATCTTTACGCATCGACAAGCCAATACGCTTGCGGGGCACATCCACTTCCGTAACGGTGACTTTCACCACATCCCCGGCTTTGACCACTTCGTGCGGGTCTTTCACAAACCGATCCGCCAGTTGGCTCACATGCACCAACCCATCCTGATGCACACCAACATCAACAAAAGCCCCAAATGCAGCCACGTTAGTTACGGTCCCTTCCAAAGCCATTCCTGTCTTCAGATCGGAGATTTCCTCAACCCCATCGACAAAGGTCGCGGTCTTGAAGGATGGCCGCGGATCGCGTCCCGGCTTCTCCAGCTCGGAGAGGATGTCACGCACAGTTGGCAGGCCAAATTTTTCAGAGACAAAATCCTCCGCGCGCAAACGCTTCAACGCCGTTCCATCCCCCATCAAGGTACGCACATCACGTCCGCAGGCAGACACGATTTTACGCGCCACGTCATAGGCTTCCGGGTGCACCGCACTGGCGTCTAGCGGTTCCTCCCCTTCGGAAATCCGCAAAAAGCCAGCACACTGTTCGAACGCTGCTGGACCCAGCCGCGCAACATCCAACAGCGCCTTGCGCGAGCCAAAGGCCCCATTCGCATCGCGATGCGCCACTATCGCCTCCGCCAAAGACGGCCCAAGGCCCGATACATGCGCCAAAAGCGGGGCAGAAGCCATATTTAGGTCCACCCCAACCGCGTTCACTGCGTCCTCAACAACTGCTTCCAGAGACTTGCCCAAGCGATGTTGATCCACGTCGTGCTGATACTGTCCCACGCCAATTGATTTCGGCTCAATCTTCACCAATTCGGCAAGCGGGTCCTGCAAGCGGCGTGCAATCGACACCGCGCCACGCAGGCTCACGTCTAACTCCGGGAACTCCCGCGCCGCCAATTCACTCGCCGAATACACGGACGCCCCGGCTTCGCTCACCACAACCTTGGTTGGTACTTTGACACCTTTGGGTAAAAGCTTCAGCGTTTCCCCCACAAGCTTTTCGCTCTCCCGGCTCGCTGTGCCATTACCAATCGCAATCAGCTCAACACCATGCTTGGCAATCAACGCCATCAGAGTTGCCTCTGCACCGCGCACGTCATTCTTTGGCTGGAACGGATAAATCGTTGCCGTATCCAGCAGCTTACCAGTGGCGTCCACCACAGCCACTTTGCAGCCGGTACGAATACCTGGATCAAGCCCAAGCGTTGCTTTGGCGCCTGCCGGTGCTGCCAGCAACAAATCTTTGAGGTTGCGTGCAAATACCTGAATGGCCTCTTCCTGCGCCCGCGCGCGAAGCTCCCCCATCAGGTCCACCGTCATCGTCAGGCTCAACTTCACGCGCCATGTCCACCCGGCAATCTTGCGCAGCCACACGTCGCCGGGACCATCCGTGCGTGTGTCGAGATAGCTTGCGATCATCGCCTCGGCGCGCTCCTTGCCACCTTCAGGATCAGGACCAATATCCAGTGTGATCACACCCTCTTTAGACGCCCGCATCATCGCTAGTGCGCGATGGCTTGGCACTTTGGACCACGGCTCAGAATGTTCAAAGTAATCAGAGAACTTCGCGCCAGCCTGCTCTTGCCCCGCAATCACCTTGGCCGCCACAATCGCCTCATCCTGCAAGAACTTGCGCAACTCGCCCAGCAGTGTGGCGTTTTCTGTCAGCCCCTCTGCAATAATGTCCCGCGCGCCATCCAGCGCCGCCTTCACATCGGCCACCACCTCAGACAAATGCCCCGCCGCCAGCGTTTCCGGCTCTGCGGACCGATCCGCCAAAATCGCCTCCGCCAATGGCTCCAGCCCGTTCTCACGCGCAATCATCGCTTTTGTGCGGCGCTTGGGTTTGTATGGCAGGTAAATATCTTCCAGCGCGGCTTTGGTTTCCGCCCCGACAATGGCCTTAGCCAGATCGTCGGTCATCTTGCCCTGCTCCTTGATCGAGGCGGCAACGGTCTCGCGCCGCGCCTCCAGTTCACGCAGATAAGACAAACGATCCGCCAGTGTCCGCAGCTGGGTGTCGTCCAGCCCCCCGGTGACCTCCTTCCGGTAGCGCGCCACAAACGGCACGGTTGCGCCTTCATCCAACAGCTTTACAGCAGCGCCAACCTGCTCTGGTTTGGCTGTAATCTCGCCTGCAATTGTGCGGAAAATGCGGGTGCTCGTATCCACGGAACGGGTCTCCTCAAAACCTTGGGAGACCCTTCATATCATTGCCCGCAGCAAGGCCAAGAGCGGATTTCGTCAGGATGTAAAAACCTGCCGTCCGCTCCGCGTCACCTGTCCAGCCCGAGCCGCTCCAGCAGGGCCCCCATCACGGCGCGTTCTTCGTCGTCCATCTCCGCCTTTCGGCTCCTGAACAACGTGGCCTGCGACTGCAGCACCAGCGCATCGGACAGAATCTTGAGGTGGTTGGCCCGCAGCGTGTCACCGGTCGAGGTGATGTCTGCAATCGCTTCCGCAGTGAGGTTCTTAATTGTACCTTCGGTCGCGCCCTGACTGTCTACCAGTTGGTAGTCAGCCACACCGCTGTCCTGCAGGTATTCCCGCACCAGGCGGTGATACTTGGTGGCAATCCGCATCCGGAAACCGTGTTTGCTCCGGAAGGCGGCCGCTGCCGCATCCAGGTCTTCCAGCGTATCCACGTCGACCCAACAGCCCGGCACGGCGATAATCAAATCCGCATGACCAAACCCCAGCGTCGCCAGTTCCGCCACCTGCTGTTCCCACTGGCCCAGCTTTTCACGGACGAGGTCCGTGCCAGTCACGCCAAGGTGAATCCGTCCCGCCGCCAGTTCGCGCGGGATTTCCCCTGCGGATAGCAGCACCAGCTCAACGCCGTCTACGCCCTCAACGGCGCCGGCATATTCCCGATCCGACCCGGTCCGGCTCATAGTCACGCCCCGCGCGCCAAACCAGTCAAAGGTCTTCTCCATCAGACGCCCTTTGGAGGGCACACCAAGCTTGATGGTCATACCGTCTCCTCCAGTTGCACAAGGATGCCGGGGCGGATCACGCCACCCACGGCGGGAATTTCCCGCCCCTGTCCAAGCACCTGCGTGAGCGCATCATATCGCCCACCTGTTGCGACCGGCGGCAGATCCGCACGGCCGGGCACGTAGAAGCCAAAGACAAAACCGTCGTAATATTCCATCGACGTGCGGCCGTAACTGGCCTCGAACTCCAAGGTTTCCACATCGACGCCACGCGCCTCTAGCGCATGCATGCGATCCCGTAGGCGAAAGGCCGCTTCAGTAATGGCCGGCATGTCCACTGCCAAATCGCGGATGTGTTCCAACGCGTTGGACAGAGTTTCCCGTACATTCAGAAGCGCTTCAATCAACTCAACCTGCAGCGGCGAAATCGGATCAGCAGCGGCATCTGCCTGCAGCCCATCGATACGCTCAGCCACCTCGGCTTGCGACCGCAGGCCAATATCAGGGTAGTCGTGCGCCATAGGATCGTCCGCTGCCAACAACGCCGCGCGGCTCGCAGGCATTTCAGCCTTGCCGGAGTAACGATCCAAAAGAGCCTTAAACTTGCGTGGCCGCCAGATATGGCGCGCCAGCGCACGCTTACGGCGCTCGGTCGTTTCCAACCCGGCCACGGCGGCTGCCAGAATACCAATATCCCCTGTGGCGGCCCGAAGTTCGACACCCTTCAGCGCCTCCTGCATCACAGCAAAGACCTCAGCATCGCTTGCCGCAGGGTTCTCACGGTCAAAAACCTCGTAGCCGACCTGCATATACTCATTTGCGCGACTCTGATCTTCTTCCTGCCGGCGAAAAACTTCCCCAGCATAAGTGTAGCGCGCGGGCTCGGCACCATGTGCCATGTGCATCTGCACAACCGGCACGGTGAAATCAGGGCGCAGCATCTGCTCCCCACGCAAGGCGTCAGACGTCACATAGGCCCGCCCACGAATGTCCTCGCCATAAAGGTCGAGCAAGGCTTCCGCAGGCAGCAAGACAGGCGTTTCCACTGCCACAGCGCCAGCCGCCTCAAAACCGGAGGTCAGGGCCGCAGCCCGCGCCCGGATTTTTGCTTTTTCAGACATGGGTCCGATTATCCTTCGCTCTGACTGGCCAGAATTTCGCGCACTTTCTCAACCAGCTCGCCGCGTGGTACTTCAAACTGGCTTGGTCGCTCTTTCCACTCTTCGAGCGTTGCCGTTTCCGCAATCTTGGCGCCGAGGATCAAATCCTTGATCTGAACCAAGCCACGGTCTTTCTCGTCGCCGCCTTCGATCACAGCGACTGGAGAGTTGCGTTTGTCCGCATACTTGAGCTGATTGCCGAAGTTTTTCGGATTACCAAGATATACTTCGGCGCGAATACCCGCATTGCGCAACTCGGCCACCATCGCTTGATAGTCCGCCATCCGATCGCGGTCCATCACGGTCACAACAACCGGTCCAACAGACACGCCGCCCATGCGACCTTTTTCACGCAAAGCCGCCAACAGGCGATCCACACCAATCGATAGGCCGGTCGCCGGCACAGCTTGACCGGTGAAACGCTTCACCAAATCGTCGTACCGGCCACCACCGGACACGGAACCAAACTGACGCTTGCGGCCTTTTTCATCAAAGATTTCAAAGGTCAACTCCGCCTCGAAGACCGGCCCGGTATAATAACCCAAACCGCGCACAATGCTCGGATCGATCTCGATCCGGTCACTGCCATAGCCGCCTGCCGCCAACAGATCGCCAATCTGTTCCAGCTCGGAAATCCCTTCAGCCCCGACGCTCGACGCACCAACAGCACCGCGCAGGTTTTCAAAGGTCTTGGCCACGTCGTCCGCTTTTGACGTCAAAAACGCAATCACTGGCTCGATTTGATCGTCTGACAGACCAACGCCGTCGATATAAGCGCCAGACGCATCCAAACGCCCTTTGCCCAGAAGCTCACGGACACCGTTCTCGCCCACTTTGTCGAACTTATCGATGGTGCGCAGCACGTTGTCCTTGGCCGCTTGATCTTCGCCAAGCCCCATAACTTCGAGCACGCCGTTCATCACTTTGCGGTTGTTCACCCGCACAAGGTAATCGCCACGAGGAATTCCGACGGTCTCCAGCGTGTCCGACAGCATAGCGCAAATCTCCGCATCCGCCGCCATCGACGCCGTGCCCACGGTGTCCGCGTCACACTGGTAAAACTGACGATACCGCCCCGGCCCTGGCTTTTCATTGCGCCACACCGGACCCATTGCATAACGGCGATACGGGTTCGGCAAATCATTGCGGTGCTGCGCATAGACACGCGCCAGTGGCGCGGTCAGATCATAACGCAGCGCCATCCAGTCGCCATTGTCCTTCTCGTCAAATTCTTGCCATGCAAACACGCCTTCGTTCGGGCGGTCTACATCCGGCAAGAACTTCCCAAGCGCCTCAACGGTCTCTACCGCGCTGCTCTCCAAAGCCTCAAACCCATAGCGATGATACACCCCAGCGATCTGATGCAGCATCTCGGTGCGCTCGGTCACCTCTACACCAAAATAGTCGCGGAAGCCCTTCGGCGTGATTGCCTTAGGGCGCGGGGCTTTCTTCTGCTTGGCCATCGCTATGGTCCTTGTGAAATAATTACGTCAGTGCCTTTATCGAATGGGGTGCCAATGGGCAAGGTGAGGCTCCTCTTGGCGACCAAAACGTCACACAAACATCAAAATGCCGCGCTCGATCAAAAGCGCGGCCTCAAAAGGTTCAAAACCCGAAACTGGCTGACTTAATCGCCCAATTTGGCGTGAACTTCATCCAAGTCAATTTCGCCAGTTGGCATTTTGTTGCCCGGGTTTTCGAAGTCATATTTGAACAGCTGGAAATCGCGCTTGTAGATTTCGTAGACCAAATGCATCGACAGATCGTCAAAGTAGTCCTCCACTGGATGCGCCCGCTTCGGACCATGCCCTTCGGACTCGTTGAACCGGGGAATCTGTTGCAGATCAACCGCATGAGGCGTTTCAATATTGTCCAAAACGCCCTGCATCCCGTCATTGAACTGTTCCGTCCAGAAAATTTTGTCGTAAGTGCCGCCGTTCACAATAAAGGTCGACACATGGCCAGACATGGCGGACCAATGAATATCCGGATCCATCGGGCGACGCCAACGGATGGTGTCCCGCGCAAACAATAGAAAACGACGGAAGCTCTGAATCTGGTCAAACTCCTGCTTGCCGTCATCGCCGCCAACCTCGATCCCGTATTTCTGGATCAGCATCGGCACGAGGTTCCCGCGGTAACGCTTGCCGTTCCGCTGGATGCCGCAAATCTTGTCAAAGAACGAGGATAGGATACGCGTATACGGGTTGCGCACACACGTGAAAGCGTAGGACCGGTGCTCACGCACATTGTCGGTGATCGGCTGATGGCTTTCCTCAATGGCCCACTTGTGCATGCCACCTTTGGCATCGTGGATATCGCCGTCAAAAAACTCGCCATGGTCCGAGTAGAACATGATCTGACCGATGGTGGAGCATGCACACTTGGGCACAACTCGATACACCACACTTTCGCTTTCCGTCATCCAAGTGCCGGGAAATCCCATGTTTCTGCCTCCATAGCCGCCGTGGTTATTGCCTTGATCACGGTCTTAGCGCGTTTCAAAAAATTCCAAACAAAGCCTGTTTATTCAACGCGCTTTCATCTTTAAATGGATAAATACAAGACGTCAAAGTGGGGATCATAGAAGCTAGATGGCGAGAATTGCTTACATTCTTCTGTGCCACAAAGATCCCGAGGCGATCATCAAGCAGGCAGAACGGCTTACGGCAACTGGGGACTATATCTCCATCCATTTTGATGCCCGTGCCAAATCCGAGCATTTTGCGATGCTGCAAGAGGTGCTTGGCCCTAATCCGAATGTGGCGTTTTCTGAAAAGCGCATCAAATGCGGCTGGGGGGAATGGAGCCTTGTCGAGGCAACGCTCTACGCGGTGCAGACGGCAGTCAAAAAGTTCCCCCGAGCCTCCCACTTCTACATGTTATCCGGCGACTGTATGGTGATCAAATCGTCGGAGTACATCCACGAATTTCTCGACGACAATGACGTCGATTTCATTGAAAGCTTTGACTTTTTCGAAAGCGATTGGATCAAGACCGGGATGAAGTCCGAGCGCTTGATCTACCGTCACTGGTTTAATGAACGCACACAAAAACGCCGGTTCTATGCCACGTTCAATATTCAGAAAAAGCTAGGGCTTAAGCGGGAAATTCCGGCAGACATCCAAGTTATGATTGGAAGTCAATGGTGGTGCCTGCGTCGCCAAACTATTGAAGCCGTGTTACACTTTTCAGAGACACGTCGTGATGTAATGCGCTTCTTCCGTACAACCTGGATTCCGGACGAAACCTTCTTTCAAACCATCGTTCGGCATCTGGTCCCAGCCAATGAAATCCGTACACGCACCCTCACATTCCTAATGTTCACAGACTACGGGATGCCGCTTACATTTTATAACGACCACTATGACTTGCTGATAAGCCAAGACTATCTCTTCGCACGAAAAATCAGCCCAGACGCGTTGGACCTCAAAGAACGCTTGGGACAGCTTTACGCCGAAGAAGGCGTGCACTTCCAAATTTCGGCGGAAGGCCCAAGTCTGTTCAAATTTCTGACCGGGCGTGGTCGGCAAGGAAAACGCTTTGCCAGTCGGTTCTGGGAGACAGAAAGTACGCTGGGGCGTGACCGGGAATTGATGCTGATCGTCTGCAAAAAGTGGCATGTTGCCAAGCGGTTACTGGAGAAAATCGGCCAAGTTACGGATCTTCCGACAATTGCTTATCTCTTCAATGAAGAAAGCACGCCACTGCCGGACTTGGGAGGTATTCAATCCACTTTGAACAAGCGGACTCGGCACCGTCGCGCGCTGATGCGCATGCTTTTTGACTACTTCGACACCAACCGCCTTGTGGTGTGCCTCGATCCTGAAGCCATGGACCTGATGCAGGATTTCTTTGGGGACCGCTCCACAACTAGGATGTTGGAAATACAGTGTGATTTTACCGATGAGTACCTCACCGGTCACGCCATTCGCATCGGATTAGCAGGGGAACAAACCTCGCCAGAAACGCTTGAGCGACTGCTGCCAACCATTCGCCGCGATATCTTGAGCGAAAGCGACCGTATTCGGGATGCCGAGTTTGAAAATGTGAACCGTATGGTCCAATCAGGCACGGAAGACGAGCATGTGGCCTCTTTGATGAGTTTCCTGCACATCACCGAAGATCAAGCCCGCGACATAGCCCGCACAGAGTACCTTTTTGCGGACTAGAAACCCTAAAATGCGGCCAATTCGGCTGCCAAGACTTGCACACAAATCCTGATCGCGCGTGTCGAAGTAGCCAGGTCCATCGACGCACCATCGTCGTCAGCACCACATTTTTCCGCAATATTTTCAGGCGACTGAGGAATGTGCACAAAACCGCTCCGGAGGGACATCCCGCGGGTTTTCGCCGTGTGTCCGAGAACATAGATCAGTTGATTACACAGATGCGTACCCGCAGAGAACGACAGCATTGCCGGGATGTGGTTGGCACGGAGTTTCTCCACCATTTCGGCGCAGGGGAGCGTGGCGTTGTAGGCGGCGGGGCCGTTTTCGACGATTGGGGTAGCCTGAAGACGCGCGCCGGTGGCGTCCGGAACGCCAAAGTGACGCCAGTTGATGCCCACCATTTCAGGCTTTATGACCGCTGACCGCGAAACGCCCAAGCCGATCCAACCATCCGGCTGATGTTCGTCCAATAGATAATTCACCTTATCTTGCAGAGCGTTAGTGTCCACGTCCAACTCAGCCGTAACCAGATCACAGCACTCAAACGCCTCCTGTGCGAGGCGCGATGCGACCTGTGCCGCTGGATTGTTTTCAGCAACGGCCCAAGCGCCATATCCGGTGACCAGGATGGTTGGTTTGTCTGTCATCTTGCCCCTCAAAAGACGCCCAAATATACGAATTTGGGACGTCGGTATTACGTCGGTATCGCGACTGTATCGCGACTGTATCGCGTCGGTGCGAATTTTGGCGCTTAAAGCGCGCCAAAGCCGCCGCCACCCGGTGTTTTCATTACGAATACATCGCCCACGTCAAGAGACGCTTGATCGTTGCCTTGCAACTCAAGCACTTCGCCATCAGCACGCACAACGCTGTTTTCACCAACAGCACCAGCGCCACCGCCCTGCGCACCATGAGGCGGCACCACGCGATGCGAGGACAGTACGGTGACAGTTATTGGCTCATTGAACCGCAAGCGGCGCACAATGCCGTTGCCGCCGGACGTCTGTCCTTGCCCGCCGGACCCGTGGCGGATCGAGAACTCGTCCACCCGAACCGGAAAGCGGGTTTCCAGAACCTCAGGATCGGTCATCCGCGTGTTGGTCATATGACTGTGCACCGCACTGGTACCATCAAAGCCGGCCCCGGCCCCGGTGCCACCGCAAATGGTTTCGTAGTTTTGGTGAGTGTCGTTGCCATAGACAAAATTGTTCATGGTGCCTTGGCTGCCCGCAATCACGCCCAGCGCGCCGTAGAGCGTGTCACAGATCGCCTGACTGACTTCGGTGTTGCCCGAGATCACCGCCGCTGGATAGCGCGGATTGATCATGCTGCCCTCGGGCACAATCAGGCTCAGCGGCTTCAGACAGCCTTCGTTCATCGGGATGTCGCTGCCCACCATGGTGCGGAAGACATAAAGCACCACCGCCCGACAGATCGCCATAGGCGCGTTGTAGTTCAGCGGGCTTTGATCAGAGGTGCCGGTGAAGTCGATGGTTGCACTACGCGCGGCCTTATCGACGGAAATGGCAACCTCGATTTTGGCACCGTCATCCAGCGGATAGGAGAAGCTGCAATCGTGCAGCACATCGAGCACGCGGCGCACGCTTTCTTCGGCATTGTCCTGCACATGCCCCATGTAGGCCTGCACCGTGCCATGGCCAAACTGCGTGGTGATCTTGCGCAGCTCGGTTGCGCCGGTTTCGTTGGCGGCAATCTGCGCGGCAAGATCGGCCATGTTCTGATCGACGTTGCGACAGGGGTATGGGCCAGACGCGAGCAACTCACGGGCGGCCTCTTCACGCAGGGTGCCGCGATCCACCAACAGGAAGTTGTCGATGACAATGCCTTCTTCATCAATCGTACGGCTGTCGGGCGGCGCGGAACCCGGGGTTTTGCCGCCAATGTCTGCATGGTGCCCACGAGACGCCACGGTATAGAGGATGTTTTCCCCCGCCTCGTCAAACACCGGAGTGATGACAGTCACATCCGGCAAGTGCGTACCGCCATTGAACGGGTTGTTCATCATGAACACATCACCCGGTCGGATTTTGCCCGCGTTGGCGCGCAAAACGGTGCGCACGCTTTCGGACATGGAACCAAGATGCACCGGTACGTGGGGGGCATTGGCCACCAGATCGCCGTTTTGGTCAAAGATTGCACAGGAGAAATCATAGCGCTCTTTGATGTTCACCGAATAAGCGGTGTTGGCAAGCGTGGCCCCCATCTGTTCGGCAATCGACATGAAGAGGTTGTTGAACACCTCCAACATGACCGGATCCACAGAGGTGCCAATCGCCTCTTTGCGGGCCAGAGGTACAATGCGTTTCAGCACAAGGTTGCCGCCCGCCGCACAAGTGGCCTGCCAACCATCTTCGATCATATTGGTGCCGGTGGGTTCGGTCAGGATCGCCGGGCCGGTCACACTGTCACCAACAGCCAATGTAGTGCGGTCAACCAGCGGGATGTCCTGCCATGCGCCATTGAGGTGGAACGGCACAGTCGCATCCGTGCGCGCGGCACCTGTTGGGTTTGGCATGGTCACCGGCTCGCCGGTTTGCCCCACGGCTTCTGCCTCCAACACATCGATAATCAGGTCATCGGTATCAGGTGCAAAGCCAAAGCGTTGTTTGTGCGCAGTGACAAAGTCGGCACGCATTTTGTCGGCGTTGCCAAACTCCACCGGCAAGCTCTGTTGAGCGCCTTGCGGGCGGATGTGAGCGCGTTGCTCCACGACGATGTCGGCCTCGGCCACTCCCTGGCTGGCCACTTCCATACGGGCGGCCGCAGCGATTTCTGCCAGCTGTGCGGCGGCGTTGCTGTCTTCCAGCGCGCAGCCCAGTTGCGCCTCGCGCATGGCGCGGATGTCGGCCAGCCCCATGCCAAAGGCAGAGAGCACGCCAGCAAACGGGTGGATAAAGATGCTTTCCATGCCCAGCGCGTCGGCCACCAGACAGGCGTGTTGTCCCCCTGCGCCGCCAAAGCAGTTCATGGTGTAACGGGTGACGTCATAGCCACGCTGCACCGAGATTTTCTTGATCGCGTTGGCCATGTTTTCCACAGCAATGCGCAAGAAGCCTTCGGCCAAATCCTCAACCGACTTGTCGGTGCCAATTTCTGCTTTTAGCGCTTCGAATTTTGCGCGTACGGCGTCCGCGTCCAGAGGCAGATCGCCATTGGGACCAAAGACATGCGGAAAATGATCAGGATGCAGTTTGCCGAGCAGAACGTTGCAATCCGTGACCGTGAGCGGGCCACCACGGCGATACGCACATGGGCCAGGGTTGGCACCGGCGCTTTCTGGGCCCACCTGCATGCGGCCGTCGCGATAAGACAGGATCGAGCCGCCACCCGCCGCTACGGTGTGGATCGACATCATCGGCGCGCGCATCCGCACTCCGGCAACCTCTGTTTCAAAAGAGCGCTCATATTCGCCTGCATAGTGGCAGACGTCCGTCGAGGTGCCGCCCATATCAAAGCCGATAAGCTTGTCAAAACCTAGCTCGGCCGCAGAACGCACCATGCCCACAACGCCGCCAGCGGGACCGGACAAAATGGCGTCGCGGCCCTGAAACAAGCTCGCGTCAGTCAGGCCGCCGTTGGATTGCATGAACATCAGACGGTCGCAGCCACCCTGATCGGTGCCCAGCGCATCGGCTACCTGATCGACGTAACGGCGCAGGATCGGCGAGAGGTAGGCGTCCACCACTGCGGTGTCACCGCGTCCCACCAGCTTGATCAGCGGGCTGGCTTCATGGCTGAGGGAGATTTGGGAGAAGCCGATCTCCTCAGCCAGTTTGCCAAGACGCTGCTCGTGATCCGGAAAGCGGTAGGCGTGCATCAAGGCGATGGCTACGGAGCGGAAGCCTTTGGCGTGCGCCTCGGCCAGCGCAGCGCGGGCAGCGCCTTCTTCCAGTTCGGTGATGATGTTGCCGTCGGCGTCCAGACGTTCGTCGATTTCGATGACCTCATCATAAAGGAGTTCCGGCAGTTGAATGTCGAGGTCAAAAAGTTTTGGGCGATTCTGGTAGCCGATCCGCAGCAAATCGCGCAGACCTTTGGTGATGAGCAGCACCACTGGCTCGCCTTTGCGTTCCAAAAGTGCGTTGGTTGCAACCGTTGTGCCCATTTTTACGGCAGCGATTTTGCCTTCGGGAATCACTGTATCGGCGTCCAGTTTGAGCAAGGTGCGAATGCCGTGCACCGCCGCGTCCCGATAGATTTCTGGGTTTTCGGACAGGAGCTTATGGCTGTGCAGCGCGCCGTCCGGGGCCTTGGCCACGATATCCGTGAACGTGCCGCCACGGTCGACCCAAAACTGCCACTTTTCTGCTGGTTGCGTGGACATGCCATTCTCCTCGAATCAACTTTATTGTTGCTTTATGTTTATAACGCTGACAATTTGTCAACGTTATGTGATTGTAAGAATCAAAAAACGACTAGGGAGCACCTTATGAAACATGTAATCGCCTTTACGGCGGCGTTGGCCTGCGCCGCCCCTGCATTTGCTGAAGCCTGGGACATGCCGACGCCTTATGGCGACAGCACCTTCCACACCCAAAACATCGCCCAATTTGCCGAGGATGTGCGTGAAGCCACCAATGGCGATCTGGACATCACCCTGCACAGCGCGGGCTCGCTGATCCCACATGCTGAGATCAAAAACGCTGTGCGCTCGCGTCAGGTGCCAGCCGGTGAGTTCTTCCTGTCCCGCTTGTCCAACGAAGATCTGGCTTTTGGCATCGACAGCCAACCGCTGGTGGCGACCTCTTATGACGAAGCTAAGAAGCTTTGGGATGCGCAGAAGCCGGTTGTGACCGAGCTGCTGGCTGAGCAGGGCCTGATGCCGCTGTTCTCCGTGCCATGGCCGGCGCAGGGTCTGTATACAAACGGTGAGATTGCCACTGTAGACGACCTGAACGGTCTGCGCTTCCGCGCCTATAACGCGGCGCTGGAAGAGTTTGCCACGCTGGCAGGGGCCGCACCGGTGCAGGTTGAGGCCTCCAACATTCCGCAGGCATTCTCCACCGGTCAGGTACAGGCAATGATCACTTCGCCGTCCACCGGCGTGAACTCCACCGCGTGGGACTTTGTTACCCACTACAGCCCGATCAACGCCTGGTTACCAAAGAACATCGTGGTTGTGAACCAGCGTGTGTTTGACAAGCTGAGCGATGACACCAAAGCGGCCGTTCTGGCGGCGGCAGCCACCGCGGAAACCCGCGGCTGGGAAATGTCTGCAGCGGAAGCTGAGGCAAAAACTGCCGAGCTCGCAGCAAACGGCATTACCGTTTACGAGCCAAGCGCAGAGCTGGTCGAAGGCCTGCAGGGCATCGGCAGCAAAATGCTGGACAACTGGAAAGCCAACGCGTCTGACGCCGCGCTGTCGATCCTGACCACATACCAGCAATAAGCACCACTCACGAAAGACCGGTGACACCTGTGCCGCCGGTCAATTTGTGTCACCAAACCGACGGGGAGAGGTTTGTCATGCACCGTTTTCTAACTGCAACTTATAAGGCCGCAGGGATGTGCAGCGCCTTTCTGATCCTGGCAATCTGCCTGTTGATCAGCGCACAGATTGTGCTCAATGGCGTAGGCCGTTTGATGCCGGGTGTCTTGCCCTCAACCATCCCATCTTACGCAGATTTCGCAGGTTTTATGCTGGCGGGCGCGACCTTCCTCTCGATGGCCTATACATTGCGTTCCGGCGGACACATCCGCGTGAACCTCGTCGTGCAACGTTTATCTCCCCGCGCGACGCTGATCGCGGAGCTGCTCACGCTTGTCGTGGCCAGCGCATTTGTCGGCTATGCGCTCTATTTCAGTGGTGCGCTTGTATTGGAAAGCCTGCACTACGGCGATGTGTCTAACGGCATCATTCCTGTGCCACTTTGGCTGCCTCAATCCGCGATGACCTTTGGCATGGGCCTCTTGCTCGTTGCCCTGCTACACACACTGCTCGAACTGATCACCACCGGCACCTCGGTGCTCAACACCCCAGATGAGGTCTAAGCCATGGCTGATCCGTTGATTGCCCTGATCCTGCTGGGTCTCTTATTGATTTGCCTCGCCGCTGGCCTGTGGGTGGCGATTTCGCTGGGCGTGGTCGCGCTTGTGGCACTCTTGGCCTTCTCCAACGCCCCGGCCGGACTGGTGCTGGCGACGACCTTCTGGGGGCACTCGCACAGTTGGGCTTTGACCGCCCTGCCCTTGTTTATCCTGATGGGAGAAATCCTGTTACGTTCGCGCCTCAGCAATGACATGTTCTCCGGGCTTGCCCCGTGGCTGGGCCGCGCGCCGGGACGGCTTTTGCATGTGAACGTCTTTGGCTGCGCCATCTTTGCCGCCGTTTCTGGCTCTTCCGCTGCCACCGCGGCCACGATCGGTCGGATGTCCGTGCCAGAGCTGACCGAACGCGGTTATCCACAAAGCCTGATCCTCGGTACGCTTGCGGGCTCGGCCACTCTTGGCCTGTTGATCCCACCGTCGATCATCCTGATCGTCTATGGGGTGGCCACCGAACAATCGATTGCCCGCCTTTTCATTGCAGGCGTGTTGCCGGGCTTCATGCTGATCACTCTATTTGCAGGCTATGTGGCCGTGCGCGCCTGGATGAACCCCGAGCTGATCCCACAAGAGGCCAAACAATTCAGCTTTGTCGAGCGCATCAAAGCCTCCCGCAACCTGATCCCAGTGGCGTTGCTGATCATTGGTGTGATTGGCTCGATCTACACCGGCCTCGCCTCCCCCACGGACGCAGCCGCTTTGGGCGTGGTTCTGGCCACTTTGCTGGCGTGGCTCTCCGGTGGGTTTAGTTGGAAGCTGTTCATGGATGCGTTGCTGTCCGCCACGCGCACGTCCTGCATGATTGCCTTTATCCTGCTGGGTGCAGCTTACCTGTCTGTGGCGATGGGCTTCACCGGTCTGCCGCGCAACCTTGCCGCGTGGATTGCCGAAATGAACTTGTCGGCACCGATGCTGCTTTTGGCGCTGACCATTTTCTTCATCATCCTGGGGTGCTTCCTTGACGGCATTTCTGTGGTCGTGCTGACAACTTCGATCATCATGCCGATGATCGCCGCTGTGGGTATCGATCCGCTGTGGTTCGGCATCTATTTGGTGATCGTTGTGGAGATGAGCCAGATCACCCCACCGGTGGGTTTCAACCTGTTTGTCATCCAGGGCATGACCGGCATCAACATTCTGGAGGTGGCCAAAGCGGCCTTCCCCTTTTTCTTGTTGTTGCTCGTTGGGGTAGGCCTGATCGCGGTTTTCCCACAAATCGTGACCTACCTGCCCGAACTGATGAGCCGCTAAAGCGAGGCCGCGGCCCGGCTGGCCTGATCATATTGGCCAGACAACAAACGCAGACTGGAGGCGATTTCACGCATGTCGTCTCCGGTCATATCCAAGCGCGACAAGCCCTCGACAAAGCAACGTTCACGTACAGTGCGGTAGTCCTCGCAAAGCGCAATCCCAGCTTCGGACGGGCGATAGAACACCTCTTTACCGCGTTTCTCAGATTCAATCAGTCCCATCTTCAACAACTTCTTAAGCGCGTAATTGACAGTATGGCTGTCCTCAATGTTGAGCAAAAACCCGATATCTGTCAGACGCTTATCCCGATCCCGGTGATTGAGATTGTGCAGAACCAAAATTTCCAGCGGCGTCATATCGGGATTGCCCGCGGCCGCCATGCAGCGGGTCATCCAACGCGAAAAGGCGTTGTAGGCAATTATCATGCCGTATTCGACTTCCGAAGCTTCCCATCCGTCGCCTTCTGCAAGATGGCGCGAAGAAACAATGCGTCGTTTTTCCATGGTATGACCTCATCATATCGGTAATTTGCCAGCGTGTTTTCAGCGTATACGACCTCCCTTCCGACATGCAAACACACAAATTATTTGAGTTTTTCCCAACACAAGGCACGTCTCACGTAGCCGGTTGCCACCCCAAGATCGCACGTTATGCTTCCATGGCACGCCCCTTAACCCCACGCAGGGAGCCAAGGCGGGCGCGTTTGGGGGAGACTACGTGACACTTTTGGAGACACAGTGGCGAGGTATTCGAAGCGGCAAAATCGCTTTGGCCACGCTATGGGTAAGCCTTCTGGGTACACAACTCTGTGCCGACCAGCTCCGGGTTTTGACCTCCATGCCGCCCGGTTTTTACCAGCCATTTGTGGCGGCTTTTTCCGAACAATATCCTGACGTCGAAGTCATCACGCTTAACAAAAACACCAACGCCTCGGTGGATGAAATCCTGCGCGGCAATGAGCGGCAGTTTGATGTGTTTTGGTCCTCATCACCCGAAGCCTTTGAGCTGCTCAAACAAAACGGGCATCTGGCGACGTTACCAGCCACCGGTGAAGCGGATGTGCGTTCCTTTGCTTACTCCGCGCTGGGGTGGACCCAAAAACAAGACGACACAATCGCAACCTCCGCAGGATGGGATGCGCTTTTGGCACCGGAGAAAGCTGGAGCAATTGCAATGGCCCGCCCTTCGCGCTCTGGGTCCACGCATATGGTTCTGGAACGCTCTTTGCAGGTGCGCGGCTGGCAAGAGGGCTGGGCCTTTTTACTGGAACTGGCAGGCAACCTCAGCACCATCACAGCCCGCAGCTTTACTGTGCTGGATGGCGTGGCAAACGGGCGGTTTGACATAGGACTGACCATCGATTTTCTCGCCCATTCTCGCGCCGAAGAGGACCTGCGCTTTGTCTACGGCACGCCGGTCATGGTCACCACCGCACGGATAGCGGTTTTGGCGGACGGCAAGGTGCCGGATCAGGCCCGATCGTTTGTGGATTTTGTGGTCTCCGACGAGGGGCAACGGCTGTTGATGACGCCAGAGATTGCGCGCACGCCTCATGCGGCGCATATCCGGGCTGAGGCCAGAGCACCCTATCATCAGGTTCTGGAAGATGCGCTGACGTTGAATTGGCTGGAATATGATGCGGCGCTGGCGAGCGAGCGCTATTGGGCGGTGAACGCGCTGTTTGATGCCTTTGTGTTTGAGGTGTTTGACGCGCGCCGGGAGGCGTGGCGCAGGCTGCGGGTGCTCGAAGCGGACCTGGCCGCGCCAAGCGTGGCGATGCATGACATTCGTCGGCTGCTGACGAGCATGCCAATTGCCGAGGACGCAGTTGGCAACGAAGGACGCGCGACCAACGCCAATGCCTTTGCCACCCTATCAGAACGGCAAGAGACCAGTTTGCAGGAGTGGCGCGCAGCGTCGCGGGCCTTGCTGCGTGAGGCGGACAGCTTGCTGAAAGTGCTGGAAGCGGAACAGGTCAGCAATTTGGTGCGTGACGAATGAGACTTCCAACAGTTTTGACGCACGCGTCAGTGTGGAACCGGCTGTTGCTGACAATCTCGGGCATCATCGTGACGGTTTGGCTGGTGCTGGCGGTGTCGATATTGTTCTTCCTGAAAGCGCAGCGCGATTATGCGGCGATTGCGTCTGAACAGATCCCGGCGCTGGCGACAGTGAGCGCCCTGGCAGAGTATTCGGCGCAGCTCTCCACCATGGCGACACAAATTGTGGGTCAAAGCGGGACGCCAGATACTGCTACACAATTGGAGTTGGGGGAGATTGTTGCTGGGTTGACAGCCAGCCTGGCCCCAATTTCACAGACTGAAGGGACCGGAGAGGCGCCAGAGATTGTTGCGCGAGTCAGCGAGGGGCTGGCGCAGATCCAGAAACTGCAAGGGGCGATTGGGCAGGCGGAGCGCGATATGGGTACTCAGTTGAATGCGCTGCGGTGGTTGACTGCGGATGTGCAGGATGAGGTGGACCCGCTTCTGAGTGACTTTGCCTTCAACATCTCGATCGCCATGAGCAGCCTGGTGACCAGTGCGGACCCGGACTTTCGCGCGCGACAAGCCCGATTGATCGAAGACGAAGGTCAACAACGGGATACCGTGCGGCGGTTAGGGGACAGCACAGCCAATACGGTGACGTTGATCTTTCAGGCGGCGGTGGCTGAAAATCGGCAGCGGCTGGCGCAATTACAGGGCCTGACGGACGATGCTTTGGTACGTATCGCGGCCCTGCAAACGCAGCTCCAAGACAAACCGGAGTTGACCACGCTCAGGCAATCAGTGGAGGCCTTGGTACCGGTTGCCACCAGCGAGACTGGCATCTTTCGCCAGCGACTAGCGTGGCTGGACGCTCAAGCCGACATGCTTGCAAATCTCGCAGCTCTGCAAACTGATCTCGGCAACTTGCAACTTGTGCTCTCAGCAGCTGGTCAAGAACAACGCGCACGGATTTTGGCTCAAACCGAACGGTCGAGACAGGACACCACATTGGCCATCCGCTGGTTGATAGGCCTGACCGCACTGGCCGCCTTGATCGGATTTGGCGTGTTGTTTGGCTATATCCGCACTGGAATTGTGCGCCCTTTGCGGCGCATGACCAAACGGTTGATCGACATTGCGAAGAGTCAGAACCTGATGCTGCCCCCCAACAAGGAGGATGATGAAATCGTGCAGCTCTCTGTGGCGATTTCCGAATTTGAACGCTCCATTCAAACCCGCGATGCGGCGCTAACGTCACTGGAAAGTGAGGTGCAGGAACGCCGCCGCGCAGTGGAAACTCTGAAACAAACCCAGATGGAACTGATCCAGGCGGGGAAGATGGCCGCACTCGGACAGATGTCGGCAGGCATTGCGCATGAGCTAAACCAGCCTCTGGCCGCGATGCAGCACCGTTTGCAATTGCTGGACGACTACGTGGCCGAAGGCGATGTCGAGATGACCGCGCGACAGCTGTCCCGTCTGGACGGTCTGATTGAGCGCATGACCCGCACGATCGCTTATCTACGCAACTTTGCCCGCCGCTCGGAGTTTAGCGAGGACAGGCTCGCATTGGATGAACTGGTGAGCGACTCGCTGGCGCTCTTAAAGGCACGCATTGCACAAGAAGCGACCGAAATTACAGTGACTGACGACCTGACACAGTTGAGCGTGATTGGAGACAAAATCCTGATCGAACAGGTGTTGGTCAACATCCTGTCCAACGCGCTGGATGCGATTCAGCAAGCAGAGCGACCAGGCCAGATCACCATCAGCGCCCAATTGATCGACAAAGCCGTGCATCTCGCGGTGTGCGACAATGGTGCAGGGTTTGGCCTGATCCCCGCCGCCGAGGCGCTGGACCCCTTTGTGACCACCAAGGAGGTTGGCAAGGGGCTGGGACTGGGCCTATCGATTTCCTACAACATTATGAAAGACCTGAACGGCGATTTGCAACTGAGCCCCAATACCGATGGGCCGGGTGCAACGGCAACGCTTGTTCTACGCACAGGGGGAGCAGATGCAGCCGCAGATAATCTTGGTGGATGACGACGACGATCTGCGCGAAGCGGTTCTGGACACCTTTGAAAAACACAAACTTGCCGCGAAAGGCTTTGCCCGCGCGGCAGATGCCCTGGAGGCGCTTGATCCCGAATGGCCAGGCGTCGTGCTCAGCGATATTCGCATGCCTGGTATGGATGGGCTGGCCTTTCAAGAAGAGGTCAAGCGCCTTGCGCCGGATGTGCCGGTGATCCTGTTCACCGGCCACGGGGATGTGCCGGTTGCCGTTCAAGCTATGCGCAACGGCGCGTTCGAGTTCCTGGAAAAGCCAGTGCACCCGGATCACCTGCATCAGGTGATATTACGGGCCTTGAAAATGCGCAGACTGCAGGTCGAGTTGACCAACCTGCAGCACAAGACCCGCGACACGTTGCCGTTAGAAGAACGGCTTGTCGGGCGTTCCAAAGTCATGAGGTTTGTGCGGCGTGACCTGCAAGCAGTGGCGCCATTGCAAGTGGATGTGTTGTTGTGGGGACAAGATGGCACCGGCAAGACAGCGGCCGCGCGGGCGATCCACGATCTGTCCCCCAATGCAGGTGGCGCCTTTGTAGTGGTAAACTGTTCTGCCGTGTCGCAGGACACCATTGAGCGCACGTTGTTTGAGGACGGCGGCGCGGTGGCACGGGCATCGGGCGGCACCTTGCATTTGCAAGATGTGGAAGCCCTCTCCGATCAATTGCAGGCGCAGTTGCTGCGGATTTTTGACAGGGCCGATGCGCCGCGCGTGGTGGCCTCTGTGTGTCAGAAACCAGAGGAACTTCTCGCTGAAGGCAAGCTGCGCAGCGATTTGCTGTACCGGATCAATGTGGCCCAGATAGAGATGCCGTCGCTCAAAGAACGGGGCCGGGATGTGTTTGTCCTCCTGGACCACTTTATTCAGCGCGCCGCCGCGCGCCATGGCAAATCCCAAAAGGCGCTGCCAGTCCCAGACCTGGATGCGCTAGGCAAATACACCTGGCCCGGCAACGTCCGGGAATTGCGCAATGTGGCCGAAAAGTTGGTGGTGGGTCTAACCGTGCGTCTGGACGAACGGGCCTCTGCTGCGGTTACGGAAACCTATGACGAAGCCATGCTTCGGCACGAGCGCGAGCTGCTAAGTAACGCGTTGATTCAAAGCGGCGGACGCAAGGCCGCGGCGGCAGAGTTGCTCGGCATCCCCCGCAAGCGGCTTTATCTGCGTTTGAAGCACTGCGGCATCGACTGAAAATCGGTCAAATTCGACACAATTTCACGTGTCAAAATTGACCCAAACCCACAATCAAAACGGTTTCGAAATCATCCGTTGAGCCACTCATTATTGGCTGACTAGGGTTTGGCCATTGTTGGGCTATACTCACTTGGCCCATCCATGGGAGGAAAATATGAAACGAACTTTTCGCGCATCTGTGGCCGCTCTGGCCCTGAGCTCTGCATCCGCAGCTTTTGCGGCGGACAAGGTGGTTGTGGTCACGTCATTCCCCAATTCGATGACCGGTCCAATTGAGGCGGCTTTCGAAGCGGCCAACCCAGGCATCGACCTGGAGATCCTGAACAAGAAGACCTCCGCAGGTGTGAAATACATTCAAGAAATTTCTGACGCCAACACGGCGGACATCTTCTGGGCTTCCGCGCCAGACGCATTTGAAGTGCTCAAAGGCGACGGTCTGCTGGCCTCTGTAGAAATCAACTCTGATGGCATCCCGGAAAAAATCGGCGCCTATCCGATGAACGACCCAGATGGCAAATACTACGGCTTTGCCGCTGCCGGTTACGGCATCATGTGGAACGAGCGTTACCTGAAAGCCAAGAAACTAGAGCCAGCGAAGAACTGGGCAGACCTGAAAGACGCCGCATATCACGGCCACGTGGGCATGTCCGCACCATCCCGCTCCGGTACCACCCACCTGACCGTAGAGACCGTTCTGCAAGGCGAAGGATGGGACAAAGGCTGGTCCGAATGGAAATGGATCGCTGGTAACTTCTCCACCGTGACCGAGCGCTCCTTTGGGGTGCCAGATGGGGTGAACACCGGCAACTTTGGCCTTGGCATCGTGATCGACTTCTTTGGCTTCAGCTCCAAAGCCTCCGGTTTCCCGGTGGACTTCGCCTACCCGGATGTGACCGCGCTGGTGCCGGCCAACATCGGCGTGGTGAGCAACGCGCCAAACGAAGCGGCGGCAAAGACCTTTGTTGAGTACCTTCTGACCCCGGAAGGGCAGGAAGTGCTGCTGGACCCGGCGATCATGCGTTTGCCAATCAACCCGGCAACTTACGCCAACGCCCCTGAAGGCTTCCCAAACCCGTTTGAAGACGGCTCGATTGGGGCAGCGGTGAAGTTTGACGTGGCAAAATCCGGTGCGCGCTACAACCTGGTGAACTCCATGTTTGACGTGATGATCACCTACCGTCTGGACGACCTGCGTGCCGCCGTTGGCGCGGTGCAACAGGCCGAAGCCAAACATGCGGGCGGCGACAATGCTGAGGCCAAAGCGCTGATCGCTGAAGCGCGTGCCTTGATTGATGCCAACCCGATTGACGAAGCCAAGTCTCTGGACGCAGACTTTGCGGGCATCTTCACTAAGAAGCGCAAGAAAGCGACCGACACCGTGGGCGAGCGCCAGGCTGAGGTTGAACAGCAGTGGGACGCCATGGTGGTAGAAAACTACCGTAAAGCCAAAGAGTTGGCGGACAAAGCCGCCGCCCTGTAAAGGCACCCTCCCCGAGGCGGCGCTCTGCCGCCTCGTTTCCCGCGCTTTGGTGCAGGTCACTCCCCGACACCAAAGCCACTCTCCTCTAAATTCTCGGGTAATTTCCCATGTCGAATGCCTCGCCGCACTCCAACGGCGGTCCGTCTCTGCTTGACCGTCTTCCGGCGTCGATCTTTCCGCGCGTGTCCGGGCTTCATGCCGCCGCGCTGATCATTGCCATCCTGCTGATCAGCCTGCTGATCATTCCCGTCCTTCAGGTGATTTACGTTGCCTTTCTGGACCCCAACACCGGTGCGCTGACGCTGCAGAACTTTGTGGACTTCTTCCGCACCTCGCTGTTCCGCGAAAGCTTCTGGAACTCGTTTTACGTCTCCGCGATGTCCGTGGTGGTCGCCACCGTCATCGCCCTGCCATTAGCCTATATCACCACGCGCTTTAACTTTGCCGGGTCTGTGGTGATCCAAAGTCTTGGGTTCATCCCACTCATCATGCCGCCCTTTGTCGGCGCGGTGGCGATGCAGCTGATCTTTGGCCGCAACGGCACGCTCAACCTGCTGATGGAAGAGAAATTCGGCATCAACATCCCCTTCATGGAGGGGCTGAACGGCGTGATTCTGGTGCAGTCGATCCACTACTTCCCGTTTATCCTGATCAACCTCTCCACAAGCCTGCGCAACATCGACCGTTCGATGGAAGAAGCGGCGCAGAACCTTGGCTCCCAAGGCATGCGCCTGTTCCGCCGGATTGTGTTCCCGCTGGCCATGCCCGGCTACATCGCAGGGGCAGCGCTTGTCTTCATTAAGGTGTTTGACGACCTTGGCACGCCGCTGCTTTTGAACGTGAACAACATGCTTGCGCCACAGGCCTTCCTGCGGATCAGCTCGATCGGGATCAGTGACCCAATGGGTTATGTGATCAGCTTCATCCTCGTGGCCTTCTCAATCTTCTCGCTTTGGGCGTCCTTCCTTGTGATGCGCGGCAAAGACTACTCCACCGTGCAAAAAGGCGGCGGTGGCCTGTCGAAACGTGATCTGCGCACCGGCGAGAAAATTGCGGCCTATGCCGTGGTTGGCCTGATCCTGTTGCTGGTGCTCAGCCCACACATCGGCCTGACCCTGCTCAGCTTTGCCACCATCTGGAGCTTTGCGCCGCTACCGGACGGGTTCACCATCCAGAACTACATTGTGATGTGGGAGAACTCGAAGCAGTTCATCGCCAACACGGTGATCTATGCGGGTATCGCAGCTGTTCTGGACGTAATCATTGGCACCGCAATTGCCTATATCGTGATCCGCACCGGCATCTGGGGCCGCAAGTCGCTGGACTACCTCGCCACCGCCGCGTTGGCTGTGCCGGGCGTGGTGCTGGGCATTGGCTACCTGCGGGTGTTCCACTCCATAGACATCCCGTTCACGGACAAGCCGATGGCCAGCTGGTGGGTGATCATTGCGCTTGCTTTGATGATCCGGCGACTGCCCTATGCCCTGCGGGCCTGTACCGCCGCGTTGCAACAGGTGTCGCTGGCGCTGGAAGAAGCTGCGGAAAGCCTTGGCGCGACCAAAAGCGCTACCATCCGCCGGATTGTGATCCCCCTGATGTCGGGCGGTATTCTGGCAGGCTTTGTGACCTCGTTTGCCACCGCGGCAGTGGAGCTCTCCGCCACCATCATGCTGGTGAGCTCGGAAAGTGACGCGCCGCTGGCCTATGGCATCTACCTCTTCATGCAAACGCCGTCCGGACGTGGCGCTGGCGCAGCCCTTGGTGTGGTTGCTGTCATCATCGTCGGCCTCGGCACATTCCTGTCGCAGCTGATGATTGAGCGCGACAAGAAATTCAAATCCACAGATCAGTCGCACTAAAGGTGCGGGAGTAAAGAATTATGACAAATCAAATGGTCGGAATTGAAATCAACGATCTGCACCTTTCCTTTGGCGAAACCGAAGTGCTGACCGGAGTAAACCTCGACATCCAACCGGGCGAATTCTTCGCCTTCCTCGGCCCCTCCGGCTCCGGCAAGTCCACACTGCTGCGCTCTATCGCGGGCTTTGGTCCCACCCCGCGCGGCAGCATCCGCATTGGAGGGCGTGATGTGGTCAGCCTGCCGCCCTGGAAACGCAATGTCGGTATGGTGTTTCAATCCTACGCGCTGTGGCCGCATATGTCGGTGCGTGACAATGTGGGCTTCGGCCTCAAGGAGCGCAAAGCGCCCAGCACTGAAATTGCCCCCCGCGTGGATGCCGCGCTGGAACTTGTCGGGCTGAGCCATTTGGCGGATCGCATGCCCAACCAGCTTTCCGGTGGTCAACAACAACGGATTGCCTTGGCTCGGACCGTTGTGGTGGAGCCCGAAGTCCTGTTGCTCGACGAACCCCTGTCCAATCTGGACGCCAGCCTAAGGGTACAAATGCGCCGGGAGCTTCTGGCGTTGCAGCGCAAACTAGGCCTGACCACTATCTTTGTGACGCACGATCAGGAAGAGGCCAACACCACCGCAGACCGGATGGCGGTGCTCGACAAAGGCGTGATCCAGCAGATCGGCACCCCACAAGAACTCTATGACACCCCACAAAACCTGTTTGTGGCGGAGTTTCTTGGCACTGCCAACATTCTCGGCGGTCAGGTCGAAACAGACGGCAGCGCCAAACGCTTCCGCACAAGCGCCGGCGATGTACTTCCATTGAGCGAAGGGCACGCCGGGGCAGGCTCTATTGTATTGCGGCCGCAAAACATGCAGATCGTCGATCAAGCGGGAGCGGACACCCTGCCAGGCACCATCCTGCATCGCGAATTCATGGGCAGCCAGGTGCGCTACATCGTGCGCACCTCCGGCACGGAAATGATTGTCGACCAGTTCCACCATGTGGGCCATGACTGGCGTGACACCGGCAGCGATGTACATCTGAAGGTCAACACCAATGAAGCGGTGATTGTGGCCTCATGAGTTTTCGCTACACCGGCCCGCGCCTACTTCTGTTGCGCCATGGCGAGACAGAGTGGAACCGGCAGGGCCGGCTTCAGGGCCGCAAAAACTCTCCACTCACGGACCTGGGGCGGGCGCAAGCCCGCCAACAGGGGAAGATATTACAAAGTATCAAAGGCATTCAAGCCTTTGATGCGGTCTGCAGCCCTTTGGGACGGGCACAAGAAACCGCGCGCATTGCGCTTGGTGCTGTGAGCAAGCTGCCTAGGCTGGACCCAAACGTTGCCGAAATCAATGCAGGCGACTGGGAAGGCCAAACCTTTGAAGACATCTATGGGGCTTGTCCTCAGTTTGACGAAAAAGAACTAATGAGGATGTTTTTGACGGCGCCTGGCGGCGAGGGGTTTGACGGATTGCGCGACAGGTGTGTGACGTTTCTAGAACAGCTGGAACACCCTACAATCCTTGTTTCCCACTCTGTCACATTGAGCATGATCCGCGGCCTTATACGCGGATTATGCCGTCAAGAGATTGAAGCGCTGGATCGCCCACAAGGGGTCGTTTACGAGGTCGCGACAGGTGTTGAGACACTCTGGTCATCTGTCTCAGCGCCTCTCTAGCGGGGGCACTGAGCCTTTGATAAGCTTACGCGCTGGTGCTTGCTGGTGAGAAATTTCCCTTTCACCACTTCTATTTGGTGAAAGTACTTCGTTTTTCGTGCTTAAGCTTTGGCGCTTGGCGCAATTTTGGAGTGCACGGTGTTTTTGAGATTATTTTTTGGTTGCGGGAGCAGGATTTGAACCTGCGACCTTCAGGTTATGAGCCTGACGAGCTACCGGGCTGCTCC
>Ga0189288_10177_pt1 | contig 50567 bp, 44 predicted proteins | sample UW105minimetaG_FD_130316 | JGI IMG/M metagenome (GOLD analysis project Ga0189288, IMG submission 130316) | Marine microbial communities from the Costa Rica Dome - UW105 mini metaG | ecosystem: Environmental > Aquatic > Marine > Oceanic > Photic zone | place: Costa Rica: the Eastern Pacific...
GAATGGAGTGGCAAGTATTCTGCCTTCAGATATAGACAATGGTTCTAATGATGCCTGTGGTATTACTTTAACACTAAGCAAACTAGACTTTGATTGTTCTAATGTGGGTGCTAATACAGTAACCTTAACAGTTACAGATGCCAATGCAAATGTTTCTACAATAGATGCCGTTGTAACCGTAGAAGATACCATTGCTCCAGTAGCAATTGCTCAAGACTTGACGCTTGTTTTAGATGCAAATGGAAACGCAAGCATTACAGCAGCGCAGTTAGACAACGGATCGAACGATGCCTGTGGCATTGCTAGCATAGTAGCTAGTAAAACCTCATTTGATTGTTCTAATGCGGGTCTAAATACAGTAAGCCTAACAGTAACCGATATCAATGGAAATGTAGCATCAGTAGATGCAACGGTAACCGTAGAAGATACCATTGATCCAGTAGCAATTGCCCAAAACATTTCTATAGATTTAGATGCAACAGGTAATGCAACAATCACTCCTGAGATGATAGACAATGGGTCTTCAGACAATTGTTCTTTCACAACATCTTTAGATATGGTAAACTTTACGTGCGCTAATATTGGTATAGAAAACACGGTAACTTTAACGGTAACCGATGCAAGTGGAAACTCAGCATCTACCACTGCAACAGTAACTGTAAATGATGTTACGCTACCAACAGTACTAACACAACCCATTACAGTCTCTTTGGATGAAAACGGAGAAGGCACTACTACTGCAGAAGCTATAAACAATGGCTCAAACGATGCCTGTGGAATTGCTTCCATAGCAATAGACATTGCTTCTTTTGATTGTTCTAATTTAGGTGAGAACACAGTAACTTTAACAGTTACTGACAACAACGGAAACATAGCCTCAGAACAAGCAATTGTAACTGTTGTAGATACCATTGCGCCAATAGTTGGAACACGAAATATATCTGTAGAATTGGATGCAAATGGTGCTGCAACAATAACACCGGAAGATGTTTTATTATTAACAGAAGATGATGTTGAAAGAGGAGACCAATGTACTGTTAGTGCCGCAAAATATCATGCAATGTACTTGAGCAACTATGGCTATGCAAACAATTATTATAAAGCTGATGCAAAAGAAGAGAATGATGCTATTCTTAAGAATGAAGATATTGTTGAGTATGATGATAATCAAGCTAGACATCATAGAAGAAATGCTCGATTTATTTTTGATGAAAACCAAGGAAGTTTAATTAAAAATTTAGATGGAACTGCAACCGTTACAGGAACCCTAGTGAACACTATGAATTCTGATGACAAATGGATTGTTACCTTAAACTTAGAAAATGCAAGAAACTGGACTGAATGGTCTGCACTTGGAAGACGTTATAAAGGAAACAGATGGAGAACTAGATCTAAATATAAAGATTGGATGTATTATGAGATGGCAACAGGAAGTAAGATTACAGGAGCAGGAATCAATGAAGGAAAGGAAACAATGATATATCATGCACCTTCAAACAAAAGGTACGGTTTTCAAGTAGGTGATGGTGCTAATTTACAAAACGCTAATTTAGGGTTAAGCGGATGGTTCTATTATAAAAACAGACGTGGTAGATGGGCACAAGGAGACTTTAATTTAAATATTACAGATTGTGACAAGTTACCTATTCCAGACGGAACAATACTAACCAGCGATAACTGTAGTATAGAAAGTTATGCCTTAGATGTGGATACTTTTGGATGTGACGATTTAGGTGAAAATATTGTACAAGTATCTGTAACAGATCAAAGCGGAAATACAACAACAAAACCTGTTACAATTACCGTATTAGGTGATAAACCTGAAGTTCGTATACAAGACTTTACTTTAGCTTATGGTCAAAAGAAAAATACAATTTTCTTAGGATACGAAGAAAGTGTACACCTCTGTCCAGTAGTTACTGGCGGAGATGGATTTACGTATCAATGGACAGACGAATCTGGAACTGTTGTATCTACTAAGAAATTACCTAAAGTAAGTCCTAAATTTACAACAACCTATACCCTTACTGTAACAAACTCTAATGGTTGTGCAACTTCTGCTTCAATTGAGGTTTGTGTAATAGATGCTAGAGCTAACAATAATCAATATCGTTACAATGAGCGTCATGGATATCATGGATATTATGATAAAGTGAAAATTTGTATACCTCAAAGAAAAAATGGTACGATCACTTACAAAGAAATTAATGTGAAAAAATCTTATGTAAAATATTACCTAAAACGAGGAGCTACTCTTGGTGGTTGTAATGCAACTTGTGTGAATGAAGATGACATCGTAATTGAACCCGTGGTAGAATTATCTTTATACCCAAATCCTTCATCAGGAATTTTTAATGTAGAAGTTAAAAATTTACAAAAAGATGCAACTGTATTACTTTACAATATGTACGGAAGAGTTATTCAAAGAAAATACATTAGAGTACGATATGGACAAAATAAAGTACAAATGGGATATCACAGACTTAGAGAAGGTGCGTATATTGTTAAGGTATTAACAGATGGGAATATTTTTACAAAAACAATGCTAATACAAAGAACAAGGCATTAATTAGCTAATTATATTTCACGCTTTAGATAGAGAGTAGGGGCTTTATCTAAAAAACAAAAACAGGTTAAGAATTATTCTTAATCTGTTTTTTAATTTCCCTATTTTTGTACTATGAGCAAAGAAATTCAACTTCGTGTAAATTTAATTGAAGAACGCAAAGAAAATATTCTTTTGTACAAAGCTTCCAAAAAATTAGGCGTAGATAAAAAAGAAATTTCTGCAATAAAAATCCTGAGAAAATCAATAGATGCTCGAAAAAAAAATGTCATCTTTAATTATAAGGTTGCTGTTTATATTAAAGAGCAAGTTCCAGAAAAATCTGAATATAATTTTCAATATAAAGAAGTATCCAAGGCGAAAAAAATTCATATTGTAGGATATGGGCCTGCTGGCATGTATGCTGCATTACGTTGTATTGAATTAGGGTATAAACCTATTGTTTTAGAACGAGGTAAAAATGTGCAAGACAGAAGACGAGACTTAAGGGCTATTAACCAAGAACACACTGTTGATGAGAACTCTAACTATTGTTTTGGTGAAGGAGGTGCTGGAACCTATTCAGATGGAAAGTTATACACCAGAAGCCTAAAACGAGGTGATGTGAGACGAATTTTTGAAAACCTTGTTTTTCATGGAGCTACCGAACAAATTTTAATTGATGCACATCCACATATTGGAACCAATAAACTTCCAAAGATTATTCAAAACATTCGTGAAACCATTTTAAAATTTGGTGGTGAAATTCATTTCGAAACCAAAGTTGTGGATTTTATCATTAAGAATAATACAATGCAGGCAATTCAATTAGAGAATGGAACAGAAATGAGTGTCAACTCTGTTATATTAGCAACTGGCCATTCTGCAAGAGATATCTACAAAGTATTATATAGAAAGAATATCGCTCTAAAAGCAAAGTCTTTTGCAATGGGAGTTCGTGTAGAACATCCACAAGAAATAATAGATCAAATTCAATACCATTGTTCTGGAGAACGAGACGAATTATTACCTGCTGCAGCCTATAGTTTGGTTCATCAAATTAATAATCGTGGTGTCTATTCTTTTTGCATGTGTCCTGGCGGATTTATTGTACCTGCTGCAACTGCAGAGGGCGAAGTTGTAGTCAACGGAATGTCTCCTTCTCGAAGAAATAACAAATTCGCAAATTCAGGAATTGTAGTTGAACTAGACATTGATAAAGATTTTAAAAGATATGAAAAATATGGTGCTTTAAAAGGTTTAGAGTTTCAGAAAGATTTAGAAAAAATAGCATTTTTTGCCGGTGGAAGAACTCAAACTGCTCCTGCGCAGAGGTTGGTAGATTTTGTAGATGGAAAAATCTCGACAGACTTAAACGAAACCTCATATCAACCCGGCTTAAAATCGGCTCCACTACACTCTCTTTTACCAAAAATTATTGGTAGTAGATTGCGTAAAGGATTTGCTGCATTCGGATCTAAAATGCATGGCTATTATACAAATGAAGCAAATGTTGTTGGTGTAGAGTCTAGAACTTCATCGCCAGTAAATATTCCAAGAAAAGAAAATTTACAGCATACAGAAATAGTGGGCTTATTTCCCTGTGGTGAAGGAGGGGGTTATGCTGGAGGAATTGTTTCTGCTGCGATGGATGGTGAGCGATGTGCAGAAGCTGCCATAAGTTTAATACAATGAGTAAATGATACAAAATTCAACTTTAGAACATTTAAATGCTTCCCTTGTTGGAGAAGTCCTTTTCGATACTTTACACAAGACTTTATACGCCACAGATGCCTCTGTATATCGAAAAATTCCGTTAGCAGTTGCCTTTCCAAAAAACAAAAAAGATATCCACCTATTAATTGATTTTGCAACGGCAAATAAAATTACCTTAATACCAAGAACTGCAGGAACCTCTTTAGCAGGTCAATGTGTGGGAGATGGAATTGTAGTTGATATTTCTAAATATTTTACAAATATTATTTCTTTTGACGAACAAGCAAAAACCATAACTTTAGAACCGGGTATTGTGAGAGATTCTCTAAATGTTTTTCTAAGGCCCTATGGACTATTTTTTGGTCCAAACACCTCAACGTCTAATAGATGTATGATTGGCGGTATGGTTGGTAACAACTCATCTGGAAGCACTTCTATTAAATATGGTGTTACACGTGATAAAGTTTTAAAAATTGATGCTATTTTAAGTGATGGAAGCACCGCGATTTTCAAGGAAATAACATCAGAAGAATTTATTCAAAAAACAAAAGAAAATTCGCAAGAGGGAAACATATATAAATCCATCTATAGAGAACTTTCTGTAGAAGAAAATCAACAAGAAATAAAAGAACAATTTCCAAAAGAAAATATACATAGAAGAAACACAGGGTATGCTGTTGATGAATTATTAACTTCTGATTTATTTGGAGGAACAGAACCCACTATAAATCTAGCAAAATTCTTATCTGGAAGTGAAGGAACCTTGGCTTTCTCTACTTCAATTACTTTACAATTAGATGAAGTAGCTCCTTCAGAAAGTATCATGGTATGTGCTCATTTCACAAGTATTAAGGAGAGTTTATTAGCAACAGTAACTGCTATGAAACACAATTTGTACAATTGTGAATTAATGGATAAAACTATTTTAGATTGTACCAAAAACAATAGAGAAATTTCTAAAAATAGGTTCTTTTTACAGGGAGATCCAGAAGCCATTTTAATGTTAGAAGTTTCAGCAAATTCCATTGAAGAAGCTGAAAACTTAGCAGAAGTTTTAATTGCAGATTTAAAGAAAAATAACTTCGGTTATCACCATCCAAAGGTTTACGGAAACGACATTGCAAAAGTCCATTATTTACGAAAAGCTGGTTTGGGTTTGTTAGGAAATATGGTTGGCGATAAAAAAGCTGTTGCCTGTATAGAAGATACAGCTGTTGCACTAGAGGACTTACCAAATTATATTGAAGAGTTTACCAAAATAATGGATTCTTATCAACAAAATGCAGTCTATTATGCGCATGCTGGAGCTGGAGAGTTGCATTTACGTCCTATTTTGAACTTAAAGAAAAAGGAAGATGTGATTCTGTTTAGAAAAATTACCAGAGAAACAGCAGAATTAGTTAAAAAATATAAAGGTTCTTTTAGTGGTGAACATGGAGATGGAATTGTACGCGCAGAATTTATTCCGATAATGATTGGCGAACAGAATTACCAACTTTTAAGACGTATTAAAAAAGCTTTTGACCCAAATAACATTTTTAACAAAGGAAAAATTACAGATGCTCTTTCTATGGATGAGAACTTGCGGTATGAAGTGGATAGAAAAGAGCCAAAAATTAAAACTATTCAAGATTTTTCTGATAGTGAGGGAATTCTAAAACTAGCAGAAAAATGCAACGGTTCAGGAGATTGCAGAAAACCTGTTGAGGCTGGTGGAACGATGTGCCCAAGTTATAGAGCCACAAAAAACGAAAAAGAAACTACAAGAGCAAGAGCAAATACATTGCGTGAATTTTTAACAAATTCAAAAGAGGCAAATAAATTTAATCACAAAGAATTAAAAGAAGTTTTTGATTTGTGTTTAAGCTGTAAAGCTTGTGCCTCGGAATGCCCTAGTAATGTTGATATTGCCACAATGAAAACAGAGTTTTTGTATCAATATCAAGAAACAAATGGCTATTCTTTTCGCAGTAAATTATTTGCTAATAACGTAAAATATAACAAATTAGGAAGTATTGCTCCGTTACTTACAAATTTAGTTTTAAGTACTTCTCTCGCAAAATCTATCATGGGTGTTGCTCAAAAAAGATCGGTTCCTAAATTAGCTCCAAAAACATTAAAGAGTTGGTATAAAAAACAAGAGAAAACAAACAACGCTAAAACTGTTTATTTATTTTGTGATGAGTTTACTAATTTTTATGATGTAGAAATTGGTAAAGATGCATTTTACTTGTTAGAAAAATTAGGATATAATTTAAAAATTATACATCACGAAGAGTCTGGAAGAAGTTTTATTTCTAAAGGATTTTTAAAGGAGGCAAAGTCCGTTTGTAATTTAAATATAGAAATTTTTAAAGATATAATTACCGAGGAAACTCCTTTAATTGGGATTGAACCTTCCGCAATTTTAACCTTTAGAGACGAATATATTCGTTTGGCAGACGATAAAAAATCAGCAGAAAAAATTGCAAAAAATGTATTTACTTTTGAAGAGTTTTTAGCAAAAGAAAACGAAAAAGGTCATTTAGACACTTCCCTTTTTACTTCAGAATCCAAAACATTAAAAATTCATGGTCATTGCCATCAAAAAGCATTATCTGGAACTCATGCAAGTTTTCAAATTTTAAATATTCCAAAAAACTATTCTGTAACCATCATAAATTCAGGATGTTGCGGAATGGCTGGTTCTTTTGGATATGAAAAAGAACACTATGATGTTTCTATGCAAGTTGGAGAAGACACCTTGTTTCCGAAAGTAAGGAATTATAGCTCTGACGTAGAAATTGCAGCTTCAGGAACTAGTTGTAGACATCAAATTTTTGACGGTACAAAACGGATTGCTAAGCATCCAATTACAATTCTAAAAGAAGCATTGAAATAAAAAAAAGTTCTGTAATTTTTATAATTCTTTTTAAATATTATTTTTTAACTACTTACTTTAAACTTGCTAAACTTCCTTTTATAGTTTCAATTTTAGCTAAAGTATCTGCTTCTTTTTTACGTTCTAAGGTAATTACATGTTCTGGTGCATTGGCCACAAAACGCTCATTGGATAACTTTTTGGAAATTCCGAATAGAAAACCTTCTGCTCTTTTCAACTCTGCTTCTAATTTGGTTATCTCTGCTTCTATATCTATATTGTCTATAGGAATAGGAACAAAATATTCATTAGATTTTACTCTAAATGAAGCTCCGTCTACTTTTTTGGATATGTAATTAATTTCAGAAGCATTGGTTAATTTTTGAATTACCACATCAAAATCTTTTGTAATTTTTTCATTGTCAATCACAAACAATTCTACAGCATCTTTAAAAGAAATATTTTTATCTTTTCTAATGGTTCTAATTCCTGAAATTACCTCTGTTACAAAATCAAAATTTGAAATTATTTCTGAATCAAAATCTTTAATTACTGGGTATTTTGCAATAATTAATGCCTCATCTGCAGTTCTATCAGAAATATATTGCCATATTTCTTCTGTTAAAAACGGCATAAATGGATGCAAGACTTTTAAGTTATTTTCTAAAATTACTATAATTTTATCAAAAGTATTTTTGTCTATGGGTTGCTGATATGCTGGTTTTACAATTTCCAATAACCAGGAAGAAAAATCATCATTAATTAATTTATAAACCACCATTAAAGCATCAGAGAGTCTGTATTTAGAAAAATGATCTTCAATTTCTGCTAATGCTTTTTGAAACTTCGCTTCATACCAAGTCAATCCAATTTTTGAATTTTCTGGTTGTGGTATTGATGCATCAACTTGCCAACCTTTTACTAAGCGAAAAGCATTCCAAATTTTATTTGCAAATCCTTTTCCTTGCTGGCATAAATCTTCATCAAACATTAAATCGTTTCCAGCAGCAGCACTTAATAAAAGTCCAACTCTTACCCCATCTGCTCCATAATCTTCAATTAATTTTAAAGCATCTGGAGAATTTCCAAGAGATTTAGACATTTTACGTCGTTGTTTATCTCTTACCAAACCAGTTAAATAGACATTTTGGAAGGGCTTTTCATTTTTAAATTCATATCCTGCAACAATCATTCTTGCCACCCAGAAAAATAAAATATCTGGTCCCGTTACCAAATCGTTTGTTGGGTAATAGTATTTAATTTCTTCGTTTTCAGGATTTCTAATTCCATCAAAAACAGATATTGGCCATAACCAGGAAGAAAACCAAGTATCTAGAGCATCTTTATCTTGTTTTAAGTTGGATAACGACAAAGAAGTATTTCCTGTTTTTTCTTGAGCAAGAATTAATGCCTTTGCAATATTCTCTGCAACCACAAAATCTTCTTTTCCGTCTCCATAGAAATACGCAGGAATTTGTTGCCCCCACCAAAGTTGACGAGAAATATTCCAATCTCGAACATTTTCCATCCAATGTCGGTATGTATTTTCAAATTTCTTTGGATATAAATTAATTTCGGTATCTTCACCTAAAACTCCATCAATAGCTGGTTTTGCTAACTCTTTCATTTTCAAAAACCATTGATCTGATAATCTTGGTTCTATAACTGCTTTCGTTCTTTCTGAGGTTCCTACTTTATTTGTATGGACTTCAGTTTTTATCAAAAATCCTTTTTCTTCTAATTCTTCACTTATTTCTTTACGAACCACAAACCTATCTTTTCCCTGATAATGCAATCCAAATGAATTTAAAGAAGCATCATCATTAAAAATATCAATTACTTCTAATTGATGTTTATCTCCTAAATTTTTATCGTTCTCATCATGCGCAGGTGTAACTTTTAAGCAACCAGTTCCGAATTCAATATCAACATATTCATCTTCAATAATAGGAATGACTCGATTGCAAAGGGGAACAATTGCTTTTTTACCTTTTAAATGGGTAAAACGTTCGTCGTTAGGATTAATACAGATAGCGGTGTCTCCAAAAATGGTTTCTGGTCTAGTTGTAGCAATTGTTAAAGTCTCTTGAGAATCTTCTATTTTGTATTCTAAATAATACAAGTTTCCTTGCCTTTCCTCATGAATTACTTCTTCATCAGAAAGAGTCGTTTTTGCTTCAGGATCCCAATTTACCATTCTATAGCCTCGATAAATGAACCCTTTATTATATAAATCTACAAAAACTTTAATTACAGATTCAGACATTTCAGCATCCATGGTAAAAGCTGTCCTTTTCCAATCACAAGAAGCTCCTAGTTTCTTTAATTGTTCTAAAATTTTTCCTCCATATTGGTCCTTCCAGTCAAAAGCATGTTCTAGGAATTCTTCTCGTGTCAAGTCGCTTTTAGAAATTCCTTGTTCTTTTAATTTGGCTACAACTTTTGCCTCTGTAGCAATAGATGCATGATCTGTACCTGGAACCCAGCAAGCATTTTTACCCCATAACCGTGCACGTCTTACTAATACATCTTGAATTGTATTATTCAACATATGTCCCATATGCAAAACTCCAGTAACATTAGGTGGGGGAATTACAATGGTGTAAGGCTCTCGCTCATCAACCTCTGAATGAAAGTAATTATGTTTCATCCAGTACTTATACCACTTGTCTTCTACTTCGTTGGGGTTGTATTTTGACGGGATTTGCATCTTTTGGAATGATTTTTTTGAAATATAGTTTGCAAAAGTACAATTATCTATTTTGAAGAGAAAATATGAAGTTGATTATTTTGTCATTTTAAAATTGTAAATTTGTGATATGTACAAAGGGTTATTTTTAACTTTAGGATTGTTATTTTCAATTGGAATTTCTGCGCAAGAGTTTCAATTTGAGAAAGAAACTATTGATTATGGTAAAATTCTAAAAAACGCAAATGGAGTTCGAAAATTTGTTTTTAAAAACACTGGAAATCAACCAATTATCATAAAAAATATTCAATCTTCATGTGGTTGCACTGTTCCTGAAAGACCTAAAAAACCAATAATGCCAGGTGAAAAAGGTGAAATTAAGGTTTCTTATGATACAAAAAGAATTGGTGGTTTTTCTAAAGTAATCACTATATTTTCTAATGCTAAAAACCCAAGAAAACAGCTAAAGATTAAAGGGTATGTTGCCAAAGGTATTTCTTTAGAAAAAGAAAAAAGTATCCTCTCAGAATATTGATTATATTTTTTTCTCAAGGCGAAAATCAAATTTCATTCTCCTCCCATTCCTCTCCACCACTAGTGATATCCTCTTTTTATCCCTTTCTTGCAGCTTATAGACAATATCATTCATAGTTAATTCGTAGGCTTTTTTACCATTAATTTTTAAAATTAAATCTCCAATTAACAAACCTGCTTTCTCTGCAGGTGAATTTTTAAGAACCTTATTAATTTTGAATGATGGTTTAAACTTAAAAAAAAATCTAGTAATAAAATTAATAGAAGTATTGTTGTCAATTTCTCTCCCATAAGAATCCTTAAAATTACTTTCTACTACTTCCTCCTTAACCAATTGCTTGCCATTATAGACGATATCTAAACCGCTCATATTATAGTTAAACCCTTTGGTTAAAGAACCATTTTTCTTAAGAGTAATCTTCTTATTTGGGTAATCTATCCATACTTTAAATCTTTTCAGAACATCGCCACCAATACTTCCATTGCGTTCTTTAAATTTTCTTGCATGGAATGTTGAAGCAGAATCTAAAAAAGAAACTGTGGGCTTTTTTATCACAAACTTTCCCAATCTCAACTCGGGTATTCGACTGCGGTTTCCATAAATAGGGCCACTTAAGCCCTCCCCTAAAAGATCATTAAAAAAACGTTTGGGTGTTATAATTTCTTCTTCATAGTTTTCGAATAGCCATATTGCGTCGCTACCACCAGAATCTATTAATACTTTTACGTCTAATAATTTAGTGCCTATTGTGTCTAATTGAACTTGTGCATTAACATAAGGTTTTCTTCTATAAAATTGAATTGGAAATACTTCACATTTTCTACATTTTTTATAGGCAAACATTTTGGGGTTATAAAAATCAATTTTTTTTGTTCTATAATTAATTTTAACTATTAAATTTTTTAATAAATTAAAACCTATAATACCATGAATTGTCGTTCCCATTTTACTAGAAAGATTAAAGAAATCTTTTAAAACAACATAAATACTTTCATTATTACTAATGATATTTTTAATTTGAAACCGATTGTTTCTAGAAACCAAAGCATCTACAGATTCGCCACTTCCCAGACCCTGTAATTGAACTTTTTCAACATTTTTAAGCCCTAGGGTATCATTTTGAGATAAATTGAATAAAATTGTTTTATTTACACCTGTATCTAGAATAAAAGAAAGTTCTTTTCCATTGATCTCTATGGGAATTACAATAATATTATTTATGAGTTTAAATGGTATGCGCTCTTTTTCTTGAGAGGAATTTAAAAAACGGAAGTTAGTTTGAGAATTTGCTAGAGAAACAAAACAAAAAATAAACCATAAAATGATGACGTGAAATCTCTTCAAAAAAATAATTTTAGCAAAATAAATATACAACTTATCATCTATTATTTTGTTTTATTTAAGAAATCTTTAACCTTTAGACATCAAAAAAGAACACAAAAATGTAGCCAATAAAGTAAAAAATATTTTGCAAATTTGCAATGCAAACAATAAAATAAGAACTTATGCCTTCAATATCAAAAAAAGGAAATGCAATGCCAGAGTCTCCAATCAGGAAATTGGTACCTTATTCGGAAAAAGCTTATAAACAAGGAAAGACTGTTTATCATTTAAACATTGGTCAACCTGATATTAAAACTCCAGAAGTTGCTTTAGAAGCGATATCTTCTTTCGATTCAAAAGTTATTGCATATTCAAGATCTGAGGGTTCAGAAGAGTATAGAACTAAAATTTCAGACTACTATAGCAAGCATAATATTTATGTAAAACACGATGATATTATTGTAACAACAGGGGGTTCTGAAGCACTTCTTTTTACTTTTGGAAGCATCATGGATATTGATGATGAGGTAATTATACCTGAACCTTTTTATGCAAACTATAACGGATTTTCTACAGCGTCTAATGTAAATATTGTTCCAGTTATATCTAAAATTGAAGATAATTTTTCTTTACCGCCTATCGAAGAATTTGAAAAACTAATTACTCCAAAAACCAAGGCTATTTTAATTTGTAATCCTGGCAATCCCACCGGATATCTATACAGTAAAGAAGAAATTAAGAAGCTTGCAGCAATTGTTAAAAAACACGATTTATTTTTAATTGCTGATGAAGTATATAGGGAGTTTGCATATGACGGAATTGAACATTATTCAATATTACAAGAAGAAGATATACAGCACAACACAATTATAATAGATTCTGTTTCTAAAAGGTACAGCATGTGTGGCGCTAGAATTGGATGTTTAGTTTCTAAAAACAAAGAAGTTATAAAAACTGCTTTGAAATTTGCACAAGCAAGATTAAGTCCACCTACATTAGCTCAAATTGCAGCAGAAGCTGCTTTAGACACACCGCAAAGTTATTTTGATGAAGTAAAAGAAGAATATGTCAAAAGAAGAAATATTTTAATTGAAGGGTTACAAAAAATAGAAGGCATTAAAGTTGCAAAACCAAAAGGTGCTTTTTACTGTATTGTTGAATTGCCTATTAAAAATTCTGACCATTTTGCACAATGGCTTTTAGAATCTTTTGATATTGATAAAGAAACTATTATGGTGGCTCCTGCCGCAGGATTCTACTCAACTCCTGGAGTGGGTTTAAATCAAATTAGAATTGCTTACGTGTTGGATGAAAAGAGTTTATTAAAATCTGTCAATATTCTAAAAGAAGCTTTAAAAGTATATAAAGATTAATTGAATATTCAACAAAACATATCGCTAAAAGAATACAATACGTTTGGAATTTCTGTAGACGCCAAACGCTTTATCTCTATAAGTTCAGTCTATGAATTACAACAACTTTTAAAAGTAGAAAAAAACATTTTTTTACTCTCCGGCGGAAGCAATATGTTACTTACAAAAGATATTGAAAAACTTGTTGTACATATTGATATTAAAGGAATTGCTATTGATAAAGAAGATGAATCTAATATTTATTTAACAGTGAATGCTGGTGAAAACTGGCATGAATTTGTATTGTGGTGTGTTTCTAATGATTATGGAGGCATTGAAAATTTATCATTAATCCCGGGAAATGTTGGTACATGTCCAATCCAAAATATTGGTGCTTACGGAGTGGAAGTAAAAGACAGCATTACAAAAGTTGAAGCTGTTGAAATTGAATCCGGAAAATTAGTTTCTTTTTCTCCGGAAGAATGTAAATTTGGATACAGAAATTCTATTTTTAAAAACGAAGTAAAAGACAAATATGCATTAAGCTCTGTAGGTTTTAAACTCACAAAAAAAGAACATAACTTACACACCTCTTATGGAGCTATTGAAACAGAATTAGCCTTAAAGGAGATAAAAAAACCGTCTATCAAAGATATCTCTGAAGCTGTAATTGCAATTCGTCAATCTAAATTACCAGATCCAAAAAAGATTGGAAATAGTGGTAGTTTTTTTAAAAATCCTATCATTTTGAAAGATCAATTTAAAAAACTACAAGAAAGATATCCCACTATTCCTTTTTACAAAATATCTGGATCCAAGTCGGCCAAAAGTACTACTTCATATAAAATCCCTGCAGGATGGTTAATAGAAACAGCTGGTTTTAAAGGAAAACGTTTTGGTGATTGCGGTGTGCATAAAAAACAAGCATTGGTCTTGGTAAATTATAATAATGCAACAGGAAGAGAAATTTTTGAACTCGCAAAAAAAATTCAAAAAACTATTCTAAAAACCTTTGGGATTGCTTTAGATATTGAGGTAAATGTGATTGAGTAAAACATCGATTCAAAGAATAAATTTAACTGAATTGATTAATGTTCTAATTGTAACATTTCTATATGTTTTATGAGTCGTTTAACCTCTAAGGGTAGCGTACCATTGTAAACCCCTCTTATTCTTCCTTTTGTATCAATTAAAACAAAATTTTCTGTATGAATAAATGCATTCTCATCTTGTGTTTTTACAAAATCTTCATCAGCAAAATATCCTGTTCTTGCAATCGTATAAATTTCATCTTTATCTCCCGTAACTAGATGCCATTTTTTTGAATCTATATGATGATTTAAAGCATATTCTTTTAATACGGGAACAGAATCGCTAACTGGCATAACCGTATGTGACAGCAATAGAACGTTGCTATCATCTTTAAATTCCTCTTGCAATATACTCATGTTTTTTGTGAGCATCGGACAAATTCCAGGACAGCGAACAAAAAAGAAATCTGCGATGTATATCTTTTCTTTAAAAGTCTCATTTGAAACAAGGATTCCTTCCTGATTTACAAAGGAAAAATCTGGGATTGTGTGTATATTTTTATATTTTGATGATGTTTCAGAAATCCATTCTGGTGTAAATAATGCAGTATTGAAAAATGGAAGTATATTTTTATCTGTTTCTTGCTGTTTGCAAGAAAAAAACATGATTCCAATTAATAATAAACAACTACAAATCTTTACTTTCAACATCTATTGAATAACATTTTTTTAAGCCTATCAAACCATATCTCTCTCCGTGTTTAACAACATAATTAGCTCGAATAGTTCCGTTGGTATTCCACATTTTTTGTGAACCCTTTTCTTTACCATTAGCATAATGAAACTCTTTAATGAGTTGTCCGCCCTTGGACCACTCTTTAAAAGAACCCTCATAGAATCCACTATTATTGTAGCAATATTCAAACTTTAAAGAACCATCTTTCCAAAAGCCTCTGTGAATACCTGTTTTAAATCCATTTTTATAAAATCGTTGCTCAGCTAAACTACTATCTTTGTAAGTTTTAGTTTCTAAACCTTCTTTTTTTCCCAACTTGTAAGTAGTTAGTTTGGTAATCTTAGTGAACGGATTATACTGTTCACACAAACCATCATAAGGCTTTTTCTTGTGATATAGAACCCCATTTTTTAATATTAAATTTGAATCATTTGCCTGAATTTTTTCAAAATCAAACTCCTGTTTGTTTTGACACATAATAAGGCAAATTATAGAGAGAAAAAAAACAATCTTTTTCAAAATTATTGAGTAATATTCCCTGGAGTTCCAAAATAACCATTCCCATTAATGTACGGATCTTGATTTGGTGTTATATGGTAATGATAAATTCCTTCAGGAAAATCTTCTGTGACTCCAAGATGTCCATGATATTCATCCAAATCTGAATTGGTAATGGAATTGCCATTTTCTACGGGTCCATAAACGGGAAACCCATCTGCTAATAAGCCTAAAAAAACATGGTTACCAAACAAACTTGTTAAATGTGTTGGCTCTAAATGGTAGTGATATCTGTCTGAGGGATCTGGATGCCCTAACCATTGGTCAAAAGAATTAATTTCATTGGTAAGTGGTTGATTGTTTGGCCCTGCATATTGATTATAAAAAACAACACCATTTCTAGCAATTCCAATCGGGCCAAGTCTAGTTGCCTCTTTATTTGAGGCTTCAGCTGGGTTTAATGGAATGGTAAATGTAATATTCTGAGGGCTAATTTCATTGGGGTTTAAATTAAAATTAGTATTCGTCCCATTATAAGCTTCGTGTAGAGGGTTATTGGTAGACCAATAAGGACTTGTATGATTGGGTAAATTGGTTGTTGTAAATGTTACTGTGTTTCCATTGATAGCATATGAAACAACTCCGGGGTTATCAAATTTTGACAAAACCTCTGTAATGTCGTAATTTGTGGTTATTGGATCTGGATTTGGATTTGGGTCTTCTACATCCGAAGAACTACAAGAAATATCAGTTATCAGTATAAAAGCCAACATAAAAAAAACTGTAATTCGTTGAAATTTTTTCATAATTATTTTTTTAAGTTATTAGTTTTTTATCATCAAATTGAAAAATAATTAAATCTGATATAGTATTTAGATGTCTTTATTTAAAAAAACTTGTGATATTTCAAAAATTATTATTGAACGTTATACAGAGTTGCAAACTCATCATTAAAATAAAAATGTAGTTTTAGTAAATATAAGCAAAGATCTAATCAACTCTATGAATTGTGAGTAAATTAAATACGATTTTTGTAAAAAAACTCCTTAGTGGGAATTGAAGTTTTTAATTATTTAAAAAAAGAATCTACAAACTCATGTTTATTAAAGACCTGAAGGTCATCAATCCCTTCTCCTACTCCGATATATTTTACAGGAATTTTAAATTGATCTGAAATTCCAATAACAACCCCTCCTTTTGCAGTTCCATCTAATTTGGTAACTGCCAAAGAAGTAACTTCTGTTGCCAATGTAAATTGTTTTGCTTGTTGAAAAGCATTTTGTCCTGTAGATCCGTCCAAAACTAATAAAACATCATGAGGTGTGTTATCAACCACTTTTTGCATTACACGTTTAATTTTGGTTAATTCATTCATTAAATTAATCTTATTATGCAATCTACCAGCGGTATCTATAATTACAACATCTGCATTTTGAGAAACAGCAGATTTTAAAGTGTCGAATGCTACAGAAGCAGGATCAGACCCCATTTCTTGACGCACAATTGGTACCTCTGTTCTATCTGCCCAAACCTGTAATTGGTCTATCGCTGCAGCTCTAAATGTATCTGCAGCTCCTAAGACTACTTTTAATCCTTGTTTTTTAAACTGGCTTGCCAACTTACCAATTGTTGTTGTTTTTCCTACTCCATTCACCCCAACAACCATTAATACATAGGGAGTTTTATTGCCTTCTTTAGTTAATGGCAAGTCTGGGATTAAAAATTCTGTTTCAGTACCTAAGTTTGTCTCTGATAAAAGACCTGCAATTTCTTCTCGAAGAATATTATTTAATTCTTCCGTTCCAAGATATTTGTCTTTAGCTACTCTTGCTTCTATTCTAGTAATAATTTTAAGTGTTGTATCTACACCGACGTCTGATGCAACTAAAACTTCTTCCAGATTGTCTAAAACATCTTCATCTACTTTAGATTTTCCTGCAACTGCCTTAGAAAGCTTATCAAAAAAATTAGTTTTAGATTTTTCCAAACCTTTATCTAATGTCTCTTTTTTTTCTTTTGAAAAAATATTTTTAAAAAAACTCATAGTATATGTTATAATCTAAATTCTTGTAATATAAAAAATTACCAACTTTTAATAATGGTCAGATTGGCATTAAGTCAACCTAAATTAAAGATTGAAACAATATTCTTTTATTAAAATCGATCAAAAAAAAGATAGAGCGTTTAACCCAAAATTTCCTCGATAGCGATCAAAAATACATAATTATTATGCATAAAAAAAACTACTTTCCAAAAATAGAAAGTAGTTTTTTTTTATAAGTGATAGCTAATTACTTTTTAGCTAAAAAGTCGTTTACCATAGAAGGAGCCATAATGGATTCAACAAACATGTAAGCTCCTGTTTTAGGAGATTTTACCATCTTTATCGCTTTGCTTAACCTTTTTGATCCAGTCTGTAATGATGCTACTGATTTCTTTGCCATTGTCTAAATGTTTTAAATCTATATGCTCTTTTCTGAGTTCTAGATATTATAATTATTTAATTTCTTTGTGAACAGTCATTTTCTTTAAGATAGGATTGAATTTTTTAATTTCCATTCTATCTGGAGTGTTCTTCTTATTTTTAGTTGTAATATAACGAGATGTACCTGGCTTTCCCGTTGCTTTATGTTCTGTGCATTCTAAAATTACTTGAACTCTGTTTCCTTTTTTTGCCATCTGTATAAAATTTTAAATCGCTTGAGCTTATTTAGTCAAAAATCCGTTAGCTCTCGCTTCTTTTATAACTGAAGAAATTCCTTTCTTGTTAATATTTTTTAATGCAGAAGCAGATACTTTTAAAGTAATCCATTTGTCTTCTTCTGGAATGTAGAAACGCTTAGTCATTAGATTAGCGTTAAACTTTCTTTTTGTTCTATTTAATGCGTGAGATACATTGTTCCCAACCATTGCTTTTTTACCTGTTAATTCACAAACTCTAGACATCCTCTTGACAGTTTTTTGTTGTTATCTCTAAACGAGGTGCAAATCTACAAATAATTATATTTTTGAACAAAACTATTTTATTAATTTTTTTGAATTTCTTTTTGTAAAATTTCTAATGATTTATTTACTGTTCTGTTAATTACTTTTTCTCTTGGTTTGCCAAAATTAAACTCTTCTACAATGACACCTTGAGGTGTTGCTAATGCAATAAAAACAATCCCCAAACTTTTATCGTTATTATCTTTTGTTGGACCTGCATTCCCCGTTACTGCAATTGCATAGTCTGTGTTTAGTTGAATTTTTACTGAAATTGCCATTTGTTCTGCAACTTCCTTGCTTACAACAGAGTATTTGCTTATCAGTTCTTTTGAAACATTTAGTAAACTAATTTTAGTTGCTGCAGAGTAGCTTACAATACTTCCTTTAAAATAAGAAGATGCACCAGGAACCGAAACCATAGTGGCAGCAATTTTCCCTCCTGTAACACTTTCAGCTGTGGAAATAGTTTGATTTCTTTCTTTTAATAAATCACCAATTTTTTTTTGTATGGTTCCTGTTTCATCAAGACCAGATATTATATCTGGAATCAAAACATAGAGTTGTTCAATTAATTTTTCTAAAGTAGTCTCTAAGATTCTTTTATCTGTTCCTTTTGCACTTAAACGTAAACGAACTCTACCGTAATTTGGTAAATAGGCTAATTTTATAAAAGAAGGCAAATTGTTTTCAAAATCTGCAATTCTTTGTGCAACAACACTTTCTCCTTGTCCATATGTCATAATTGTTTTGTGAATGATAAATGGTAAGTTAAATTTATTTTGAAGTTTGGGTATAACATGATTGCTCATTAAACTTTTCATTTCATTGGGAACCCCTGGCAAAGAGACAAAAATAGTATCGTTTTCTTCAAACCACATTCCAGGTGCTGTACCGATATCATTTTTTAAATATGTTGCTTTTGTTGGCATCATTCCTTGCAAGCGATTCATTTCACTAAAGGGAATCTTATAAGTTTGAAATAATTGTTGAATATGAGCTACAACATCCTCATTTAAATTTAAAGTATCATTAAAATATGTTGCAATGGTATGCTTTGTAATATCATCTTTTGTTGGCCCTAAACCTCCCGTTAATATAACAATACCCACTCTTTCTTGAGCCTCTTTTAAAGCGTTTAAAATATGTTGTTTATCATCTTGTATCGATGATATTTGATGAATAGAAACCCCTATTTTATTTAGCTCAGTTCCAATCCATTGAGAATTTGTATCTACAATTTGACCAATTAAAATTTCGTCTCCAATGGTAATTATTTCTGCTTTCATTTTTAGTTTTTTCAGAATAGTTTACAAAGATACATTCTTTTAACACGGAAAATTTTAGTTAAAAATAAATTTACAATCAATAATAATATATACTTTTACATTGAATATAAAAAAGGATATAAATGACTAGCGAAAACTATGCCTTAATTACTGGAGCTAGCCAAGGCTTGGGGAAATATCTATCAATAGATTTAGCCAAAAGAAATTATAATATTTTACTGGTTTCTTTACCCAATGAAGAGTTGAATATTTTAGCTTCGGAAATAGCGAAGTTTAATGTTAGAGTTGAATTCTTTGAAACAGATTTAACAAAAAAAGAAAATATTTTAAATTTAATAGCGTGGGCCAACAAATACCCCATTGAAGTTTTAATTAACAATGCAGGTTGTGGTGGTTCACAATATATAAATGATGCGAGCATCAATTATATTGATAATATAATTTTATTGAACATAAGAGCAACTTCTTTAATTACGAAATTATTGATTCCTAAACTTTCCCAACATTCAAAAAGCTATATTTTAAATATTTCTAGTATGGCTGCGTTTAGCCCAATTGGTTATAAAACAGTTTATCCAGCATCAAAAAAGTTCATCGATTTTTTCTCTTTAGGATTAAGTGAGGAACTAAAATCAAAAAATATTAGGGTTTCTGTGGTTTATCCTGGCCCTATGAAAACAAACCCTGATGTAACCCGAAGAATTGAAGAACAGAGTAAGTTTGTAAATGCCGGTATCATTGAACTGGAAGATGCTGCAAGAGTTTCTCTAAATGGTTTATTTTCTGGAAAGAAGAGAATAATTGTTGGGAAGTTGAATAAATTAAGTCGTTTAATTTTAGCAATTTTACCTTTGAAAGTAAAGGTTAAAATATTAAGTAAAGCGGTAAAAAAAGAGATTGATGCCACAAAATAAAACTGTTTTTATAACTGGAGCTAGCGGTTTATTGGCTATAAATGTTATTAAAGACTTACTCCTACATTCATATAATGTAATTGGTCTTCTTCGAAATAAAAATAAGTTCCCCCTTCCTAAAAATGATAACTTAGAAATTATCAAAGGAGATATTACCAACCCGGAAACTTATATAAAGGCACTAAAAAACTCAGAAATTGTAATTCACATTGCAGCAATTACAGATCAAAATATCAAAAATTATTCCGTTTATAAAAAGGTTAATGTTGATGCTTCAATACACTTATTAAAAAAATCAATTCAAAATAATATTGAAGTATTTATCAATGTTAGTTCTGCAAACGCTTTTGGCTATGGCAGTTTAAATGATTTAGGGAATGAAAAGAAACCTATAAAAGCTCCCTTTCACAAATCATTATATGCACAAAGCAAGTTAGAATCTCAAAATAAAGTCTTAGGTATTGGGAATGCTCAACACAAAACAACCGTTATTTCGGTAAATCCAACATTTATGATTGGAAAATACGATACTAAACCAAGCTCTGGACGTATTGTTTTGTCGGCCTACAAAAAGAAAATTATTTTCTATCCTCCTGGCGGAAAAAGTTTTATAAACGTAAAAGATGCGGCGCAAACCATTACCAAATCAATTCATTTAGGTGTTCATGGTGAGTCTTATCTCTTATCTGGTGAAAATTTAAGTTACAGGCAATTTTACGAAAAAGTAACTAGCGCCTTAAATCAAAAAAGTACGTTTGTAAAAATTCCAAAAGCAGTATTAATTGGTATTGGTTACCTAGGAAGTTGTGCTAGATTTTTTGGAGCAAAAACAGATGTTTCTGCAACCAATCTAAAAACATTATGCATTTCAAATTTTTACTCCAATAAAAAAGCAAAATTAGAATTAGACCATGTACAAAATCCAATTGAAAATGGGATTGATGAAGCAATTGAATGGTTTGGATTAAAATAAAGATTATTTCACTCTAATAGTAAATGCTTTTTTCCCTTCAACAACTCCCTCTAAAACATCATTTTCTGAAACTTTTCCAACTCCAGCGGGTGTTCCTGTAAAAATAATATCTCCTTTTTTTAAGGTAAAATATTGAGAAATATAAGCTATTAATTCATCCGTTTTCCACAACATAGCATTTGTATTTCCATCTTGAACAATTACATTATTTTTAAATAATTGAAATTTTAAATTATCTAAATCAAATACTTCTTTTGGATAAAACTCTCCAATAACGGCACTTCCATCAAATGCTTTTGCTTTTTCCCATGGCAGGCCTTTTTCTTTGCATTTAGCTTGCACATCTCTAGCTGTAAAATCGATACCCAATCCAATTTCATCATAATATTTATGAGCAAATTTTTTAGAAATATGTTTACCCACTTTATTAATCTTTATCAAAATCTCTACTTCATAATGAATATCATTAGAAAAAGGGGGAATAAAAAATGGATTTTTTCTTGGTAAAATAGCTGAATCTGGTTTTAAAAAAACAACAGGGTTTTCTGGTCTTTCATTCGCTAATTCTTCTATATGTTTAGCGTAATTGCGCCCAATACAAATTATTTTCATAAACTATTGACTAACAATTATGGTATCCATTGCTTAGGAAAATTTGGTTTTCTTTTTTCAAGAAAAGCATCACGTCCTTCTTTAGCCTCATCTGTCATATAAGCAAGTCTTGTTGCTTCGCCGGCAAAAACTTGCTGACCTACCATTCCATCATCAGTTAAATTCATTGCAAATTTTAGCATTTTTATAGATGTTGGAGATTTCTCTAAAATTTCTTGCGCCCATTCAAAAGCGGTATCTTCTAATTCATTATGAGGAATAACTGCATTTACCATTCCCATTTCATAGGCCTCTTGTGCTGAATAATTTCTTCCTAAAAAGAAAATTTCTCTTGCTCTTTTCTGACCAACCATTTTTGCTAAATATGCAGAACCATACCCACCGTCAAAGGAAGTAACATCTGCATCTGTTTGTTTAAAAATAGCATGTTCTTTAGAAGCTAAGGTGAGATCACAAACCACATGTAAACTATGCCCACCACCAACTGCCCAACCTGGAACTACTGCAATTACTGCTTTTGGCATAAATCTAATTAAACGCTGAACTTCTAGAATATTTAAACGATGATAACCATCTTCTCCAACATAGCCTTGATGTCCACGCGCTTTTTGATCTCCACCAGAACAAAAAGAATACACACCATCTTTTGTACTTGGTCCTTCAGCAGAAAGCAACACTACTCCTATTGAAGTATCTTCTCCAGCATCGTAAAAAGCATCATATAATTCTTTTGTTGTTTTCGGGCGAAAGGCATTTCTAACATTGGGTCTATTAAAAGCTATCCTTGCCACCCCATTACATTTTTTGTAAGTAATATCTTCGTATTCTTTGGCAGTTTTCCAATCTGGTTGAATCATATTTTTGTATTTTGTGCGTTCATATATAAAACTTAGAAAAGTATTTTGTACAAAAATAACATATTCAAATTTATGATAAACAGATCGCTGATAGTATTATTAACACTTTTTAGTTTTTCGATTTTAGCGCAAAAAACTATCTATAAGGAGTTTGACTCACAAGCCTTAGAAAGCAATAGGAACTTAAAAATATACCTCCCTGAAGGCTACGAGGATGAAGAAAACGAAAGTAAAAATTATCCTCTTGCAATTGTTCTAAATGGTGATTATCTTTTTGATTTGTATGTAGGGAATTCGGTTTTATTTTCAAAAAGAGATAAAGCTCCAAAACAAATTATTGTTGGTATTTCTATGGAAAAAACAAAAGGAAAAGATATTTCTTTTAACAAAAATTCTGGAAGGTTGTCTGCAAGTGCAAATAATTTTTATGAATTTTTAAGAGATGAAATGCTTTTTTATATAGAGAGTACTTACAGAACATCTCCATTTATTAGCTTAGTTGCTGATGGATATTCTGCAAATTTTATCACTCATTTTTTAAAAGAAAAAACTGCATTTATCAATTCTTTTGTTTGTATAAACCCAAGCTTTTCTGATTTCATCGGTAAAGAATTGCAGTCTTATCGTTTAGAAAGACTTCAACAAGAAGACAATACTTTTTACTTTTATTCTAATAATTCAACTTCTTTTTCTCCAAATAAGCAAACTAAAATACAACAACTCCAAAAAGGCTTATCAACCTTAAAAATGAAAAATTTTAATATTGTAAACGATACGTTACATACTGCTAGTTCTATTTCTGCAGTTAGTGAAGCAATTCCGAGAGCTTTAACTAAGATTTTTGAAATTTATTCTGGCATTTCTAAAGAAGAGTTTGAAAAGAATATTAAAGATCTCTCTCCACCAGATGCCATTGAGTATTTAGAGAACAAATATCTAGAAATAGAGTTTCTTTTTGGCAGTAATTTAGGAATTAGAAAAAGAGATATTTATGCCATTGAAGATATTATTATTGAAAAAGAAAATGGAGATTATTTAAAAGATTTTGGTAAAATGATTTTAAAAATATTTCCCTCTTCTCCCTTGGGCGATTATTATATAGGAAAGTTTTATGAAACAGGAAAAATGTATAAAAAAGCCTTAAAACATTATAAAATTGGGTACGGAAAAATGGATCCATCGGATCCAAATTCAGATGCTTTTTATGAAAATATTTTAAGGATTGGTGGCATGTAAATTCGGAGCTGACATCCAGTTTGCAGTTTATAAAATAATAAAGACGATAAACTTAATTTCAGAAGATTTACTGAACCAATTCAATTCTATCTTCTTTGATTACAATTCGTTTTTGTTTGTATAAATTGCCCACTGCTTTTTTAAATGCCTTTTTACTCATTTTCATGTGAAAACGAATTGCATCTGGTGAACTTTTATCAGTAATTAAAATAAAGCCCTCTTTGCTATTCTTAAGTTTGGTAAGTACCTTTTCTACATCAGAAGCGATCACATTTCTATACCCTTGTGGCCTAAGAGAAACATCTATTTTACCATCTTCTCTAATATTTTTAATGTAACCCGTAACTTCCATGTTTTCTTCTAATTCTTGAAAAACCTCACTTCTAAAAAGCAGCCCATCAAATTCTTCATTTATTAAAACAGTGTATCCCAAACCTGTTTCAGTTTCTATGATTAACTGTACTTTATCTCCTTCTTGCAAATTCATTTCTCCCTCTTTTGAATTCATTATTGTAAGTATTTAAAATAATCTTTTAAAACCAAATCATTTTCTTGACTAGCGGTGAAAATTTCTAATATTTTTGGCTTTTCTGATGCGCTATAAAAATCTTTAATCTGATCTTGTACTGTTTGTATTGAAAATGCTTTTTGATATTCAAATCCATGCATTTTACACAAATGTTCTGCCGTTAAACAATGTGGTGTTTCAAAATAATCTCTTGCATTTGTTGCATTTGGACCAGGAATAATTTTAAAAATACCACCACCAGAATTATTAATTAGTATGATTCTAAAATTCTTTGAAATATTTGTATTCCACAGGGCATTGCTATCATAAAAGAAGCTTAAATCTCCAGTAATAAAAATTGTCTGATGCTTACTAGCAAAAGCAGCTCCAATTGCAGTACTTGTGCTACCATCAATTCCGCTTGTTCCTCTATTACAAAATACATTATTTGTTTTATGAATAGTAAACAATTGCATATACCTTATTACAGAACTATTGCTAATTTGTAATTGACAATCTCGAGGAACGCTCTCTAAAACTTGTTCAAATACTTTGAAATCTGAATGCTTTATTTTTAACAAATACTCCGTATGCTTTGTTCTTTTTTCATCGCGAACTTGCAACCATTTTGGTTGATAACCACTCTCTGAAGTCTGAATAAACTTATCAAAATTAGCGAAAAAATCTACAGGTTTTGTTTGTATAAACTCTGTCAAACAAAAGAAGGTATTTGTAGCTTTTTTCTCATCAATATTCCAATGATGTTTAGGTTGATATTTTCTTAAAAATTGTTTTATCCTTTTAGAAACTATCATGCCTCCAAAAGTAATTAGAATATCTGGTTGCAATTCTTTAAATTCATCATCTGATAAAGAAAAAATTAATTGATCTATAGAGTTGATAGCTTTTTGATGCTCTAAATTGGAGGTTGTTTCTGTGAGTAATAAAACGGAATCATCTTGAGCATATACATCCATTAACCTATGTAAATCTTCATCAGGGTAGTTTACCCCCACCAAAATCATTTTCTTTTTTGCCAAATTCCAAATCTTAGCAAGTTCAGTATACTTAATATGCGAATTATCAAGAGAACTCATGCTTATATGCGGAAAATGAAACGTTTTCATTTCATCTACAGTTTCATACAAGGGTTCATCAAAAGGAATATTGATATGCACAGGGCCTTTTTGCGAAACTGATATCTGCAAAGCTTCTCCAATTAATTGAGAATTTCTAGTTTTAAATTTTTCATTTTCAATTAAATTTGTAGAAAATAAAATATGATTTTCAAAAACATTCTCTTGACGAATTGTTTGTCCATCACCAATATCGATCAGATGTTTTGGTCTGTCTGCAGATAGAACAACTAAAGGTATATTACTATAAAAAGCTTCTGCAATTGCAGGGTAGTAATTTAGTAAAGCAGAACCAGAAGTGCATAAAATTGCAACTGCTTTCTGAGTTTGTTGCGCAATTCCTAGAGCAAAAAAAGCCGCACATCTTTCATCAACAACACTCAAAGTTTCTATTGCTGGATGATTATAAAAACCAACCGTTAATGGAGCATTTCGTGAACCTGGTGAAATAACAACTGTATCAATTTTAAATTGATGACAAGCTGAAATTACAAGCTGAGCGAGTTCTTTTTTTGGATACATTTTTGAATCTTAAAAAATATTATCCTGAAATTAAAATTCAAAATAACATTTTATACAAAACCAACTTAATTGGTTAGTTTCCCTTTTGGTAATCTGCTAAAAATTTAGCTAAACCACTATCTGTTAATGGATGTCTTAACAAACCTTCAATTGCACTTAAAGGACCAGTCATTACATCAGAACCTAATTTTGCACAATCAATAATATGCATTGTATGACGAACAGAAGCTGCTAAGATTTCAGTTTCAAAACCATAATTATCATAAATTAGACGAATTTCTGCAATCAAGTTTAATCCATCTGTAGAAATATCATCTAAACGACCAATAAATGGAGAAACATAGGTTGCTCCTGCTTTTGCAGCTAATAAAGCTTGACCTGCAGAAAACACTAAGGTTACGTTTGTTTTAATTCCTTTAGATGAAAAGTATTTACAGGCTTTTACACCCTCTTTTATCATTGGTAATTTTACAACAATTTGAGGATTTAAAGCTGCCAAAGCTTCCCCCTCTTTTACCATTCCTTCAAAATCTGTAGAAATTACTTCTGCAGAAACATCTCCTTCTACTAACTCACAAATTTCTTTATAATGATTGATAATGTTGGCTTCTCCTGTAATTCCTTCTTTTGCCATTAAAGAGGGATTTGTGGTAACTCCATCTAAAATACCTAAGGCTTGTGCTTCTCTAATTTGATCTAAATTTGCTGTGTCAATAAAAAATTTCATGTGTATATATTTAGTTGTAATATTATAATTTATAATGATTCATCAATAGTTTCTCATAGATTTTATCTGGCAAAATTCGTTTTAAAACAATTGAAAATTTTTCCATAAATCCGCCAACTTTGTAATGAATCTTTGGGTTGTTTGTATTTATAATTTTGTAAACAATTTTTGCCATTTCTAAGGGATCCTTTCCGTCAGAAACATGGGCATCCATCAAATCTAAGTTTGTTTGATACATTTCTTTGTAAGCAGAATTATCAAAAACAGGAGTATGGTATCTTCCAGCAGCAATGTTTGTAGCAAAATCTCCTGGAGCAACATTTACTAGGTTAATTCCAAATTTTTTTACTTCCATTCTTGTAGCTTCAGTAATCAATTCTAAAGCTCCTTTTGTTGCTGAATACGCCCCTCTAAATGGTAACCCCATATAACCAGCAATAGAAGTTACATTGATAATAGTTCCAGAATTTTGTTTGCGCATATGTGGTAAAACTGCTTTCATAACATCTATTGCACCAAAAAAATTTGTATTGAAGACTGCTCTTATTTCATCTGTTGGAGTGTCTTCAATTGGACCAGTAATACCCATTCCAGCATTATTAACCAAAACGTCTAGTTTTCCATCCTTTTTTAAAATTAAATCTACAGCAGCATTGATGGTTTCAACTTTTAAAACATCTAAAGTGATGAGTTCAAAAGAAAATTTTTCAATATTTTTTGGATTTCTACTGGTACCATACACTTTATATCCTTTTTCAGATAAAAATATAGCAATCGATTTCCCGATTCCAGAAGAAGCACCCGTAACTAAAACAACTTTAGACATTGATTATTTAATAATTAATAGGTTGAAAATCAAATTTGAAATACTTCAATTTTTGAATTCTCTAAAAGTTAGGCAAATATCTTAAAAGTAAATGAAGAAATCTAAAAAAAGGAAAAGTAAATATCAGTAAGACTATGTAATACTTTTAGGACAAAAAAAATGGCAAGCTATCTACATCACACTGCTACAACCTAATACCTTTGCTGCGTTCCCGCCCTGGAGGATTCAAAGGGAGCTAGTTGTGTAGGACTTGCCAGTGCAAATTTACAATCTATTTTTATGATAACAATTAAAAAAATATGAAATTTTAAGTAACATTTTTAATACTTTGATTACTAATAGATTGTTTAGATAGTTTATTTACTTTCTTAAAAAACAAAAACTATCTAAATGAAATGAATATATTTGTATCACTAACTAATCTTAAAAATAAATGGAAAATCAAACGAATAGTAAGAGTTTTATGGTAAATAATGGTGTAATATTGGGAGTAGCAAGTGTTATTTTTGCACTTGTTATGTATGCAACTGGCAACCATTTAAAGCCACACTGGTCTGCATCAATAATAAACGCAGTAATATTTATTGGAATAATTTTTTATGGAATTAAACAATTTAAAGCAGCAAATGAAGGTTTTTTATCTTGGGGTCAAGGCGTTAAAATTGGTATAGGAATTGCCATTTTAGGTGGTCTAATTGTGGTAATTTACAATTACGTCTTTATGAGTTTTATAGAACCAGAGTTCATGAATCAATTGATGGAAGTTCAAAATCAGGCATTTTTAGACCAAGGCATGACAGAAGAACAAATTGAAGCAGCAAATGAAATGTCTCAATCGTTTCAAACCCCCGGAATCATGATTGCTATTGGTATTATTAGTTATGCTATTGGAGGTTTTATTGTTTCTGCAATTATTGCAGCAATCATGAAAAAATCTGAAGAAGAAACCTATTAAAACAATATTTGTAGATGTTATAAGTTATAGACTAGAGTTTATAGCATTAAACTTAATATAAAAATATGGATATTTCGGTAGTAATACCACTTCTAGACGAAGAAGAATCTTTACAAGAATTACACGATTGGATTGCAAAAGTTATGCAATCCAATCGTTATTTATATGAAATTATTTTTATTGATGATGGCAGTACAGATACTTCTTGGAAATTAATTGAAAAATTATCTCAAGAAAACAGTGCTGTAAAAGGCATTCGTTTTCAAAAAAACTATGGAAAATCTCAAGCATTAGATGCAGGTTTTGAATTGGCAAAAGGGAAAGTTGTGATTACCATGGATGCTGATTTACAAGACAATCCAGATGAAATTCCTGAATTATACGATTTAATTATTACTGAAAATTTCGATTTAATCTCTGGCTGGAAAAAGAAACGTTATGACAACGTTTTTACAAAGAACATTCCTTCAAAACTTTTCAATGCCGTAGCTAGAAAAACATCAGGCTTAAAACTTCACGATTTTAATTGCGGATTAAAAGCATATTCAAATGATGTTATTAAATCTGTAAAAGTTAGTGGAGAAATGCACAGATACATTCCTGTATTAGCCAAAAATGAGGGATTTACTAAAATTGGTGAAAAAGTAGTAGAGCACCAAGCAAGAAAGTACGGAGTAACAAAGTTTGGACTAAACCGATTTATAAATGGATTTTTAGACTTAATTACCATTTCATTCTTATCTAAATTTGGAAAAAGACCCATGCACATTTTTGGTCTTTGGGGAACATTGATGTTTGTATTTGGTACTACGCTTGCTTTCTATGTTGGAGCTGTAAAACTTTACAAGCTTTACAATGGAATGAACACTATTTTGGTTACTGACAACCCTTGGTTTTATATTGCATTAACCTCTATGATATTAGGAACTTTATTATTTTTGGCCGGTTTTATTGGAGAACTTGTAATTAAATCAAATTATACTGAAAAACACTATACTATTAAAGAAAAACTCAATTTCTAAACTATATATTTGTAGCAAATTTTTTTAACTCTATGGAAGATATTTTAATTAAAGCTAAACAATGGCTTTCTCCAACTTTTGACACTCAAACTCAAAATGAAATTCAACACTTAATAGATGATAATTCTTCTGATTTAGCAGACAGATTTTATAAAGACTTAGAATTTGGAACTGGTGGAATGCGAGGAGTTATGGGTGCAGGAACCAATCGAATAAATAAATACACCTTAGGAAGAGCCACTCAAGGTTTAGCAAATTATTTGAATAAAAATGTTTCTAAAAATGAATTAAAAGTAGCCATTGCTTTTGATTGTAGACACAACAGTAAAGAATTTGCAAAAATTGTTGCAGATATATTAACCGCAAATAATATAAAAGTTTTTCTATTTGACGATTTACGCGCAACTCCAGAACTTTCTTTTGCTGTAAGACATTTAAATTGCGATGCAGGTATTGTTTTAACTGCTTCTCATAATCCGCCAGAGTATAATGGCTATAAAGTGTATTGGTCAGATGGAGGTCAGATTGTTCCACCTCAGGATAATGGAATTATTGCCGAGGTAAAAGCCTTAGATTTCTCTGAAATTAATTTTAATACCAATGAACGCTTAATAGAAGTTATAGGCAAAAAAGTTGATGATCTTTTTGTACAAGGAGCAGTTGCTAATGGAAAATTGCCAGCAGTAAAAAATAGAAATGATTTAAAAATTGTTTTCACCTCTCTTCATGGAACTTCGATCATGTCTGTTCCTCAAACTCTAAAAGAAGCTGGTTATAAAAACGTTCATATTGTTGAAGAACAAAAAGTTCCTAATGGAGACTTCCCAACAGTAAAATCTCCAAACCCAGAAGAACCCGAAGCTTTAGAAATGGCAACTGATTTGGCGGATAAAATTGGAGCAGATATCGTAATAGGTACAGATCCAGATTGTGATAGGTTAGGAGTTGCTGTTAGAGATACAGACGGTAATATGAAATTGATGAACGGAAATCAAACCATGAGTGTTATGACAGATTTCTTATTAAAAAAGTGGCAAGAAGAAGGGAAAATCAATGGAAACCAATTTATTGGTTCTACCATAGTTTCAACAAATCTGGTCAATAACATTGCTTCAGAATACAATGTTGATACTAAAGTTGGTTTAACTGGTTTTAAATGGATTGCTAAGCTAATTAGAGACCATAAAAATTTAGACTTTATTGGCGGCGGAGAAGAAAGTTTTGGATATATGGTTGGTGATTTTGTAAGAGACAAAGATGCTGTAACTGCTACTCTATTAGCCTGTGAAATAGCGGCCTTGGCAAAACAAAACAAGAGCTCTTTTTATGAGGAATTATTAGAGATTTATGTAAAACATAATTATTATAAAGAACATTTAATTTCGATTGTAAAAAAGGGAATGGATGGTGCTACACAGATTCAACAAATGTTAAGCGACCTTCGAAACTCCCCTATTACAGAGGTTGATGGAGAAAAAGTAGAATTTCTCTCTGATTATCAAACTTCAATAAAACGAAATTTAATCACGGGTAAAGAAACGCCCATAAATTTGCCAAAATCTAATGTGTTAATTTATCAAACAGAAAAGGGTACAAGAATTGCGGCAAGACCCAGTGGAACAGAACCAAAAATAAAGTTTTATTTTAGCGTAAACGCTCCTTTGAATTCTAAAGAAAATGCCACCGAAGTAGAAACTAAATTAGACGCTAAAATTCAAAGAATTATTAAAGAAATGAATTTACATTAATGAGGTATTTTAAGGACATCATAAAATATGAGAAAAAGTACAGAAAATTTACTGTTTTAAATATTCTGTTCAATATTTTTTATGCAATTTTTAATGTCTTATCTGTTTTGGCTTTTATCCCTGTATTAGGCATTCTTTTTGGAAAAGAACAGAAAGTTACCACACAACCAAACTATGAGGGAATTACTAGTATTGGATCTTATTTAAAAGAAAGTTTTTATTACTTTATTTCTCAGAAAATGGAAAATGATGGTGAAATAAGTACCCTTTTATTCATCTGTCTATTAGCCTTAACATTATTCTTTCTAAAAAATATTTTCAGATATCTAGCTTCTTATGTAATTTCTTTTTTAAGAACTGGTGTGGTAAAAGATTTACGAGATACACTATACAATAAAATTGTAGAATTGCCTATCTCTTACTTTACTGAAAAAAGAAAAGGAGACATTATTGCTCGCATGACTGCAGATGTTCAAGAAGTTGAAGTGTCTATTATAACCTCCATAGAGACTATTGTGAGAGAGCCTCTAACAGTAATTATTGCAATTACAATCATGTTTTTTATGAGTGTTAAATTAACTTTATTTGTATTTGTTTTATTGCCAGTTTCTGGTTTTATCATTTCATCCATCAGTAAAAAACTAAAAGCCAATTCGGCTAAAGCTCAAAAAGAAACAGGGAAGTTTTTATCTTTCATTGAAGAAACTTTAACTGGTTTAAGAGTAATAAAAGGCTTTAATGCAGAAAGCGTAATTAAAAATAAATTTAACGGTTCAACAACAAAATTTAGAGATTTAACAACGAGTGTTTTTCACAGACAAACCCTGGCATCTCCAATGAGTGAGTTTTTAGGTTCAGCAACCATTATTGCGATACTTTGGTACGGAGGAAGCGAAGTTTTATCGAAAACTAGTTCTTTACAACCCGATGAATTTTTTGGCTATATTGTTTTATTTTACACGGTTTTAAATCCAATTAAACTAATTACAACCACCTATTATAATATACAAAAAGGGGAAGCCTCTGCAGAGAGAATTATGCAGGTTTTAAATACTGAAAATACTATTAAAGACCAACCAAATGCATTGATAAAAGAAGAATTTAAAAATGAAATTGAATTTAAAAATATTTCATTTAAATATAAAAATGATTTAGTCTTAAAAGATTTTTCTTTACGTATTAAAAAAGGAGAAACTGTTGCCTTGGTTGGACAATCTGGAAGTGGAAAATCTACATTAGCCAATTTAATTACTCGTTTTTATGATGTGAATAAAGGAAATATTTTTATTGATGGACAGAATATAAAAGACATCACAAAAAAATCTTTAAGAGATTTAATGGGAATTGTTACCCAAGAATCTATACTATTTAATGATACTATAGCAAATAATATCAAATTAGGAACCGAAAAAGCTACAGATTCTGAAATAAAAGAAGCTTCTGAAATTGCAAATGCTTATGAGTTTATAAAAGAGTTGCCTCAGCAATTTAAAACCAATATTGGTGATAGTGGTAATACACTTTCGGGTGGGCAAAAACAACGTTTATCAATTGCTAGGGCAGTTCTGAAGAATCCTCCAATCATGATTTTAGATGAAGCTACCTCCGCTTTAGATACAGAATCTGAACAATTGGTTCAAATTGCATTGGAAAAAATGATGCAAAATAGAACATCTTTAGTAATTGCTCATAGATTATCTACGATTCAAAAAGCTGATAAAATTATTGTGATGAAAAAAGGAGAAATTGTAGAGCAAGGAGAACACGAAGAATTAATGAGTACAAAAGGTGAGTACTTCAAATTAGTATCAATGCAATCATTAAGTTAAGTTAATGATTGCATTCATATTTTATCAATAATTTACTATTTCAGAGGATTTACGAGATATCTGCTTGCTATGTAAGCTCAATAATCAAATCATCAGAATTCACTATTGTGCCCTCTTTTAGAACTATTTTTTTAATGGTAGCACTTTCAGTTGCTGTAATTGTGGTTTCCATTTTCATAGCCTCAATAATAAATAAAGGTTGATTTTTAGATACAACTTCCCCATTTTTTACCAAAACTGTTGATAATAATCCTTGCAACGGAGCACCTATTTGGTTCACATCATTTTTATCTACTTTGGTATTTCTAACAAGATCAACTTTTATAGATTCATCTTTAACTTGCACGGTTCTTCCTTGTCCATTAATTTTAAAATAAACAGATACCATTCCTTTAGCATTTGGCTTACCAATAGAATCTAAAGTAATTAAGAGTGTTTTTCCTTTATCCAATTCAACGGCTATCTCCTCTCCTCTTTCCATTCCATAAAAGAAATTCTTAGTGGGAAGATTCATTAAATTACCATATTTTAAATGCTTATTATATGCATCTGTAAATACTTTAGGATATAATTTATAGGATAAAAAATCGGTGAAATCAATATTTCTCCCTAGAGCATTTTCGAATATTTTTCTAAATGATGTATATTCTTCCTCAAAATCTACTGGAGCAATATGAGCATTGGGTCTTTCTGTATATGGCTTTTGATCTTTTAAAATTAGTTTTTGTAACTTTTTTGGAAATCCATTAACTGGTTGACCTAGATCACCTTTAAAGAAACTAACTACAGATTGTGGGAAAGAAATAGCATCACCACGTTCTAAAACATCTTGCACCGTTAAATTATTACTAACTAAATATTGTGCCATATCACCAACAACTTTAGAGCTTGGAGTAACTTTTACAATATTACCAAATAAGGTATTTACTTCTCCATACATTTTTGTTATCTCATGAAAACGGTCCTCTAAACCCAAAGCCTGAGCTTGCGGTTTTAAATTTGAATATTGACCTCCTGGAATTTCATGTTTAAATACTTCTCCAGAACCCGCTTTTAAACCAGACTCAAAAGGGTAGTAATATTCTCTAACAGTTTCCCAATAATTTGAATACTCATTTAAAGATGTGCTATTAATAGGATTTTCTCGCTCACTAAACTTCATCATTTCAACAATCGAATTAAAATTTGGTTGAGATGTTAAGCCAGACATCCCACTTAATGCTACATCTACAACATCTACACCAGCTTCAATTGCTTTTATATATGTAGCAGATTGTATCGAGGAAGTATCATGTGTATGTAAGTGAAGCGGAATATTTAATTCGGATTTTAATGCTGAGATTAATTCTGATGCGGCATAAGGCTTTAATAAGCCAGCCATGTCTTTGATTCCTAAAATATGAGCGCCAGAATTTTCAATTTCTTTCGCTAAATTGATGTAGTATTTTAAATTATATTTTGTGTTTTTCACATCTAAAATATCACCGGTATAACAAATAGATCCTTCTGCCAACCCTTTTGTTTTTGTTCTAACATGCTCAATACAAGGTGCGATGGATTGCATCCAATTTAAAGAATCAAAAATCCTAAATACATCAACACCATTCTCCCAAGATTGTTCTACAAACTTACCAATTAGATTATCCGAATATGCTGTATACCCAACACCATTAGATCCTCTAATTAACATTTGTAATAATACATTTGGTATTTTTTCTCTTAACAATCGTAATCGCTCCCAAGGATTTTCTTGCAAAAAACGCAAACAAACATCAAAGGTAGCTCCTCCCCAAACCTCCATACTAAAAATATCTGAATGGTTTTTAGCATATCCTTCAGCAACTTTTAACATATCAAAAGTTCTCATTCGTGTGGCTAATAAGCTTTGGTGTGCATCGCGCATAGTAGTGTCCGTAAAATGAATCTTTTTCTCATTTTTTAACCATTCAGAAAATTTATCTGGACCCAATTCTGTTAAAAGATCTTTTGTCCCTTTAGGATAGGCTGCATTTACGTCAAAACTTGGAACTTTTGGATGTATAAATATTTTTGCAGGGTCTATTTTTTTAACATCAGTATTTCCGTTTACAATAACTTCACCTAGGTAAGAAACAATTTTTGTTGCTCTATTTCTTGGTGCCTTAAAATTAAATAAATCTGGATTTGATTTGATGAAATTTACAGTAATGGCTCCTTTTTTAAAAGTATCATGTTGTAAAATATTGTCTAAAAAAGATATGTTTGTTTTTACTCCTCTAATTCTAAACTCACCTAAAGCTCTTCTAACTTTTCTTGAAGCACCATCTAAAGTTCTACTATTAGCAGTAACTTTTACCAACATTGAATCGAAAAACGGAGAAATAGTTACTCCTTGATAAACACTACCCGCGTCTAAACGAATTCCAAATCCAGACGCACTTCTATATGTTGAAATGGTTCCAAAATCTGGTTTAAAATCGTTTTGAGGATCTTCTGTTGTGATTCTACACTGTAAGGCATAGCCTGTAATTTTTATAGCTTCTTGATTTGTAATTTTAATTTGTTGATCTTCTAATTTATATCCTCCAGCAATAAATAATTGCGTTTTTACTAAATCTATATTGGTCACAACTTCTGTAACTGTATGCTCTACTTGTATTCTCGGATTTACTTCAATAAAATAAATAGATTCATCATCATCTACTAAAAACTCTACAGTACCTATATTGTTATAATCTACAGCTTTACAAATTTTAATTGCATAATTGTACAAAGCATTTTTGGTTTCTTCTTTTAAACCGAAAGAAGGAGCAAATTCTATTACTTTTTGGTACCGACGCTGAACTGAACAATCCCTTTCAAATAAATGAACCATATTTCCATAATTATCTGCAACTATCTGAATTTCAATATGCTTGGGATTTTCAACAAACTTTTCTAAAAAAACAGTATCATCACCAAAAGCATTCAAAGCTTCTCTTTTACTTTCATTAAATGCTTTTTTTAATTCTTCTTCTTTTCTAAGAACACGCATTCCTCTTCCACCACCACCCGATGCAGCTTTTAGCATTAAAGGATATCCAATTTTTTCTGCTTCAGAAATGGCTACTTCAATATTTTCTAGAGGTTCAACATTACTTTTTATGATTGGTATATTGTTTGCTAAAGCAACTTGTTTCGCTATAATCTTATCTCCAAGAGAGTTTAAAACAGCTACTTTTGGACCCACAAAAATAATATTGTTTTCTTTACACTTTTTTGCAAATTTTGCATTTTCAGATAAAAAACCATAGCCTGGGTGAATAGCATCTACATTGTTTTCTAGTGCTATTTTAATAATAGCATCCATATCTAAATAAGGCTTTAAAGGCTGATTATCTTCTCCTATTTGGTAAGATTCATCAGATTTATACCTGTGTAAAGAATATCGATCTTCATAAGTATAAATTCCTACAGTTTTTACATTAATTTCTGCACAAGCTCTAAAAATTCTTATTGCAATTTCTCCTCTATTTGCAACGAGCACTTTCTTAATTTTCATATTATAATGTATGTAATTAGTTAGCGAATGTTCGCTCTAAATATACAAAACGCAAGTTAAGTTGTTGTTTTATTTTAAAAAAGTTATTAAAAAAAAACGAACTATTTTTTTATATTGTTATTTCATGAAAAATGCCAGCATTTGTTACTGAATTAGTTTCAAGCACAACACTATCAGGATATTACATTAACCTGTTGCGTTTTTTATCCTTATGAACAGAAATGACGTCCATTTTATCAACAAGCATTCAATCAATTTCAAATGCTTAATAATCTCTGTTTTTTGTCTAAAAATTCTCTAAGATATGTGTCCACCATTCAAAAGGATTTTAGAAGTTACTAATAAATTCTCTAGAGTAATCTTATTTCTTTTTTGGATGGGCTTGAGCTGATGGGAAGAAAATATAATACCCTCTTAAGAATTCAGATAATTTATGGGTATTTTTTTATGTATGATAATGCCAAGTTAAAAGCACTGCATCTTTATTGGAATTGTTTTAAACCTAAGGACACTCCTTTTTCTATCATAAATTGGTATGAAGCCTCTCTTTCATTGGGAATTTCACCGTCTAAAATTGCTTCTTTTATAGCTTCTTTTATTTGACCAATTTCTCTACAAGGTTTTAAATTAAAAGCGTTCATAATTTCTTCACCTGAAACTGGTGGCTGAAAATTTCTAATCTTATCTCTTTCTTCAACCTCTTTAATCTTATTGCGAACTAGTTCAAAATTTTTATGGTAGCGTTTAAATTTTTTGGGGTTCTTTGTTGTAATGTCTGCTTCACAAAGAGTCATCAAAGAATGTATATCATCTCCAGCATCAAATACCAATCGTCTTACCGCAGAATCTGTTACTTCTGATGCCAATGCAATTGGGCGCGAACTTAGCAACACCATTTTCTGAACAAACTTCATTTTATTATTCAAAGGCATTTTTAATCTTTTAAATAATTTATAGACCATTTTTGAACCTATAAATTCGTGTGCATGAAAAGTCCAACCCACTTTTTTACTAAACTTTTTAGTGGGTGCTTTTCCAATATCATGTAATAAAGCAGACCATCGCAACCAAACATCGTTTGTGTTTTCAGAAATATTATCTACCACCTCTAGAGTGTGATAAAAATTATCTTTGTGCTTTTGTCCCTCCATCTCATCTACTCCTTTTAAAGCAGTTAATTCAGGTAGAATCTGAGGTAACAAGCCTGTTTTTTCTAATACTAAAAATCCTTTGGAGGGTTTTGATGATGAAATAATTTTATTCATTTCATCAACAATTCTTTCTTTTGTAATTATTTTTAATCTGTCAGAATTTCTGGTGATTGCTGAAAGAGAATTTTCTTGAATTTCAAAATTTAATTGGGTTGCAAAACGAATTGCTCGCATCATTCTTAAAGGATCATCAGAATAGGTAATATTTGGGTCTAAAGGTGTTTTAATAATTCCATTTGCTAAATCTTCCATTCCTTTAAATGGATCTATCAACTGTCCAAAACTAATTTCATTTAAGCTCAATGCTAAAGCATTGATTGTAAAATCTCTTCTATTTTGGTCGTCTTGCAACGTCCCCATAGAAACTTCTGGATTTCTACTTTCTTCAGTATAGGATTCTTTTCTTGCTCCTACAAATTCAATTTCTACATCTTTATAACGCAGCATTGCAGTACCATAGGTTTTAAAAACCTGTACTTTAGGTTTGTTTGGCAATAAACTAGCTACTTTTTTGGCAAGTTCAATTCCACTTCCAACTGCTACTACATCAATATCTTTTGCAGTTCCTCTTTTTAGAAAAAAGTCACGAACAAAACCTCCAATCACATAACTATCAAGGTTTAATAGTGTTGATGCTTTGGAAATTACATTAAAAATTTCTGATGAAATTGCTTCCTTAAAGAATTGCTTTTGCATGAATTTACGCTCTTAAAACATGAATGGCATCACCAGCAATCTTTAAGATAGTTGATGACTTTGTATTCGCTGTATGTTGCTGCAAATTTACTATATAATCTACGCTATCCAAAATAGTCGAACTGATTTCTGAAAATGATTTTTAATAATTATATTTTCTAGAATAAAATAAATACTCTATTTTTAAAAAATTTATTTAAGTACTTAACCTCCTAAAAAAATTGTTTTTATGAAAAAACTAATAATGGATTTAGATGACACAATTTCCATAACCACCAGTGGTGATTATGCCAATTCCAAGCCAATTAAAAGTGTAATTGAAAAATTACGAGAATACCAAAATTTAGGTTTTCAAATAGTAATTTATACTGCTAGAAATATGAGAACTTATAAAAATAATGTAGGAAAAATAAACATTCATACTTTACCAAATATTATTACTTGGCTAAACAATCATAATGTTCCTTATGATGAGATTATTGTTGGAAAACCTTGGTGTGGATTTGAAGGGTTTTATGTTGATGACAAAGCAATTAGACCCAGTGAATTTGCTAGTATGAATTATGATGAAATTATAGAATTGATTAGCAACGAAAAAGACCTTATTAAAAAAAAATTACTTAATTAGTAATCCATTTTATGATTAAATAATAAATCAATTACTGATTTTAATCCCATACATAAAATAATATGATTGTCTTTCCAATGGCGGGTTTAAGTAGCCGTTTTTCAAAAGCAGGTTATAAAAAACCTAAATATATGTTAGAAGCCCGCGGAAAAACTATTTTTGAATGGTCAGTTTCTAGTTTTCAGCGTTCATTTAAAACAGAACTGTTTTTTTTCATTGCTAGAGAAACTGGTAATGTAAAAACTTTTATAGAAGAGAAAATAAAGAAATTGGGTATTCTAAATTACCAAATTACAATATTGAATACCCCAACCAAAGGTCAAGCGGAAACGGTTTATTTAGGTCTCAAACAACTTTCTCCAATTTTGTTGGCAAAGGAATGCTTATTTATTTTTAATATAGATACAATACTAATAAACTATAAATTTCCTGATTTCTTGAATAATGCTATAGGCTATCTTGATGTTTTTATTGGAAATGGAGATAATTGGTCTTATGTTAAACCCAAAAAAAACACAAAAAATATTGTTGAAAAAACTGCTGAAAAAAATCAAATTTCAAATTTATGCAGTAATGGCTTGTATTATTTCAACTCATTTGACACTTATAAAAAGTCATATATAGAAATGACTCAAAATAATCTAACAACCAAGGGAGAGTATTATATTGCTCCTATGTATAATTTTCTTACTAAAACTGATAAAGTATTTTACAACATTACTTCGATAAACGCAATTATATTTTGTGGTATTCCTAAAGAATATAAAACTTTTAAGAAATCGAGTATTCTTCTTTAATTTTTTTCAAAATTTCTAATCTATTTTCATCCTCAGGGTTAGTAGAAACCCATTTATAAAAAAAAGTTCCAGGATGATTCTTCATTCTCTCTATTATTTGAAAATAAGTAGGATTGCCTTTCATTTTTAAATTAAAAAAACAAAGTTGATTTAAGCTGTTGGTAAATTCACCTGTATGTGTTATTTTTTTAACAACGGTTGCAAAAACGACTTCCTCTGCAATATGTGGATAGATAATATGATTTTTTAAAAATTTATTTATTTTTATCTTGAAATTAAAATACGTTGGTTTTGATAAACTTTTAAATACCCTTTTTTCACATATAGAAGTAAAATATTTTAAAACTTCTTTTTTAAAACAAAGTCCCTCATGATAACTTTCATACATATAACCATTTACAAGGTATGGTCTTAATATATGTTTTGCATAAATTGATTTTCTAAACCAACGACCAGGAGTATATCGGGTTTTACTTTTGCCTAATGTAATTTTATTGTAAAATCTAACTATTAACCAAGGGTTTCTATTTGTTTTTCTTAGAAATTGACAATATATATCTTTAGGGTTCTTTTCTATAAATGAGGTAATTCCTGGTTTAATCATTAAGCAATTAAAGGGTAAGACTAAATAATAATCGAAAACTAAATTCTCATATGCATACTTCATATTAGACAATAATGCCTGCGTAATATAGCCCCATTTAGTAGGGATTTGTTTAGGATTAAAGAACAACCAACTTTCACTATCTGGAACTTCTTTCAAAACCTTGTTTATAAATTTTTGATAATCTTCATCAAGGTTTACATGAATCAAAATTTTTGTTTTGGGCTCAAGATACTTAATATTCTTTATCAACTGTATTGTTGTTTCAACAGGAGAAATCACTAAAATACTCATCAATAATTGCATATAAGCTCTCTTTATATTTTAAAAAATCTGCTAAACAAAAACTTCAATAAAAAATCACTACTCTCTAACAACTTCTATTTGATTGTTTTTTAGAATTCTTAGAATTCTTGAAGATGAATTAGTTCCTTTGTTTTTCTCTAACTTTACAATATAATCTACGCTATCCAAAATAGTCTTGCCTATTTCTGAAAATGATTTTGGGGTATCTTCTCCACTAATATTTGCAGATGTCGAAACGATTGGTTTTCCAAAACGCTTTATCAATTTTCTACAAAAATCATCATTTGTAATTCTTATGGCAATGCTATTGTCTGAAGCAATTGTATTTTTTGCAAATCCTCTTGGATTTTGGTAAATAATAGTGGTTGGTGTTCTTGTGTTGTTGAGAATTTCAATTGCTTTTTTTGGTACAGAAACATATTTTTTTAACATATGTAAAGAACTCATTAAAACAATTAAACTTTTACTCTCTACTCTATTTTTAAGTTGATAAATTTTTGCTATTGATTGTGTATTCGTCGCATCACAACCTAAACCCCAAACGGTGTCTGTGGGGTATAAAATTATCTTCCCATTATTTAAAAACTGATTCGCAGTTGAAATCTGTGATAACATTTGTACTTTTGCTTAGAGCTCAAAAATACTATATTTATTCATTTAAATAATAAAAATGATTATTGTTCGAATACTTGGTGGACTGGGAAATCAAATGTTTCAATATGCATATGCCAAAGCTTTGGAAAAAAAAGGACATCATATACAACTAGATATTTCTAAATTCAAAAAATACAAACTTCACGGTGGTTATCATCTTGATTCGTTTAAGATTGATTTGGAAATTGCCAATTCATTTTCAACAACTTTAGGAAAATTAGGTATTAAAAAATCTATAAAAGAAAAAAGTTTATTATTTGATAAAAACTTAACATCTTTAAAGGGCAATGAATATTTGAAAGGATATTTTCAAACAGAAAAATACTTTACAGAAATTAGACCTATTTTATTAGATCAATTTAGTATGAAAAGTGAACTATCAACTTCAACTAAAATGATTGGTAAAAAGATCAGATCAAAAAAAAATACCTGCTCTCTTCACATAAGAAGAGGAGATTATATTTCAGATAAAAAAGCGAATAGCATCCACGGAACTTGTGATTTAGGATATTATAAAAAGGCCATAAAATTGATCAATGAGCACTATAAAAATACACACTTTTTTGTTTTTTCTGATGATATTTCTTGGGCAAAAGAAAATCTAAAAATAGAAAACATATCTTATATAGATCATAAGACAATACCCCATGAAGACCTATATTTAATGAGTTTGTGCAAGAATAATATTACTGCAAATAGTAGTTTTTCTTGGTGGGGAGCTTGGTTAAATAAGAATGATACTAAAACAGTAGTTGCTCCAAAACAATGGTTTGTTGATAAAGAAAATGAAGTAGCTTGTGAAAATTGGATAAAGATATGAAGTCGTATAAAGTATATTATATAAACCTTGATAAAAGTAAAGGTCGTAAAGAATTCATGGAAAATCAATTTAAAAAACTGAACATTCCAATTGAAAGAATTTCTGCTGTTTACGGAAAAGAACTCGATAAAGATTTTTTAAAAAAAACTAAAAGAAAACACAATATTCTGGCTCATTTCCCTTTCCCAAACGATGGAGAAATAGGTATTTGTATCACACACTTTAAACTTTGGGAACACCTCTCTAAACAGCCTGAAGATTTTTCTATAATTTTAGAAGATGATGCCTTAGTTCATGAAGATTTTTTTAAAGACTTAAATGCTCTTTTGGATGAAATTGATACTGATACTTTTTTAGATATTTCTGGAAAGAAAGGTTTTTTGTCATTAGAAAAAACAACTTTATTAAATAAATATTTAATCCCTCCAGTTTTAATGATTGGTCAAATTATTGGCAAAGATGCAGCAAAAAAACTGACTGATAATTTAAGTGATTATTACGCCCCAATTGATGTAATGAAACAAGATGTTTATAAACATAAAGTTAGCTTATATTCTACAAACAAATCATACCTAAGCTCTGCGGATAAAAATATGGGAGGAAGTACAATTCAGCAAAATAATATGATTATTTGGAAAAAGGTAGTCAGAGAAATTATTCGACCATTTTGGCAAATACTTACATTATTTACATTTAAACTATATAGATGTATTCGGAATTATGCTTTTTACAAAACAGTGAAATAACCTTTACACATCTTTAATTCCTTTGTTTAACAACCACAATTTTATATACCTAGATAATACTCCATAAGCTTGAACTTTTGCAAAAACAAAACCTGTAAATCCATCTAAAAAACCAAGTCTAATAAAGTAGTGTATTACAAATCTCGCCGGGGGTTTAATTAAAATATGAAATAAATTTATCTTTTTCCCATTCTGGTGATATTGCTTTCCTCTTAAAGCAGCATAGTGATTCATTTTAGAAATATAATGATCATAACTTCTGTATGAAAAATGATCAATTTTATTTTTAAAAAAACCTAATTTACCATTAGCTTTAATGGTTTCGTGAACTGGACTACCATCATATCTACAAAATTCTTTTAAAAATAAGCGTGCTACTTTATCTCGCTGACAACCACCATAGTTCATCTGTTTGCCCATAAAAAAAGAGGTTCTCCTCACATAAAATCCAACAAATTCTTTTGGCTTTTTTACAGCCTCTAAAATCTCTTTTTTAACCTCTGGAGTTACTCTTTCATCGGCATCTAAAATATAAATCCATTTATTTTTTGCCTGATCTATGGCAAAGTTTTTCTGTGAAGAAAAATCATCAAACTCCCGTTTAATAATTCTTATATTAAAATTATTTGCCAGCTCTAGCGTTCTATCGACACTAAAAGAATCTATAACAATGATTTCATCAGCGAAATCAAGAGATTTTATGGCTTCTTCTATATGAATCTCTTCATTTAATGTTGGAATTATAGCAGTAATTTTTGTCATAGCAATTTATCATTTAAACTGCAACATCGTATTCACGAAGTGCATCATTTAAAGAGGTTTTTTTGTTAGTACTTTCTTTTCTTTTTCCAATAATCAATGCACAAGGAACATTGTATTCTCCCGCTGTAAATTTTTTTGCATAACTTCCCGGAATAACAACAGATCTTGCGGGAACCCTTCCTTTCATTTCAACTGGCTCATTGCCAGTAACATCAATAATTTTTGTACTCATTGTCAATACAACATTAGCACCCAAAACAGCTTCTTTCTCTACTCTTACACCTTCAACAATAATACATCTAGAACCTATAAACGCCCCATCTTCAATAATTACTGGAGCTGCTTGTAAAGGTTCTAAAACGCCACCAATTCCAACTCCGCCAGAAAGGTGCACATTCTTTCCAATCTGAGCGCAAGACCCAACAGTTGCCCAAGTATCTACCATGGTTCCTTGATCTACGTATGCACCAATATTTACATAACTTGGCATTAAAATGGTTCCAGATGAAATATAAGCTCCGTGCCTTGCAACTGCATTTGGCACAACTCTTATGCCTCTCTCTTTAAAATTTCTTTTTAAAGGAATTTTATCATGATATTCGAAAATACCAGCTTCTAATGTTTGCATGTTCTGAATTGGAAAATACAAAACAACCGCTTTTTTAATCCATTCATTTACTTGCCAACCAACATCAGTGGGTTCTGCAACTCTTAACTCACCTTTGTCTAATAAATCAACAACCTGTTGAATTGCGTGTATCGTGTTCTGTTCTTTTAATAAATCACGATTCTCCCAAGCTGATTCTATAATGTCTCTAATGTCTTTCATTTTAAAGTTAACTTTGTGCAAATATAGACGTATCCATTTAACTAAATAGATAATATGTGTTTAAAACAAAAAAAATATTTTAAACACAAACATCAAATGAAATAACTCTTTGTTTTACTTTTTATTATAAATTAAGTATAATTTCTCCTGATCGTTTTTTATGTATTATTTTTGCTTTAAATAAATTTAAGTGGCAAGAATTTTATCAATTGATTTTGGGAAAAAAAGAACGGGTATAGCCGTTACTGATGAAATGCAAATCATTGCATCTGGCTTAACTACGGTTGCTACAGAAACTCTTATTCCTTTTCTCAAAGAATATGTTTCTAAAGAAAAAGTTGAACTCTTTTTGGTAGGAAAACCAACTCAAATGGACAATTCTGTCAGTGAAAGTGAAGCTTTAATTATTCCTTTCTTAAAAAAACTCTCCAAAGAAATACCACAAATACCAATACATAGAGTTGATGAACGTTTCACCTCCAAAATAGCTCTTAAAACCATGATTGAAGGTGGTTTAAAAAAAAATCAGCGTAAAAACAAAGCGTTGGTAGATAAAATTAGTGCTACAATTATTTTACAATCGTATTTATACAGCAAATAGTTTTCTACAAAAAGCATTCTTTGTATTTTTGCATTCGTTAAAAATTAATAGATGATATTACCCATAGTTGCCTACGGAGATCCTGTTTTAAGAAAAGTTGGAAAAGAGATTGATGCCAATTATCCAGATTTAGAAAAATTGATTTCAAATATGAAAGAAACCATGTATAATGCCTCTGGAGTTGGGTTGGCTGCCCCGCAAATTGGCAAAGCAATTCGTTTATTTATTATTGATGCCTCTCCTTTTGCTGAAGATGAAGATTTATCTGAAAAAGAAAGAGAAACACTAAAAAACTTTAATAGAGTTTTTATCAATGCAAAAATTTTAAAAGAAGAAGGGAGTGAATGGGTTTTTAATGAAGGTTGTTTAAGCATTCCTAATATTAGAGAAGATGTTTTTCGTCAGCCAAAGGTTACTATCGAATATCAAGATGAAGATTTTAAAACCCATACAGAGGTTTTAGACGGATTGGCAGCAAGAGTTTTTCAACATGAATATGATCATATCGAGGGAATTTTGTTTACAGACAAGTTATCAACCTTAAAGAAAAGAATTATCAAAAAGAAATTAGAAAATATTTCAAAAGGAAAAATAGCAGCAGATTACAGAATGCGTTTTCCAAATTTAAAGAAGAAAAAATAAGTCTTAAAAAGACAAAAAAAATACCCATGGAATTTAATAAAATTATATCAGTTACTGGAAAACCAGGATTATTTCAAGTAATTTCTCAATCTAAAAATGCGATTATTGTAGAGTCTTTAATCGATCAAAAAAGACTGGCAATTAACTCCACACAAAATGTTAGCTTGTTAGAAAATATTGCAATTTACACTTATGAAGAGGAAGTTCCTTTATTAACAGTTTTTAAAACTATGTTTGAAAAATCTGAAGGGAAAGAAACAATCTCTCACAAAGAAAGCGGAAAAAAACTAACCGCTTACTTTTCTGAAATCTTACCAGACTATGATGATGAACGTGTCTATACGTCAAACATTAAAAAGGTAATTCAGTGGTTTAATATTTTAGTAAATTGTCAAATGGATTTCTCTAAAATTGAAGCAACTTCTGAAACAGAAACCGAGGCAAACACAGAAAAAGCCTAAAGCAATTTTGGTGGTAAAGTTTGTGCATTCAGTATTCAGTATAAATGATTATTTTAAGCATATATCGTATTTCTGTAACGCTATGGCTTTTTAAATTTAAAAACTTTATAACTCTAAAAAATGAATACTAGAAAAGAACAGTTAGCCGCTTTTAACCGTTTGTTAGATATCATGGATGAACTTCGTGAGCAATGCCCTTGGGATAAAAAACAAACTTTAGAAAGCTTGCGTCATCTCACCATAGAAGAAACCTATGAGCTTGCAGATGCAATTCTAGACGAGGATTTAGAAGAAATAAAGAATGAGCTAGGCGATCTATTGCTACATATTATTTTTTATGCAAAAATTGGAAGTGAGAAAAAAGCATTTGATATTGCTGATGTTGCCAATGCAATCTCTGCCAAATTAATGCAAAGACATCCGCATATTTATGGAGACGTTCAGGTTGAAAATGAAGAAGAGGTAAAGCGCAATTGGGAACAAATAAAGCTAAAAGAAGGGAAAACATCTGTTTTAGAGGGCGTTCCTAAAAGTTTACCTGCTCTTGTAAAAGCCAATAGAATTCAAGAAAAAGTGGCGGGAGTGGGTTTTGATTGGGAAGAGCCACAACAAGTTTGGGCAAAAGTTCAAGAAGAACTGTCTGAACTGAACCAAGAAATAAAAGCTGGCAATAACCAAAATACTGAAAAAGAATTTGGAGATGTCTTATTTTCTTTAATTAATTATGCTCGTTTTATTAATGTGAACCCAGAAAATGCCTTAGAAAAAACGAACAAAAAATTTATCTATCGTTTTCAGTATTTAGAAAAAGCTGCCAAAAAAGAAGGGAGAGAGATTGCAGAGATGACACTCTCAGAAATGGATGTGTATTGGGAACAATCGAAAACACTTTTCAAATAAATTCTGAGTACAAAAATAACCTCCACCCTTTTGGTTTGCCGATATATTCCGAGATAATAAAAAAAAAGAGTTACTGCCAATTTGAATAACTAACGGCACTCTAAAACCCTCAAATTTGCAGTTGTAAGTTTAAAATATTATCTTAGTAAGGTAAATTATCTACTATGAGTTTGATATTTCTAGCATATGGCATTTCTTTTCTCATGCTGATAAGAAAGCAGAAAAGAAAAGCCTACCTCTTTTTCTTTCTGGCTACAATTGCAAGTTTGGCCATGTTTTCCTACCACACCACCTCTACACTAGAGTTAAATTTTTAGTAAATATGAAACTCTTAAAATACTTCAATAGCCTTTGTATCCTTATTCTTTGTAGCATTTTATTGGGGGCATTGTACTTTCAATTTGGACTTCAAGAAGCCCCTTGCCCACTCTGCCTTTTACAGCGAATGGGAATGATGGGCGTAATTTTTGGACTTGCGCTCAATGTTTTTTTTGGTTTTGATGCCAAACATTTTGCCATTGTTCTCTTTTCTGCCCTAGTAGGCGGGTTGTTTTCAGTGAGACAGGTATTGCTACATATTTGCCCGAAAGAGGGCGATATGGGCTACGGAACCCCCGCTTTTGGTATGCATTTATATACTTGGGGAGTGCTCATTTTTACTGCCTGTATTTTGGGTTCAGCCATCTTTTTATTCTTTAGTAATCGCTTTAAAACAACAACACATCAGATACTTCCTTTTGAAAAGTATGTGGTGTACCTAGCAACCTTTATTGTTTTTGTAAATGTAATTGCTACCTTTTTTGAATGTCAGTTAGGCCCTTGTTGTGAAAATGGTCCTTGTTTGTAAAAGGGTTTCTAGCAATCTATCTGGCTTAAGCAGCTCTCTTAAAAATCGTATTTTCAAGTGATACTTAGCAGAAAGATCCTCTCTCTTACTTTAACATGCAATTCAATCTAAAGATTTGAAAGGCATAAGCCTAGCAACACAGATTTTTTATTAGAGATAATCCACCAAAAATAGCCCACACCAACCCAATAAAGCTTCTATTATTGGGTTGCATCTGCTGTAAATTTTCTTTTTTGTAAGGGCTAGCCTTACCAGAAAATAAGCATTTTGCTTATTGACTTGCTTTAAAAGAGTATTTATTTTTATACAGTTAAATAATACAACTATGCAAGATATCAATAATGATGGTAGATGTTTGTTCTAATTTAATAAGATTAAAGATAATCTAAAAGAATTGCAGCAGCTTATTTTAACAAACGAATTATAATCTTAAATTTAATATCTATGAAAAACAGAAAAATCAACTTTATCAAACTTGGAATATTCCTTTTTGGAATTTCTTTATTCTTTTCTAATTGCGAAAATGAAGTTTTAGTAGAAGAGGAAAATTCTAATGAAAAACAAAGTATTATTCGTCGTAAAATTGCTTTTAATAATACAGTTCATTTTAATAAAACATCTCCAATAATTAAAAATATTAAACTACCTAAAAAAAGTAATTATTTATCAAGAAATATTGAAGATGAAAATGTAATAGTGCACACAGATGAAGTGCAATATGCAACTTATGTCGATACTCATACCTATACATTCAAAATTACTAGGGAATTTCCTGAATATTATATTGAAAATATTGTGCTTCATTATAATGTAGAAAATGATTCTTATGATGAGTACTTACTACAATATGATATTAGTGCAGAAGAGTTTCAAAATATCTATAATGGAGGTACAAGAGAAAATAGCAAAACAATTATAACTCCTTTAAACACAGGAACATTTTCTAATTTAAGCAGTAGAGGAACAGTTGAGTGCGATACTTCATGTGAAACAGTAGATGTTAATTGTTCTGCTGGAGGTAATCATTCTCCAGGAGAATCTTGTAGCGGAACTCCTGACCAACAACCTTACCAATATGAGTTTTGTAGAACTACTTGTAGATATGTTGAATATATTGATGCTGGAGATTCAGCTGGGGGTGGTGGAAGTAATACTGGAGGTGGAGGTGCTACAGATAACAACCCAACTAACAATGACATTATTACAGACCCACTACCTAGTAATCCTTGCGAAAACAACATCACAGGCAACGCTGGTGTATTGAATAGCGCAGGAGATTGTATAAACATAGCAAATACAAAACCTTGTGAAAAAATTACTGAACTCTTAAATAATTCTTATATTAAAGATAAAATCCAAAGCATTAACAATGATGCAACCTTTAATTTAGACTACGAAAAAGGATTTAATTTAAACGACTATGGCAATGGACCAATAGCAACTGTAAATAATGGAAATGCACAAGAAACAAGTATAACTGTATTGATTGACAAAACCAATGGTAGTTCCATTGGTTTTATTCATACTCATTTTAATAGTAACAAAAGAACATCTCCTTTATTTTCAATTGAAGATTTACGAGCACTAAATGCTGTTTATCAATGGAGAAAGTATAAACAAAAACCATTAGAAAACATAACTGTAATTTTAGTTTCTCCAGCTGGTGTATATGCAATGGTCATTAAAAACTATGTTTTTTTCGCAGAGGAAGGCAACAATCTCCATACTGAAGAGTTTAGAGAAAGACGAAAGAAATATTATGAAGAATTTCCTAAAGATTTAAATTTAATGCCGCATTCAGATAAAATTGAAAAAGTAGTATTAAAACAACTTAAAAAATATGGAGTTGGTTTATTTAAGGCAAATGACGATTTATCTGGTTGGAATGAACTAACTTTAGATGAACAAACAAATAACACAATACCAACACCTTGTACCTAAAAACAATAATTATGAAAAATATTTTATTATTAATTAGCATAATCTTTACAGTAAGTTTTAAAGCACAGACAATTGTACCTTTAAGAACTTCGTCTTTTGACTCTCCCGAAAATCCATATTATAAAGATTTAGATAATGAGTTAGATAAATATGTAGGAGTATGGAAATATCAAGATGGGAA
>Ga0189288_10179_pt1 | contig 49913 bp, 60 predicted proteins | sample UW105minimetaG_FD_130316 | JGI IMG/M metagenome (GOLD analysis project Ga0189288, IMG submission 130316) | Marine microbial communities from the Costa Rica Dome - UW105 mini metaG | ecosystem: Environmental > Aquatic > Marine > Oceanic > Photic zone | place: Costa Rica: the Eastern Pacific...
CAGCGCGGCGAGCGCAAGCCGGGAGGGTTCGATGTCGTGCTCGTTGCTGACGCGCTGGAGTAATTCCTGCAGCAGGGCGGATTCATCGGGCTGACGGGCTTCGCCAGTGGCCGCATCGGTGAGCCGCTGCCGAAGCTTGTCGAGACGCGCTTGGTTGATCTCCGCATTGCTGGGGATCGCCATTGGCTCGATCTCCTGGTTGACAGCACGCTCGAGGTTGTTGACAAAGCGTCGTTCGCGAGGCGTCACGAACAGAATGGCCTCGCCGGTGCGGCCTGCGCGACCGGTCCGACCGATGCGATGCACGTAGGCCTCGCTGTCGAAGGGCATGTCGTAGTTGATCACTAGACCAATGCGCTCCACATCCAGGCCTCGTGCAGCCACATCTGTGGCGACAAGGATGTTGACCGTTCCCTTGCGCAGCCGTTCCACAGTTCGCTCCCGCTGGTTCTGGGGAACATCGCCATTGAGCACAGCCACATCATGGCCAGCAGCCTCAAGGGATTCAGACACATTGAGGGTGATCGCCTTGGTGCGGGCGAAGATGATCACCCCTTCGCCGGTGACGGCCTCCAGCACCCGGTTGAGGGCTTCAAGTTTGTGGCTGTTCTGGAGGGTGATGCAGCGATGGCGGATGCGACGTGCTTCCTTCTCCTGCGTTTTAATCGTGATCTCAGCCGGTTCGCTGAGGTAGCGCTTGGATAGCCTGCGGATCTCGGAGGGCATCGTGGCTGAGAACAGCACCACCTGCCGCTGTTCCGGCAACTGATCGAGAATCCATTCGACATCGTCGATGAAGCCCATGCGCAGCATTTCATCGGCTTCATCGAGAACCAGGCAGCGCAGGCCGCTGGTGTCGAGCGTGCCCTGACGCATATGGTCCATCACACGCCCTGGGGTGCCCACCACCACATCAACGCCGCGTTTGAGAGCGTGGATCTGGGACCGGAAATCAGATCCTCCGTAGATGGCCAAGACATTGAGATGGGGATGGCCGGCCGAGTAGGCACGGAAGGAGTCCGCCACCTGCATCGCCAGTTCCCTAGTGGGGGCAAGCACCAGAGCCTGTGGGCGTGGGCCATCCTCCTGCAAGCGTTCCAGGATGGGTAGGGCGAAGGCCGCGGTTTTGCCAGTGCCGGTTTGTGCCTGGCCAACGAGATCACGGCCGAGCATGAGCTCGGGGAATGCGGCCGCCTGGATCGGGGAGGGCTCCTTATATCCCTTCTCGTTGAGGGTGTTTAACAGCGCATCGCTGAAGCCGAACTGGGCAAATCCAGAGGGCTCGTCTGGGGTGTCTTCGGTTGTTTCAATCACCGTGGTGAACACCGCGTTGGTATCGCTGGTTTCCTCAGTCGCAGGGGTCGTTTCGCCCTCTGCTGCCAGCTCTGTGGCGCTGAGATCCACTGAGCACGCGAAATCTCCGTGCGCTGCACTTTGAGTCATTTTGAAAAGGCAGTGGCCTGATTGATCCCTGCAAGTCAGGCCGGCAAAGTCCAACACGGCCGAGGCCGATCTGATTGCTTGCCCTTTCTTTCAAGGTTGATTGATCAACTTAACACTCGACCGAAATCATCTTCCAATCGTTCGATGTCGCTTTCCTCAAGCAATGCACCGTGCTGCACCTCAATCAGCAGCAGTCCCTCTTCCCCGCCCTGCGCTCGGTGAATGGCGCCACAGGGGATGTGCAGTGTCATGCCAGGGGTCGCTGAGCTCCAGCGGCCATCGCAGAGCAGAGCGCCGCTCCCTTCCGCCACTGTCCAGTTCTCGCTGCGATGGTGATGACGTTGCAGGCTCAGCCTCTGACCTGCATCGAGCCAGAGTCGTTTGAGCTTGTAACCGGAACCTTCCCGCAGTTCTTCGTACCACCCCCAGGGGCGGATCACCCGTTCATCTGCGCTGCTCACCGTCTCCCTGCGGGGTTTCAAGCATGGCGAGGTTGCTCTGATCCGGCCAGGTTTTTGCTGATTAAAGGTGTGATTAGCAGCACCTTTGAACGGGCACGGGTCAGGCCGGTGTAGGCCAGACGGGGGTCTGGATACCGGGTTGGGGGGAGCAGCAGGGCCACGCGGCCGTACTGGCTGCCTTGGGATTTGTGCACGGTAAGGGCGAAGGCGGGTTCCGCTCCAGACAGCTGGGCCGGGTGAAGCAGGCGTCCTCCAGGCAGCAGCACAAGCGAGTGCTGATCCCTCTGCACCATCACACCGATATCCCCATTGGCCAGTCCTTGCTCCGGTCTGTTGTGGCGATTGAGCACCGGCGTTCCTGCTGGCCAGTGTTGAACAGGCCTGCGGCTGAGCTCCCCCAGCAAGGCCCGGTGGATGGCCTCAACGCCCCAAGGGCCTTGTCTCACCGGACTGAGGGCGATCTCAGCCTCCAGCTGTCCAAGCAGGGCGGCTACATCGTCGGGATGGGGATCGTCATTTTGCCAGCGCAGAGTCCTGGCCAGTGCTTTGAGGCACTCCTGTTGCTTCAGAAGCAGTTCCACCAGCACGGATGGCAGGGCCTGACTGGGGGCCTCCAGCCAGGTCACATTGTCGTTTGGCTTGAGACGGCTGAGGCATTTTTGGTCCAGGCCCGTCATCCCTTCACGTAGTTGTGAAGCGAGAACCGCGATCGCACCGTCATTGCGATAGGTGGTGCGCAGTTCGACCGCAGCGGTACCGAGTCGCTGGAGACGTTGAGGCTGGATCAGCTCCTGCAGCACAGCTCCGGGGCCAACAGGGGGGAGCTGATTGGCATCACCGACCAACAGCAACTGGCCGTGCGCGGGCATGGCATCCAGGAGTGCTCCCATCAGGGGCAGATCCACCATCGAGAATTCATCCACCACCAGTAAGTCGAGGTCGAGAGGGGTCTGTTGATTGCGGCGGAACCGTCCCTCTCCCTGCGCTTCGAGCAGACGGTGCAAGGTGCAGCTGGTGAGCTGGGTCAAGGGCTTGGCTTGCTCAGGCTCCAGCCCCTCGCCACCCAAAGTCACGGCCTCGAGCAGGCGGGATGCTGCCTTGCCGGTCGGAGCAGACAGCTGAATGCGAAGGTCAGGTTTGCGTCGTAGGGCAGCCGCCAGCATCTGCACCACGGTGGAGGTCTTGCCGGTACCAGGGCCACCAGTGAGCAGGACCAGCCGCCGTTGCAGCAACGTGATGACCGCGTCGCATTGGCAGCCGTCTAACCCTGCCTCTTCCGCCTGGATGCGGCACGTCTCCAGCAGCTCAGGTGGGGGTGGCTCGACCATTGGACACTCGCCCAGCTCCAGCAGACGTTGCAGGCAGCTGTCCAGGTCCTGATGCCAACGTCGCCAGCGCAGCCAATCGCCGTCGTGAACGATCGGCGCCTCAGGCTTGTCGTTGAGGGTCTGGCTCGAGACCATCCAGCCACTGGCCTCTAAGACCTGAAGCATCCTCTTTGGCCATTGCTCAGCAGTGATGCCATCGGGTGTTTCGCCCTTGAGGTGGATCCCGAGCTCGCCTTGCTCCAAGGCATCGGTCAGCGCAAGGACCACGGCCTCCAGGACACTGACATCGGCTTCCATCGGTGGCAGGAGCCGCATCAGAGCTTCGACCAAGCTGTTGCCGAGGACGCTGGTCATGGTTGGCCCTCTTACAACAGTGCATCCAAGGCCATCACTCTTTCCAGGCTGGGTTGATCGACCAACACACCTGGGGTAGGTGCCTTGGCTGAGTGCCCGGGGTGGTTGATGGCGCCGGGTACACCCCTCAAGAACACATAGGCATAGCCACCCAGATGTCGCTCCGGTCTGTAGTCGTGCAGTCGCCATTTCAGGTAGCGATGCAGAGCGACCACATAGAGGTGAGCTTGCAATGGGTAGTGATTATTCGCCATCAGGCGCACCATCGCCTCCTGTGAGTAGCTACTTGGCCCGCATTGACGCACCGTTCCCTGCTGATCACGTTGCCCGAGCCAGTTGCTCTTCCAATCGGCGACCCACCAACGCTCTTTGCATTGGAAGACCAAATCGATTGAGCCGGTGAGAAAGCCTCTGCTGGCGATCTCCAGCTGACTGAGCCTGTTGGCATAAGCGGTGTTGAACACGCCGCCGGGATGGTTCTGAAAAACCCTGGCCAGGCCACTGCTGCGTACCTGCCGCTTCGCCATGGTGTGGGCCAAGGGCAGATCGAAGTTCATCTCGTTGAGCCAGCTGCCCGCTGTCAGATCACCAAGTCGGTAGGACCCAAGCGGTCCTCCGAGAGGGCTTTGCACCAATTGGATGAGCCCTTTGATCAGTGGATCTGCGAGCGCATCACTCAGTCCTGCGCGGGGCAGCTCCTGCTCCACCACGGTCCGGCATGGCTCAAGATCACCGCCTGCCAGTTGGTTGTAGTTGATCCGCTCCAAAATCCGATGCAGGGCCTCACCGGGGCCGGCGCCTCGAGGGAAGTCCGCCAGAGGCCCGAGCTCCTCCCAGGTGATTCCGTTTTCTGTTGTTTGATTGGAAAAATCGCCAGGCGAATCGCCCGTTTCGCTTTGATCCAGGCCCAGCGCATCGGTGTCTCGACCGTCCTCCTGCATGGTCGGCGGTATGGCCTTCTGCGAATGGGCCCAGGCGGAGTAGCTGGCTCGGCCCCAGCGGCTGTCAAGGCTGCGTGCTGGTACAGGGCTGATCGCCAGGTCTCCTTCCGGAGGGGGGGGCTGCCAGGGAGCTCCCTTGCCTGAGGCCTCAAGGCTGAGACGAAGCAGAGGAAGCTCCCGTTCCCTGCTCCCGTCCACAAGCCAATTGCTGAGTGGGTTTCCTGCTTCCGCCAGGTCGGCGCCTGGCCAGCCCAGCACCAGAAGATGGCGCGCGCGGGTGCAGGCCACGTAGGCCAGGCGTTCAGCTTCAGCCGCCTGGGCCTGTTGATCCTGCTGGGAGGCAAGGCGGCCGCGGCCCCAGTGAGGGTTGAGGTGAAGATCCATGTGGGGCGGCCCCCCTGGCTCCGGTGTCCACCGACGACCGATCATCCGGGTATCGGCCCTGATCGTTTTGCTGCCCTTCCAGAGGTAGGGACAAATCACGACGGGATACTCGAGACCTTTGCTGCGGTGCACCGTGACCACGGCGATCGCGGACTCTGCTGCATCGCTGCGACATAGATGCGCATCAGGGATTTCGCGATGCTCCTGCAGGCGCTGTCGTCGGAGCCAGTCGGCCGCCTGCTGAGCACCTAGGCCTTGACGGTGCATCTGTTCTTGCACCAGTTCGGCGGCCTGCTGAAGATCGGCGAGAACCCGGCCGCGTATGGAGAGCTGCGCCAGTCCTTCGCTGCCCTGTAGCTGAGCAAGAACCGCCGTTAGCCCCTGGCGCGGTAGACGTTCCGCCAGAAGGTTCAACTCGGCGGCGAGGTGATCCCAGCGTCGTGTGTCAGCTGTTTGGATCTCCGCAGCTGACCAGCTCAACAGAGGCGAGGCCGCTAGCAGACGCTGACGGCCGTTATGCCCTGGTTGGGCTAGGGCATCGAGGAATCGCTGCAGGGCGTTGGCGCCGATGCTCTCGAACACGTCTCCTTTGCTGACTAAACGGCTCGGGATCTGACGGCGTTCCAGCGCAGCACGTAGGGCTTCGGCTTGGCTGTGCTGGCTCACCAATAGGCAGAGATCCCCAGGCACCAGTGAGCGAGGGCTTGGTCCGTCCGTCAGCTTCAGTTGCTGTTGCAGCAGCTGCTGGCAGAACGTCGCCACCATGTCTTCGAGCTGGGTTGGATCCAGCTCAAGAAGCTGGAGAGGAGACTCTCCTTCCGGAAGCATGAGGCGTCCTGTGTCGGCCTTCGCTTGCACGGCAGGAACCGCAAGGCCTGTGCGGGGGAGCCCCGGCTCCATCAGGCCATTCAGGGCCTGCACGAGCCCTTCACTGGAACGGCGGTTTTCGTACAGCCCAAAGCAGTTTTCGGCCCGGTCAGCGGCCTGCCGATAGGTCGCCAGTTCCCCACCACGAAAGCGGTAGATCGCCTGCTTCGGATCGCCAACCATGACCAAAAGGTGCTGGGCAGGGTCGGCGGTGAAGGCCCGAGCCAGAATGCGCCACTGAATCGGATCGGTGTCTTGAAATTCATCGATTAGTGCAGCCCTATAACGCTTTGCCACCGTTTGCAGCAGGGGGCCAGGTACGCCATCGCCTGGGCCAGGATCAAGCTGTTCCAGCAGTTGCCCAAAGCTCATCTGGCCACTGCGTTCCCTGCGGCGCTTGAGCTCGCTGCGGCTCCAATGGCCAAAGTGGAGGAGGAGTGCTTCTGCCGGGCCATCCACCAGGTCGGCGCAGGCCAAGAGCAGTGCCTTCTCCGGTAGTGACACCCGGTCGCCGTGAACCGGTGCTGCCATTTTCGTGAATGGCCCTGGATGGAAATACTTCTGCAGATCGCTCTGGGCGAGCAGATCGTCGTAGCCCGGTATCGTCTCCCCCAGGGAGTTGATCCAGTCCTGGACTTTGTTCAGACGGTCAGATTTTGGTTTGAGGCGATAGGGGCTGTAGGGCGCACCAAGGCTCTTGAATTCAACCGCCGCCGTTGCGAATCCCTGCTCTAAAGATTCGGCTCTCTCCTGCCAGAGGGAGAGGAAGTTCATCCAGCGCTCGTTCCAAAGCTGGCCGAGCTGAGCGGGAAGGGGTCGCTCCGCTGACACCCCTTCCGGTAGGGGGTCGAGTTGCAAGGAAGGATCACTATCCAGGTTGCTGAGGATCCGGATCAGGCTGTCTGGATCGACCCCCCGTTGCTGCAGACCTGCTAGCAACGTTTGAGGCAAGGGCAGAACTTGCTGGTGCCAGTAGTCGTGCACGAGTTGTTCACGTCGCTCATGGCTTTGGCTCTCGAGGGCCACCGATGGGCCAAGGCCCGCTTCGAGGGCTTGACGCTGCAGTGTGCGTCTGCAGAAGCCATGGATGGTGGTGATGTCAGCACGATCGAGCCGCTCGAGGGCGAGCAGCAGATGGCCTTCAAGCTTGCGGTGATCACTGTTCTTGCGGGTGTTCAACCAGTCCTGTAGTGGACTGTCCGCGTCGCTGGAGTCGGCCCCCTGGAGAAGACGCAGGGCATCCTGAAGTCGACGGGTAATGCGGTCACGCAATTCCGCTGCTGCGGCTTCGGTGAAGGTGACGACCAGCAACTGCTCCACCTGCAGAGGTGTTTCCCCTTCGCTGAGCAGGCGCAGAACCAGGTGGGCCAGGGCGAAGGTTTTCCCTGTGCCTGCGCTGGCCTCAAGCAGTCGTAATCCAGGCTCCAACGGAAATTGGTTGGCATCAAAGCGGGGGTGATTCAAGCTTTCACCTCCTGATGTCTCTCCAAGAGCGGCTGATGCAACGCCAAGGCCAATGCCTGACGCTCATCGTTGAGAAGTTCGCTCAGGGGCAGATCAGACCCAAAGCACAGTTGTTGCACTGCCTCGAGGCGTTCTCCCTGAACTCTTGCGTTGCCTTCCCAGATGTCCCTGGCTTTGGTCCAGCCTTTGCCTTGCCCTTTGGCCTCGCCTGAGGCGAAGGCCCATCCCGTTTCCGGTGGGAGGGGCCAGCAATGCTCTTGGTGCTGCTTGCGCCAGCCCTGCAGTTGATCGATCAGTGTGTTGGCTTGATCGCGATCGGGGGGCGTGATTCGCTCGAGGATCCGGAAGCGATGTCCGTCACGCGCCACCAGCACACCGGCGCGAAAGGGGCAGCCTGCTGCAGCGGCCAGAACTGCCCAGAGCCAAAGTTGCAGTCGTTGAGGGGTTCGGGGTCGGGCGGTGTGGACCAGCACGATTTGATCGCCGCGGAATGGCAGGGCGGCCTCAAGGGCGCCCACCTGCACCAAGTTGGATCGCTCCTCACCCAGCGTTGTCAGACAGGACGCCAGGCTTTTCCAGCGTTGTTCCAGCCGAGATGCTTCTAGGGTTCCGGCGGAGAAGGCTGGCAAGACTCCACGTCCATGCTCGAGAGCCAGCCAGTCGGGGCTGTCGTTCTTAAGGAGGGTGTTCTCAGGGGTGAGCTCACGCCTGAGCAAGCTGGACCGTTGTGCTTCGTCCAGCGTGTGTGCCTCGAGATCGACCACGGGGTGATCGTGTTCCCGTGGTCGCAGGTCAATCTGCTTAAGCCAATGCTTCTGAGGAGCCTTGAGCCATGTCAGGAGATCCTCCCAGGGAGTGAGGGGGCTCGGTGCATCGCTCGGTTGAGGCGGAGTACTGCTTGCCAGGCCCGCGTGCTGATCAACGCCACCGCCTTCTAGATGCTGGCGCACCTGCAGCAGACGCTGATCGCAGCTGGATGGCGGCCAAGCCGGAGAGTGCAGAAAATTGCTGCGTTCGAGAGCGTTGGCGGCGTGCTCCCGCACGGGCACGTGCTCGAGCAGGTCCATCAATTGGCGCACGGGGGTGGAGGCCTCAAGGCGTTCACCCGTGCGCTCATCGCGACAGCTCCAGCTGATGAGCAGGTGCTGTCGGGCCGACAGAACTGCTTCCAGCAGCACATAGCGGTCCTGGTCGCCACTGCTGGGATCTCCGAGTAGGCGTTGCTGCTCCATCAGGTGAAAGCCTGGGCGCTGGCGCTGGCGAGGGAAGGCTCCTGCATCGAGCCCCATGAGCACCACCACCTTGTGGGGAATGGCTCGCATCGGTTCCAGGGCACTGATGGTGAGGGCGCCGGATCGATGGCCGAAACGACCACTGCCCTCGCTGAGGCGCTCCCCGAGAATGTCTCCCACAACCGCAGCGGCCAGTTTCAGGCTGCTTTCCGCAGCGATCCCATGCCAATCCGTTAGGGCCGCATGGATGGTCTGTAGCTCCCAAGCCCAGTCGCCGCCATCGCCAAAGAGGAGGCTTAGATGCTCTTGAAGGCCTTTCACCCAGGCTTTCACTGATCGGCTGTTGCCCAACCATCGGAGGCTGCGCAGCAGTTGTCGCAGCAGGCTCAGCCAGCGACCTTGCTGCTCAAGGCTGCCTGGCAGGGCCATCGGGGCAGTGGAGGCAATGGCGAGCCCTGGACGATCGGGCAACACCAATCCGAGCATCATCCGGTCGATGGCCCAGCTGAGGCTGTGGCTGGGATCACCGCCACGATCATCAGCATCGATTCCCCATCGGAATCCTGCTCGCTGCAGGGCCTGGGTGATGGCTTCCGCATCTTCAGGTTCCAGCTGGTGCGCAGCGAGCAGTGGTGGGTTGGCTAGCAGTCCTTCCAGCTTGGATGCGGTGAGGCGTTCGCCCCCTAGTGCCAGGAGTTGCAGCAATCCCTGGGCGATGCCGGCGTCACTTTGCTGGCTGCGGTCGGTCAGTCTCCAGGGGAGATGCACACCCGTGGCCTCGCTGTCTCCGAAGACGGCACCAACTAACGGGGCGAGAGCCTCCACCTGCGGTGTCATCACCAGGATGTCTCTTGGCTCCAGGCTGTCGTCATGCGCCAGCAATTGCAGGATCTGATCACGGATCACTTGCAGCTGCCGTAGCCGACCTGGACAAGCGTGGAACTGGAGCGAACGATCCTCCGCTTCCAGGCACAATCCATTGGCTTCCGCGCCATCGATCAGTTGCTCCTGAAGCTGCTCCAGCAGACTGGGTCGACGGTCGTTGTTCTCAGCAGCGCTGGCCGGGCAAAAGAACAAGTCTTTCTCTCCCCATTCGCCTAGCTGGGTTTCGCCACTGCCCTCAAGCAATTGTTGAAACTCTGCCCCTAGCCGTCCGAAGCGAGCCTCCAGGCTGGGAACACTGAGTAGCCAATCCTCCGCCAGCGGTGCTTCGGCGAAGGCCACCTGCTGGCGTTGCCAGAGGTCCTTGCAGGGGGTGAGCAGATAGAGCTCAATCCTGCGCAAGGCCGAGATGGCTTGCAGCAGTTCCACCTGGACAGGCGCCAGGCTGCTGAGCCCAAAAAGACGCAGAGGAGGCTGAGGGGAAGCTTCAGGTCTCCACCCTTGCTGAAGGCGGCGGATCAGCTGCCGTGCTTTGAGCCCAAAGGGAAGGCACTTGAGCTCGTTGTGAAGTCGCCGCACCAGTTCCGGTTGCCACAGAACGCTCTCGGCCAATGCCTCACCTCTGCTTCCACCGTTCTTCCCCGCCAACCAGGCCTCGAGCATGGCCGGCCGGTAGAGGGTGTAGTCATCGATCGCATCGGCCATGGCTCGGGTCAGTTGCCATAGGGGTTGATCGAGGTTGTCGAGTCCGGCCGCATGCCGGTCCTGCAACCAGCGTTGCAAGGGTGCGCTGCTGGGATGCTGGAGCAGATCCGGTAGCAACTCGAGCAGTGGCCAGACCAGGTTTTGTGCTCGCCAGGGATCGGGGCCGGTGGAGGCCTGGTCGGGCTCGAGTAGCTGTTCCACGAGCTGCCGTAACAAGCCAGTTGGGAATGGAAAGCGCAGGTTGGCGCAGATGCCCGCTGGGTTGGCCAGGGCAAGCTGTTCGCCCAGCCATCGGCTGGTAGGCCAAGTGTTGACCCCCACTTGGGCCTGCTCAAGAATGCCCGGCGGATCCAAGCTGAAGTTGGCCGCCAGCACTGAGGCCAGCAGTTCCGATCGGTTACTACGGAAGACAGTCAGCAAGGGCCGCTGCTAACGAGAACGGGCTTGATCTGCTCTGCTTCCGTTTGGGTCGCGTCCGCTGCGGTCGATCCCGTCAGGTTGCTGAGACCGTTCACCTGAACGACAGCCTCTGTCTCAGGGCAGAAGGCGGTCAGCTGTCCGCCGTAGACCGCACCGGTGTCGATGATCACGATCTGCCCTTGATAGCGCACATCATCACCAGGGGTATGGGCCACCACTACCCGGCCGAAACGTCCGTCATAGGTGCGCCAAAACGGTTCTCGGATTTCCAGATCAGGTTGCCAATCTTGATCGAAGCCGGCGTGGGTGGCGACCCAGCCATCGCCTTGGAACACCACTGGCAGGGTGCGTAGCCGTGCGATCCACTGTTTGGTGTTGCACGGATTGGTCTTGCACGGAGTGTCGTCCTCTCCCTCCAAACGAGCGGCTTGTGCGTCAATCAGTCGTTGTTCATGGTTTCCACGCAGCCAAGTGGCTCGACCGCTGCTGACCAGTCCCCAAACCCTCTCAGCTGTGGTCTGAATGTCGGGCCCTCTCCCCACGACATCACCGCAGAAAATCAGATGATCACCAGGCGGTAGGAGCTCCAGCAACTCGTCTAGGGCCAAGAGGCAGCCGTGAACGTCCCCGATCACCCAATGGCGTGTGCTGGTTTCAGACACCTGGACGGTGGAGTGCATGGATTCATTCTGATGGCCTTGGCGGCCCCCAGGACTGAAGAGAGTTAGAAAATCCCGAGGAATTTCTTGCGTTGCGAGGGCTCAGGTCGATCGATGTTCTGTTGATAACGAGGCTTACGGTCGCCCACCGTGAGCAGAGGGTCGTTGTTGCGAAACCAGATCCAGTCACGGATCGGTGGGGTTTCCAGTAGGTCACGCCGGGTCAACCTGAGGCCAAGTTTGGCTGAGGCCCCAAGCAGAATGTCCACCATCTCATCACCGTTGCGGCAACGGGCAAGTGCTTCGTTGGTGCGCTTGGCTCCATCCAGCGCTTTCACCAGCAGGGCGATTTGCTGAGGCACAGGGAGTTGGTTGGCTTGCATCACTCCACTCCCTTTGCCGATGGCAACCGTGCTAATCGATCGCTTGCGGTCTGATCGATCAGCACGGGTTCTTTTTATCGAACGTTGATGAGCAGGGCCGTTGCTCAAGCTTCGGCGAGTGCATCGGGGATTGTGGTGGATGGTGCCTCGAAACGTCCCTCTGCAACGAACTCCAAACGCAGCTTCATGAAGGTGATAAAGCGGGGATCGGTCGACACCACCGCGGCTGAGGGTGTTGGAACCTTGGCGGCAATGCTTGAGAGCTCAGCAGCTTGAAGGAATGCCGGGTGCCGCACCAGCCAGAAATCAATGTCTTTGCCCTGCTCGGCATAGTTCCGTCTGCGCTCTTTCAGCACTTCTTCTAGGGGCTCTTCTTGCGTGAGGAAGCGTTCGCTGGCGGCAACGAAGTGATAGGTGGTCATCAGTTCAGACGTCCGAACAGGGGGTCACGGCGTGGATTCTCTATCAGACGCCGCATCTCGCTCACCGCGTTCTGCAGACCGACTGCCAGAGCCCTGGTCACGATCGTATGGCCAATGTTGAGCTCCTCCATGCCCTCGATGGCGGCAATCGGCTCCACGTTTTGATAGGTGAGTCCATGGCCTGCATTCACCCGGAGGCCGAGGGCCCTGGCGTGGGCAGTGGCTTGCGTCAGTCGTGCCAGCTCCACGGCTTGCCGATCCCAGCGCGCCTCTGCATAGGCACCCGTGTGCAGTTCGACCCAGCGGGCCCCGGTGGCCTGGCTTGCTTTGAGTTGCTCCGGATCTGGATCCACGAACAGGCTCACGGGAATGGAGGCTGCCTGCAGCGTCCCGACCATGGAGCTCAGGGCTTCCAGTTGGGCTGAGACATTGAGGCCTCCTTCGGTGGTCACCTCCTCACGGCGCTCTGGCACCAGAGTGACCATGTCGGGCTTGATGCGAAGGGCAATCGCCTCCATTTCTGCTGTGGACGCCATTTCCAGATTGAGGCGGCTGCGCACCGTCTGGCGCAGAAGCTCAACATCTCGGTCCTGAATATGACGCCGGTCTTCTCGCAGGTGCACGGTGATGCCATCGGCCCCGCCAAGTTCGGCCAAGAGGGCCATCGGCACGGGGTCGGGCTCCACCGTTCGCCTCGCTTGGCGAACATTGGCAATGTGATCAATGTTGACGCCGAGGCTGGCCACAGTGCTCTCTCTGACCGCCCGACTCTATGCAGCTCCTGATGGGGCGCGGGCCGAAGGATCAACTGCCCTGTGACGGCAAGAAAATGGCACGGCACGACCTAGCTTTTTGCCGTGATGAACGGATGAGCCTTCGCGGTGAACTCGAGCCTGGCGACTCGCGAACAAGCTCTGAGCTCGGGGATTGACCCTTTTTGGGCACCGATGGCGATGGTGCTCACGCAGGACTTTGCGCTGAAGAGTTACTTCCGTGAGCGAGTTGTCCTTGGTGCTGATCGTCTTCCCGTGGATGGCCCGGTGCTCTTGGCTCCGACCCATCGGGCCCGATGGGATGCTCTGATGTTGCCCATGGCGGCGGGTCGGAGGGTGACCGGTCGGGACTGTCGCTTCATGGTGACCGGTACTGAGATGGTCGGTTTGCAGGGGTGGTTTTTGCATCGCCTTGGCTGCTTTGCCGTTGATCAGGGCCGGCCGTCGATGACCACCCTCCGCTATGCCATTGACCTCCTCTCTGCTGGAGAGCAGCTGGTTGTGTTTCCAGAGGGAAGGATCAACCGCTCCGATGAGCCCATACGTCTGCAGCAGGGGCTGGCCCGCCTCTCTCAACTCGCGACACGTCAAGGTGTGCCTGTTCAGGTGGTGCCTGTTGGCTTGGCCTACAGCGAGGCCCGTCCCCGCCCTTGTGGTCGTGCGGCGGTCTGCTTCGGTGAATCCCTCACCACTGAGAACAGCGGCCGAGAGGCGACTCGGATTTTCAATCAGCTGTTAACCGAGCGGATGCAATCAGCTGAACAAGCGGCCCGTGCTGCCGTAGGCCGTCCTCTGATATCCCCTTAGAGTCCGCCCACTGTTGTGGTCTGTTCATGCGTTTCCGCCTTTCGCTGACTGCCCTTGCTGTGGCTGCTGGTCTGGTGGTTGCTCCCACCGTCGCCTTCGCTCAGGCCGATCAGCAGGCCTCGGATGGGGTCTCCAAAGTGCTTGCCTCAGAAGGTGCTGGTTTTAATACCGCTGCGGTTCAGTCGCTGCTTAACCGTGGTGATGCTGCCGTCGCGGCAGGCAATCTCGCCGAAGCTCGCAAGGACTACGACAATGCCCGTGCAGCAGCCAAGCAGCTGCTTGCGTTCTATCGCGATCTGAGCGGAGCCTTCCGTGGCCTCGATGCCCGCATTCCGCGTGAAATGGACTCCAAGGGTCGTGCAGCGCTCGGGCTTCTTGCCCAGGCCAATCTGCGTCTTGCAGCTTTGTTCCGCCGCCAGAATCAGCCAGAGGTTGCCGTTCCTGTCTTGGTTGAAGTTGTGCGTCTGATGACCCCTTCCCAGCCAGAAGGCCAGAAGGCTTATCAGAGCCTTCTGGAGCTCGGATTCGTTGAGACTCCCTTCGCTGCCGCCAAGGCTGGTGGCAACTAAGGCGATCATCGCCTTGAGCGATCTGCCAACATCACTGTCCAGACAGTCCCGTTGACCATGGTTCAACCTGATGCAGTGGCCGCGGCGATTCGGCAGGCTCTGCCTGACGCCAATGTGGAGATTGAAGACCTAACTGGTGGTGGAGATCACCTTCAGGTGAGTGTGGTCTCCTCAGGATTCACTGGACTGTCGCGGATCAAGCAACACCAGTTGGTGTATGGCGCCTTGCGGGACCATCTCGCCAGTGAAGCGATCCATGCTCTTGCCCTCAACACCTCCACTCCTGACTGACAATGAGTCTTTGAAGTCGTGCTCACGCGCGCATGACGAACTCCGTGTCACCGTCGCCCTCGAAACGAGCCAAAACACCCGTCTCCCTGCCTGCGCCCCCCATGGATAGCCAGACCAAATCACGCATCGAAGAGCTGATTCAATCCACGCCGATCTTCGTGTTTATGAAGGGCAATAAGTTGATGCCTCAGTGCGGCTTCTCCAACAATGTTGTGCAGATCCTCAATTCCTTGGGGATGAGTTTCGAAACCTTCGATGTCCTCTCGGACATGGAAATCCGCCAGGGCATCAAGGAATTCTCTGAATGGCCCACCATCCCTCAGGTGTATGTGAATGGTGAATTCATCGGTGGGTCCGACATCCTGATCGAGATGTACAACTCTGGCGAGTTAAAGGAGAAGCTGGAGATTGCCCTCGCAAGTTGAGGGGTCTCTTGATTCATGGTGTCCCCTCCGCCTTGGTGGAGGGGGTAGTGGCCATGTCGTTCGCAGTGTCATTCCGGGCTAGAAAGCTCTCAACGGTCTGGACATAAGCGCTGTGTTGGTCGATGTAGGTCTTATGGCCTGCATCTGGCAAGACCACCGTTTTGGCGAGTGGCCCGATCCTTTGTTTTGCCTGCTCCATGGTCTGAGGCGTGGCGGTGTCGTGTTCGCCGCAGATCAGTAGCGTCATTGCCTTGATTTCTCTGAGTCGAGGGAAAAAATCAAGGTCGCCCAGCATGCCGGCATGAGCGAATTCACTGGGGCCCCACATCTGTTCGTAGAGCTTTTTGTTGCTGCGTTCTTGTTCTCGTGCAAGCGCACGAGGCGCTGGGTTGCTGCGGCAGAAGTGGCGCCGATTGAACGCTTCCTCAAGGGCAGCGCCCTTGAGTCCCTGGTTGCTTAGCTCCTTGAGCAGGGTGTTGCAGTCCTCAATCCAGCGCAGAGTGGAAAGGAGTGGTGAGGACAGCACCAGTGCTTTCACCCGTTCTGGATGGTTGAGACAGAACTGGGTGATCACGCTGCCTCCCCAGGAATGGCCGAGCAGCTGAGCGGTTTCGATGGCTAGCGCATCCATCAGTCGCAGAGGCTCCTCCGCAAATCGTTCCAGCGTCATCTGTTCACGGCTGAGTTCTGCCGGAGACCCATGCGACCCCAGCTGGTCATAGAAGATCACCGGTCGCTGGTCTGCGAGCCCGTTCAGGGCGTCGTAGAGCCCGATGCTGCTTCCACCAGGACCACCATGGGTGACGATCAGAGGTGTGCGTTGTGCGGCTTGCTCAGAGTGAGGTTGATAGAAGCGATATTGAATGCGTCCTGCCGGCACGTCCACCAGCGACACCGACTCGAGCGAGTGACGGTTGAATCGGATGCTGTCCGTGATGACGTCAGCCTAGTTCTGGTTGACGGAAGAGGGTGCCTACATCGCCATTGGGCCCAATGAAGCTGGAAGGATCGAGGATCCAGCGATCGATCAGAGTTTCAAGCTTGGCCAATTCGCGAGGGTCGAGCTCTTCGCAGCGCCGAAGAGCATGCAGGTAACCGTCTGCGTAAAGGCGGAGTTCAGATGGACTGTGATAGCGATGGGTCAGTTCCTGACAAGCATCACAGAGCGACTGAAAGTGTCGGATCGCCTGTGGATGTTGCAGGGATGTCATGACCTTTGTGAGGACGGCAGCCTCTGTTACCAGCGTGCCATTGAATTGGGATTAGCGTAATGGCGCTCCGTCAACTGATGTGACCTCCTCTTCTCGCGATCTGATCCCCGTTGGAGCTTCTGAGTCTCCGGAGTATGCGCCGGTTTCGGCTGCAGATCTCCCCAAGGAGCCTTCTCGGGTCCTGATTGTGGAACCTCATCCCACCCTGCGAACGGTCTTGGTGCAGCGCTTGCGCCAGGACGGTTATCTCACGGCTGCTGTGGCGACTGCTGAGGAAGCCGTGGAGGTCTGTGAAGAACAGTCTCCTGATCTTCTGGTCAGTGCAGAGTTGCTGGAACGCAGTTCAGCATTGCGCCTTGGTCAGCATTTGCGCTGCCCCGTGATCGTTCTCACCGCTCGCAGCGGCGCCGAACCGGTCGTCGGTCTGTTGGACGAGGGCGCCGACGATGTCCTGCGTAAGCCCTTCGGTTTGGAAGAGCTGGCAGCGCGCTGTCGCACCTTGCTCAAGCGGGGTCGTTCGGGTCTGCAGGAACGCGTCACCGTCGGCCCCCTGGAAGTTCACCTCTTGTTGCGTCAAGTCACCCTGCGTGAGAAGCCGGTAGAGCTCAGCCCTCGCGAATTCGCCTTGCTCTGCGCCCTGCTGATGCCACCAGGAGTGGTTCGCAGCCGTCAAGACCTGCTTCGTATGGCCTGGCCTCCGTTCAGTGGTGGCCCCCGCTCGGTGGACACCCAGGTGCTCACCCTGCGTCGCAAGCTTGAACAGGCCGGACTGGGCAATGGCGGTGGAATCACCACCGTTCGCCAACAGGGTTACCGCTTCAGCCTTGACCACCTGGCGGCATGAGTGCCCAACCCTGCTGAATCGCCAGGAACGTTGTCGTTTCACTGGCGAGCATCAGGACAGCGAGGCCTGCGAGCAAGCGATAGGTCCATGGCGGAGTCAGCCCTTTGATCTCTGAGGTGTTGATTCCGCTATGCCGCTCAACCATGGCCAGGAACTCAGGGAAATCATTCAGGCGCTGGGGCAGCAACTGGTGCCTTAAGTCATCGGTCGTGAAGTAATAAACCCGCCCCCCTTGGCTGGTGGAGATGGGGACCAGTCCGCTGATCTCATCCCACTCCAGGCTCCAGCTTCGACGAAAGAGCCAACCGCACCATGTGGGGTATCCCACCCGTAGGCCCGAGTCCGACACGTCAACGTGTTCGGACAGCAGCGCCCAGATCAAGACCAGCCCTGCCAGGTCTGCCAGAACCAGCCAAGGCATGAGCGCCGATGGCGCTAATGCCGGCAGCGGCAGAACCAAGGCCAGATACACCGCAAGCAGTGTGAAGCGGATGAAGGAGGACAGCTGAAATCGCCGCAAGGAGTTCTCATCGAGCGCCAAGACGTTCTAGTTGCCTTCAGCCATTGTGTGAGCCCACCCTCAGCTGCTGTTCGCAGCATGCGCTCCATCGCATCAGGGGATTCCGAGTGATCCCAAGCCACCCTTCTACACGCTTGGAAAGCCCAGGTGTATTGCTCGCCTGGGCTGAGGTGTTGATCCACTCAGGCAGGCAGAGCCCATTGATTCAGTCCGAGGTCTGCCCCGATGCGGTGGCTACAGGCGTAGCCGCTAAAGGCAACGGCATTCAGTCCCTGGCCTGGGAAACATGAATCGCCCACGCAGTACAGATCAGGGAGCCCCGTGCGGTTAAAAGGCATCGGTAGCAGCCCTGGTAGGCGGCTGGCAGGGATTGGCCCATAGCTTCCTCCCATCCGGCCAAGGAAGCGGCGGTGGGTTCGTGGTGTTCCGATCTCCTTCACGTCGATGGCCTTGCTAAGGCCGGGCAACAGGGATTCCAGCCGTTCAATGAGTCGATCGGCATCCGCCTGTTTCTTGGCGGCGTACTCGCTTGGCCCTAACCCTTTCCAGTGGCGCATATCGCTCATCGTGAAGGTGTGCACGATGTGGCATCCCGTTGGTGCGAGGGAGGGGTCGAGCAGGGTGGGGATCGACACAAAGATCACTCCTTGTTCAGCCTCCATGGCTCGCCAGTCTTCCAAGAGCAGGTGATGGCAGTGGAAACCCTTGGGAATCACCTCCGCTTTCACCCCTAGATGCAGGGATAGAAATGAGCTCGAAGGCTGGTATCGGCGCCTCCATGTGGCCTCCGCCGAAGGGGTGTGGCTTTCGTCCACAAGAGTTGTTGAGGGTGATCCCTCGCCCGCGAAGGTGTCCCAGCGGGTGGCGTTGCTCACGATCCGCCGGGCATAGAGCTTGTCTCCGTCAGCCAAACGCACGCCTGTGGCTCTGCCGTTTTCAACGATCACCTTGGTGACGCGGGTGCTGTAGCGGATTGAGCCGCCATGGGCCTCAAGCCCAGTGACCAGTTTTTCGGCGATCACACCAACCCCACCTTTCGGATAGTTGATGCCGCCTGCGTGGCGATCTGAAAACACCATCCCTGCATTGATCATCGGGGTGCGATCCGCCGGCATCACTTACCAGCAGAAGCACTCCATATCAATCAGGCGGAGAAGATCCCGATCGCGGATATGGCGGCGTGCCACATCCCCCACATTGAAGGGCAACCAGCGCGCCAGGCCAAGGCAGGCAAGCGGTGCTCGAAAGAACACCTTGGCTAGATAGGCAGGGTCCTCCAGGGACAGAAGGGGCATGGCATCCAGGCAGCGGAACACCTGCCAGCAGGTGTCGTAAAACGCTTGAATCCCTTTCGCTTCATGGGGAAAGCGGGCGCTCATGCGCTGGATGAAGTCGCCGTAATCGCGATCCACGGCCATGGTCAGGCCGTCGGGGAGGTGGTATTCGAGCTGTACAGCGTCTGGCACGGTCTCACAGGATTGCCCTACATCTGCAAGGGCACGGGTCAGCAAGTTGGTGTGTCCCTTCTCCCCGAACCCGAAGATCATCGAGGCGCCCACGTCGAAGGTGTATCCCTTCCTTTTGAAGCTGCCACCGGAACCGCCAGGGATCAAATACCTTTCCACCACAAGGGTCTTGGCCCCTTTTGCGGCCAACTGGGAGGCGGTGACCAAGCCACCGATCCCGGAGCCGATCACGATCACATCCCAGGCGGGCTTGGTCACTGTTGGCCAGTTCGTCCGCCGAGAACCCTAGGCGTTGCGGCCGCTGATCAGTGCTAGGAGCGACGTTCGCACTCAAAGATGAGGGGACCAGGAACGAGCTCGAGCGCGTTGTCTCAGCGGCTTGATCCCCCCAGCTGATGGCACTGTTGATGCCCCCAAGCGGCCTGATTCAGCCAGCCGGGAACGGTGGTGTGGCCGTCAGGATGACCTCTGAGCGCACCGGGCTGGCCATCAGCTGCCGGCAGCGCTCCTCGATGCGCAGCCGAATCAGGTCGATCGCGGCGCCATCCATCGGTTGACTTGGATTGAGATACACAACCACGAAGGCTGTGCGCCCCACCTGCATCACTGTGAGATCCAACAGCCAGCAGGAGAGGCCAGAGAGAAGATCTTCCAGGGCGGCGCGCGTGGAGCGGATTGTGTCGCTTTCAGCCGAAGCGCCGGCGGCTTGGTTCAGGGCGGTGAGGAAGGCCTGAAGCGGTTCTCGCAGCACCACTCCACTCACCACGAGCACCAAGAGTGAGTCGGTGATGGGAGTGATCACGGCCAGCGCCGTGCCCTGCAGCAGAGGTGTGCTGAGCAGGGCCATGCCAGTGAGCCCACTGATGAGGCCATCCACCTTGGCGGCACGGGCTTCTGTGATCAACAGCTGAGATTGCTCTCCGGTGCGACGCCAATCGCGGTGATGGCACCAGGCGAGCCCCCAGCAGATCACGACCATTGCGATTGAGTAAAGCGCCACCGGGCCGAGACTCACCGCTGGGATCTGCTGGCCTTTGGCGTAATCGATCACCGTGCCCAGCCCTGCGGCGGCGGCAAATGTGAGCACGCCGATCAGCACCAGGGATCGAAACAGGACGTAGAGAGCTTCTTGACCGTCGTAGCCATAGGGGTAGGCCCGATCCGGCGGGCGCACCACATTGCGGCTGATGCGTGCGGCGACGAGGCCTGATCCCACCATCACTGCGGAATAGAGCCCGTCTAGCAGCAGCGCATAGGAGCCTGAGAGCACATGCACCCATAGCCCGCCGACGGCCATCACTGCACTGGCCACCACTCCGATGCGCAAAGAACGCTGTTCGATCAGGCGATGGCGGCGTCTGCGTGAGGCCTCGTCATCTGCTGCCATCAAGGGCCTCGTCATGTTCTCTTCTGGTAGCAGTGGAGATCAGACCGCTGCAGTTTTCGCTGTTGCCAAGGCTCGTCGATCGCTAGTGGTGCGTCACCTGCTGTGCTTTAAATGGTCGATTTGTTTGAAAGGTGGCATGGCGGTGCTTGATTTTTTCAGGGCTGTCTAGGTCTCTATTCTGTTTCCATAGACGCCGTCATTCGTGCATAGAGCCCTGCGCCAATGACTCGATACTCTTGTTGATCAAGGGTCGTTTTGATGTTGTCTTGTTTTTGGTCAACCTAGATTTTAGTTGCGTCTTTTCTGGGCTAGGGACTGGGTGAATGTGTTGGGTTAGGTCTTGCTGAAGTGTTGTGATGCTGCTGACTGCAGTTTCTGTCGAGACAGCGACATCAGTTCAGCCTGAGATTGTCATGCGGCCTTCTTAAGGCCCCACGGCAAGGCCAAATTCGAGTGTTCCATGGTCTGCACTATGAGTTTTAGGATTGTGAAGATAAGCAGTGCTCCGATTGGATCGGTCTCCAACGAGTTCATGCTCATGCCACTAACTGTGGCCATTGATGGCATAGGAAGGAAGGCGCGTGGAGGGCTGGAGAGGCCTCAGCAGGGAATACCTTGTTGAGCTCCTCTTTTTGATTGGATCGAAAGGACTGGCAGTCAGTTGCTCTTGGCATGCGTTTGTTCCGCTGATGCTTTGAGGTCTTCTATTGGCCTTGGCCACAGTGCTTTTGCGTGCTTGCCACAGTTTGCACGGAGCTCTTCGTATCCCGACTCATCCAGGCACAACAATGGATCGCTAGCCCTGTGTCGGAAGGCTCGAATGTCGGGTGACCAGCGCAGCACCGTCAAGCTTGCAATTGTGTCGTGGAGGGTGCGAAGGCCTGATCCTCGTTGTTGGCAACAGGAGGCGTTTTTGGTTCAAAAACCGTTTGTTCCATGTCTTGTGGTGTTGCCCTCTTCACTGCTTAACCGCCACCGTTCTTCTGCTGAACCCTCCTTTGGCACTGTCGAGCCCCCAACCGTCCTGATCGCTGAGTCGTTGGCGGGGAAGGCTTCAGCATCTTTGCCCAGAACCGGCAAACTGAGTCGCAACCTTGTCAGGATTTCTGGCATGTCGACGGTGACCCGACTCACGCGCCTGGCCTTGGGCCTTGTGATCGGATCCGCATCGTTGTCCATCACGTCGGCGCAGGCGCAGATCGCTCAGGAATCGTCTGGCGTGGAGCGTTTGGAACGCAGTTGGAACGACCTGGATCAACAACTCCGTGCTCTTGATGCGCTGATCCCTTCTGATCCCGAAGGTGCGCCTGCTCGTTACACACCTGCCCCAGCGCTGCCTCAAACCCTTCTGCAACCGAATCGAGTGGCCGAGGGGCCTCTTCCCCCAAGCTCTACTGCCGCACCTGCTCCGCTCAGTTTGCCCAGCGCCCAAGAGTTGCAGGCAGGAGAGGTGCAAGGCCTCACTCTGTTGGATGCCTTGGGCCTTGGCTTTGCGAATAACCCTGCACTGCTGGCCCAACGGGAGCGTGTTGCCGCAGCCCTTGATGCAGTGCAGGCAGCGTTAGGGACCTACTGGCCGAGGATCAGCGCCGTCGCCTCAGGCAACACCGGTCAGATCAGTTCCAACAACGTTGCTTCGGTCGGGAATGCAGACCTCGGCAATAGTCCCTTGTTTGCCCCAAACCCACGAGGAGCCTTCTTTGTACCCACTGGCGGGTGGGCCTATCTGAACCAATCGACGACGCGTGGTTCAGCAGGTCTCCAGCTCGACTACCCCTTGCTCGACTTTGCTCGAACGCCCAAGGTGCAGGCGGCAAGAGCTGTGCTTGAACGCGAACGCCAGCGCTACGCCAACCAATTGAGGCAGCTGCAGCTCAAGATCAGTGAGGCCTACTACCGGTTACAGCAGGCTGATCAAAACGTCCGCATCCAGGATTCTGCGGTGCGGAATGACCTGCTGATTTTGCAGGACTCGATGGACCTGAAGCTGGCCGGTTTGGTTCCCCGCTTGGATGTCCTGCGCCGGAGCGCCATCGAAGCCAGTGATCAGGAAGCACTGATTCAGGCTCTCGCTGATCGGGCGATTGCCAGGCGGCGTTTGGCTTTGGTCCTCAATCTTGCGGCCGAGATCACGCCCGCTGCCAGTGATCCAATCGCTGTGATGCCGAAGTGGCCCCTTGATCTGGAAGCCAGCCTGTTGGCGGCCTATCGAGGTAACCCGGAATTGGAAGCGATCCTGGCGACCCGAACGGCGTTGGCGCGGCAAAAAGATGCCACAGCAGCCGAACTCCTGCCGCGCTTGTCTCTGTTTGCCGGCGGTGGGAGCTACGGCCAAAACGTGAATCAGTTCAACCTCGCGGTCAGCAGTAATGGCGGTTGTTGTGGCGGGACGGTCATCCCCACTCTCAACACCAGCGGTTACGACTGGTCCTTTGGGCTCAGTTTGCGTTGGTTGTTATTTGACGCTGGTACCACCAGCGGTGAGGCTCGCGCCCTGCAGCGCCAAATCAATGCCGCCAGTCAGGACTATGCAGCTCGTCGTAATGCGATTCGTCTGAGGCTTGAAGCCGCCTTTTTTACGCATGAGGCGAGCCTGGCCAAATTGGTGTCTGCACGCCGCGGACTGGCTGCAGCTTTGGAGGCATTTCGCGATTCGCGGCTTCGCTATCAAACTGGTCTCTCCAGCGAAGTCGATCTATCCATCACCCAGGAACGTCTGATCCGCAGCCTGGAACAACGCTTGAACGCAACCGTGGGTGTCAACATCTCCTATGCCCAGCTACTGCGAGAGCTGCTGCCTGTTCCACGTGACCCAGCAGCTGCGATCACACCGGACTTGCGCTGGGACGCTCCCCAACCTTCGGTGGCTTCGCCTGCCATGGAACATCCCTAAAGGCAGAGCTCTTAGAGGCAACGACTCAACTAGCAGCTGCAACCGGTTGCAGCTGCTCAGTCTCTGCCATCCTCTGGGCTAGGTCGGCAAGAGCACGGTCGCGGTAGGCGCCGTAACGTTGGCGCTTGTCTCTGATGCGTTCGGGCAGGGCTGGCAGCAGACCAAAGTTCGGAGGCATCGGTTGGAATTTGCCGGATGGGGCTTCGCTGATGAAGTGGGTGAGGGCTCCGATCATGCAGGTGGGAGGCAGGTTGATGGGCGCCTTCCCCTGGCACAGACGAGCGGCATTGGTGCCAGCCAGCCAGCCCCCGGCTACGGCCGCTGCATACCCCTCGGTGCCTGTGATCTGTCCTGCGGCGAAGAGAGAATCGCGGCGGCGGAGCTGCAGGGTCGGCTCGAGTAGCTCCGGTGCCTCGAGAAAGGTGTTGCGGTGCATCACTCCAAACCGCACAAAATCAGCCTGGTCTAGGCCGGGAATCATGCGCAGAACCCGTTTCTGTTCACCCCATTTGAGGTTGGTCTGGAAGCCCACCAGGTTCCAGAGTCGGCCGTCCTTGTCTTCCTGGCGGAGTTGCACCACTGCATAGGCCCGTTTGGCACGGCGCACATCCCGATCGTTGACATCTCCCCAGCGGGGGTCCCAGAGGCCAATGGGTTTGAGCGGTCCGTAGCGCATCGTGTCTTCACCGCGACGGGCTAGTTCCTCGATCGGGAGGCAGCCCTCAAAGAATGTGGCGCTGTCTTTTTCGAAATCTTTGAGCTCCGCCTGTTCTGCTCCCAGCAGCGCCTCGCGGAAGGCGAGGTACTGCTCCTGAGTCATTGGGCAGTTGATGTAGTCGGCGTCGCCTTTGTCGTAGCGACTGGCCCGGAAGGCCTTGGCCATGTCAATGCTCTCTCCATCCACGATCGGACTGGCGGCATCGAAGAAATGACAGTCGTCCCGCCCAGTGAAGCTCCTCAGGTCTTCTGCGAGGGTTTCGCTTGTCAGAGGACCAGTGGCCAGAACGGTGATCTGACCCTGTTCCGGCAGGACCAGTTGCTCGCGGCGTTCAATCGTCACCAGCGGGTGTTGGTCGAGCGCTGCAGTGAGGGCTGCGCTGTAGCGGCCTCTGTCAACGGCCAGAGCGCCGCCGGCGGGTACGGCGTGTTGATCTGCCGTGCGGATTACGAGGGAGCCAAGTCGTCGCAGCTCTTCTTGCAAAAGGCCGGCAGCTCGATCACTGCTGAGCGCCCCAAAGCTGTTGCTGCAGACCAGTTCGGCAAATTCACTGCTGTGGTGAGCGGGAGACCGCTTCACCGGACGCATTTCGATCAATCGAACAGGAACACCTGCGGCAGCCACTTGCCATGCCGCTTCGGTACCGGCGAGGCCAGCACCGATCACAACGACGGTTGATCCTGTGCTCAAGAGGGTTGAGGCGCTCGCTGACTCTCAACCTTACGGATTAGGGGTTTAGGCGCGGCTGCGCTTGATCATCAGTTGCAGCTGCCCGACAGCGGCACGACCGACGTTGAAACCAGCCCAGCTCAGTGCCAGAAGAATTGGGGATGCCACGAGGACGAGCCGGAGGTCCATGGGTCTATCAGAAAAGCCCAATGATCTTAATGACTGCTTCGCCGTCTTTGCGCTGCTGTGGACAGCTCGTTTGGTTTTGCAGCATTTCGGCCGCTGTGTCTTGGGCCTCTGGAGGGATCAGGTGCTGCCCAGGCTTGCGGCGTGCTGAAGGGCCAGATCGGAGTAAGTGCGGGCATGCTCCACTTGCTTCAGCATGATTTCCTCGCTCAGTTCCCGCTTGTCCTTGGCAGGGATTCCGGCCACCAGCATGCCTGGCGAGACATCTTTGGTGACGACGGACCCTGCGGCGACGAGGGCACCTTCTCCAACGGTGACGCCGTTGAGCACCACGGCTCCGATGCCAATCAGGCAGCCATCCTTCAACGTTGCACCATGCACCACAGCACGGTGGCCAATGGTGACATGGTCGCCAATCACAACGGGTTCTCCAGGATCTCCGTGCAGAACTGCCCCGTCCTGCACGTTGCTGCCTTCGCCGATGCTGATGCTGGCGAGATCGGCCCTGGCCACGGCCATCGGCCACAGACTGCTGCCAGCATCCATGCGTACATCCCCGATCACCACTGCAGTGGGCGCCACCCAGGCCTTTGAATCTATCTGGGGCTCGGGCCAGGGACTGCTGGTGGAATGCGTCATCTCAGGGGTGGCAAGAGCAATCGCAAAGCCTGATTAGGCTCTCAGGGAAACGGATCTCTTGGACGAGGGTGGCGCCGGGTGATACCTTCTCATGGTGCCTGAATGGCACTCCAGTTCCAGGGCAACACGCCACGGTTCCGGAAGGGTCGCTAGCTCAGCGGTAGAGCATCCGGCTTTTAACCGGCTGGTCCTGAGTTCGAATCTCAGGCGACCCATTTCCCTCATCCTTCTGCTTGACGCTCCAGATTGCGCCAGGATGGGAATGTCTTTCGGTGAGTCCGCCGTTCCTGTGGTGGAGACGTGTTCACAGACTGAAGGTGCTTCGGTTGCCGTCGTTGACGATGACCCTCGCCTCCGTTCTCTGCTTGAAGAGGAACTCCAGGATTTGGGCGTCGATCCCCTGCTTTGCGATAACGGTGCTGCGCTGATCGAGCTGCTCGCGAACCAGCACGTGGACCTGATCCTGTTGGATCTGATGATGCCAGTGATGGATGGCTTCGCTTGTTTGGATGTCTTGCGCGACCAGCGCTATGCCGGTCCGATTGTTGTCGTGACAGCCCACGGTGACCCTAGTTTTCGCCAGCGTGTTCTGGCTGCGGGTGCCTGTGATTACGTCCTGAAACCAGATCTGTTTGAGGCCCTTCCAGGGCTTTTACAGCGCCATCTACCTGGTTCCTCTACCCGGGCTCTTTGAGGCGACGCTCGCTTGGCCGCTGAAAGGAAGGCTGAGAACGAGACACCCGCCCTGCCGCATCTGTTCCGGCCGTGAGCTGCGGAGCTCGACCTCCACATGACCGCCCATTCCTTGCATCAGCTCGTGAACGATCGCGAGCCCGAGACCGGATCCTTCCGGTCTGCTCTTGGAGCGATGTTGTTCAAGACGCTTGAAGCGCTCGAAGATGGTGCTGAGTGCAGCCAACTCTGTGTCGGTAAACCCCGGACCAGAATCCTCGAAGAAGATCAACACGGTTTCATCCTCCAGGCTGGCGGAGATCTCTACAGTCGCTTTTTGATCACTGAAGTGCAAACTGTTGTCGAGTAACTGATCAAGAACGAGGCGGAATGCTTCTCTGTCTATCTTGGCGTAGAGACACTTTGGGTCGAGTCGAAATGTGATCCTTGCTGCCTTCTCTTTAGGCAAGGATGTTCTCCATTCTTCGAAAGCTTCTGATAGGAATGTCTCCTTAATTTCCCAATTAAATTGACCAGTATCCAAGTCTGAGAGAAGCATCAGCTTGTCAACTAGGTTGCACACACGTCTCGATTCTGATGTTGCAGTTTCAAGATTTGAAAGCACGCGTTTGTCGTGCTGAATGATGCGACTTAAACGCTTGAGGCTGCCCGAAAGAATGGCCAAGGGTGTGCGCAGTTCATGGGCGAGCGCCTGAATGAAGATCCGTTGTTTCAGCAGTGCTTGCTCTATCGGATCGAGATCACGAATGATCAGTAGAACAAAGGGTTCTCGCAGGTTCGTGATCTGTCTCCACAGCAGCAGAGACAGTGTTTGAGATGTAGAACCGGATTGATCTTCATTGTTGGCGATGAGAAGACGTTCTGTACCATCGCCATCTTCAAACCGTTGACAAGGATGCTGCTCAGCGTCAGCTGGAAGCAGCTCACCCTTCAGGCTGTAAAAAGGGATGGCTTTGCTCAGTGGTTTGCCGAGCAGAAGTGCTGTCATTCCCTTGCTGCAAAGGTCGGCTGCTTTTTGATTGGCCCATCGGATCGTTTGTTTCTGATCGAGGATCAGCATGGCTTCGTCAGTGCTGTCGAAGGCCACACGCAGCAATCCAAGTGACTGCCGCATCTGGTCTAGAAGGTCCTGTTGGACGCTCTCCTGTTTTTCGCTGTCGTCAACAGGCATGGGGCCCTTCCAGGGGGCGCAATGTTGCGGCAAAGCTCCAATGATTATCGGTTGTTTTTTCAGCAACTATGAAATGTTCACTGCGCACACTGGTTCCATCACAGCAGATGGTGATGAGTTCCAGAGGGTGATTCACCAGCTTGGATGTTTCCGTGAGCTTGAAGCGTGAGAAGCCGCTGTGATGTTGCTCTCTGAATTCCTGAGGAAGGATGGCACTGATCGACTGACCGATCAATTGCTCATCCCAGCCATAGACATCGTGAAAGCGTGGATTGAATTCCATCACTCGACCTTCCGCATCTGCGCGGACAAACGGAAGGTCATGCCGCTCACGCAAGGCTGCAACGGCTCCTGGGGTCCACTCGCTGGCCATCGAAGGACTGCAATCTTGTTCAGGCTAGGGAGGGGAAGGGATTGCGTCTGCCTGCTGACCGCTAAACTCTGTTGCATCGGGGTATAGCGCAGTTTGGTAGCGCGCCTGCTTTGGGAGCAGGATGCCGGGGGTTCAAATCCCTCTACCCCGACTTCCAGACAACGCAGTCCATGACTGTGTTCTTCGCCGCCTTCCCAAGGCGGTTTTTTATTGGCGTCTTGAAGGTTGTGAGACAGCGCTACCAACAAGAGGAAGCCTGCGTAGCGGTGCAGACCTGTGTTCCACTCATGCTTGGTGCGTTCCCCCAGCGCAGATCGCTGTGAACAACGCCAAGGCAGCAGGCAGCTCAAGCACAGGACGCGCGAACAGCATGAGCTGAGATCGATTGGCAGCACTCGCTGTGGCTGTTGCTGATCAGGGACCTTCAGTCTGCTTGTGGCTTCCCGTTTCTGTGTTGCAGTCAGCTCGGCATCCACGGGAAGCAACGCTTGGGGAGAGGTTTGGTCTGAGTGGCCCGACAAACGAGCAGTGGTTGATCAGGGTGAGCTTGTCTCGGCCCCCACATGCTTTGACCTTGTTCAGTCGCAGCGGCAGTGTTTGCTGCAGCTCAGGTGTTCACGTTTGGCGCATTGCCAGGTCAAGCCGCTCAAAATGGCTGTCCCGAGGCCCACTGGGTCCAGACGGGCGCACTCTTGGGTGCTGGTTTTTGCACGACTAAGCACCGAAAACATCACTACGTTCGCGCGCTTGGTGATCACTACGCCGGCAAAGGACGGTGCGTCAGAAATGGTCCTTGGTCGACTGGTCGTCGATCAGTCGAATGGGGGCCTTACTACGAACCTCGCAATCAATCTGGCAGTGTCACCTTTGAAGGCCCTCATGGGGAGAGGTTGAAGCTGGAGTCTCGTGTTCCCTCGGCTATGGCCTAAATCGAGAGCAATAAAAATCCCGCACACTCGTGTCTATATTGATTTCATTTAAAAAGGCAAGAATACTTTTGTTGTCAGTACCAACTGGCCCAAGCCGCTCAATGTTGATTGACGAGCAAGCGATCGTCAGCAGTGCTTCCACAACACAGGCTGCATTGATGATGTCTAATGCTTCTAGGCTCGAGGGGAGAATACGCACTTCGAATGTCGGCTTTTCTTTGATCTCGTGAATAATATTGGCTAGGTTGTAGTTACAGTATTTGGTGATGGGCAACTCCTGAAGTTGCCTTTTTGCTTCTGGCCAGGCGAGAAGCGTGAAGGATGGTTGTGCAACTAAGTTGAAAAGGGATTGAGGCCATTGACCAAGCCTTGTACAGTGTATGTTTGTTTTGAATAGTCTTCTGAGCAATTGATCATGGTCGTCAAAGAGGTTGACGATGTTTTTGATTGTTTGTGCGGAATGAAATGATAAGGCTTCAAAATGGAGATGGGTTGCTCCCTCTACTGGAATCGTATATGCCAGATCTTTTGCCAGACAAAGGAATTCTGAGAGTTGCTGATGATGGTCTGTCTTTATTGGGGCAGTCACTAGTTCGCATGCCCTCTCTCTCTCTCCAGGTAATGGGGCTGCGATCGCGATTGAATGATTCGATTGATCAACGACTCGGCACATCCCTGAGCGATCGATCTGTAAATCAGTTCGATATAGATGTGCAAGTTTGGTTAAGACCTGTTTGATCGGTAGCCCAGCATCACATTGGCAAGCAACCAATTCTAGGAATCTCGCATCATCACTAACGATCCTGTACCAGCCTTCCTTTGACGCTGCTGATTTGTCCAGGTCTGATTGAAGTGTTAGGTCGTCAACGCATAAAGCGATCAGCTTTTGACCTGGCCCAACAACTTTAAAGCCAAGTGTTAGGTTCTCAAAAATTGGAGTATCTGGTAGTTTGCTTGGTTCAGCTTGAGCATGGAAAAATCTAATGACTTCTCCATTGTGAAGTCGAGCTATGGCATCAGCCAGATTTCTTCTCGACAAGCCTTTGGGGGCAATTAATTCAACCTCAAATCCGATTCGAGATCTTAAGTGATTTGTAATCACTTTTATCGATTGTATAATCTTCTCGCTGTTTGCAGTGATTGATTAATATATTCATTGTTTCCTCTGGCCAGGTTCTGGTCGATTCTATATTTACTTTGCCGGATCTCAGCAGCTGTCGCCTGTCTGCCATGTCTGCTATGGTTCCATAGCAGAGCGAGTAAAACAGCGTCATTATATGTGTATCCTTCTTGGTAAAGTCTATAGGAGCTTAGGTCGTTGATTCTTGTTGTTCTCAGATACCGATTCTGTGCCAAGGAGACTGTCTGATTGATTGCACGAAGTGTGTTATTGAGATCACCATAGTGTTGACCAATTAATATTTTTCTGCCTATTCTTAGCTTCGAATCCCAGGTTGATTGTCCCCAGAACTCGGAAAGTACTCTTGCATCCCAATAATCATAGCTGCTCCTTGAAAATGCATTCATCTGCTGCTGGCGCGTGGTATACAGCGTTGAGATGATGATCTCGTTCTTGCCTGTTAATGGAGAATATAGATTTGCCGTAAAGTGTTCATAATCAGCGCTTCTTTGTTCTGCTTTTGAAGGCCGTTGTGCTGTCAGTGTGAGGGTGCCTAGGACAAGCCATGTGGCAGCAAAGGCCGAGGCCAGTTTGTTCACCATATTGTTTACCGTTGCCATTTCCTACTTCATAGCATCACTTGTGTCAATTCTATTTTCTTCGGACAATCCTTAATGGAAGGTCGGCCTGTTGCTGCGGATGCGCTGCTCACTGGTCTGAATTCATCGCTATTCGCCGTTGTCAGTGTTGATCGCTTGTTGAGAACTGGTTGATCATGATCGGCGTGCTTTATCTTTTTTGGATCCAATCCCTTCAGATCAGTGTCGTTGTTGATGTGGAATGGTGTTAGTTCATTGTTGGATTGTGTTCATGTTGAGCTTGCTGAATGATGTAATTGAGCTTGTCAATCCTTATCATTATTTTGTGAGTCAATGCCCTGACTCTTCTGTGCAGGGTGGGTAGAGTCGTTCCTTATTACCCCTCTATCGATCCCAGATGCTGGTGCAGTTCTCCTTTTCGTATTGACGTCTATTTTCTCTAAAACTTAATTCCTGTTTGGCAAGTTGCTGACTCGCTGCTTCGACCAGCTGCTCGTCATCGTTGGAGGAGATCACGAATCGATTGATCGCCATGCTTCTACCAAGCCTGTTCTGAGCAGCTTTGATCAGATCACAATGATTGGTGTCATTGCTGTGGGTTGGTACTGGCACGATGAAGACTCCCAGTACTAGCAGCGCTGCAGTGGTGGCAGTACGTCTCCATTGGGCTGGATCAATATTGGGGCTTGAATTCACGTGGGCTTGCCTCGTCTGATGGTTTTTAGTGTCCGTCTTCTTACAGAATTCTCTGCCAGGTTTAGATCTGCATTGGTTCCATCCTGATCACTGCTGATCGCTAAGCCTCTCACTTTGTGGCTTCACCTGTTTCAACATTAGTCGTTGTTAACGCCAACGCAGGGATCCTGTGCTCGGCCTGAGGGTAAATCTTCGTCATCAATCATCCCACTTAAAAATAGTTCGCACAACTCTGCGGGATTTCGGCTGTTGACCCACCCCTCGAAGCCGTCATCGTCAAAGGCTCCGACAGACGGTTGTGACAACCCTGAAGCAAGAAGCCCGAGACAAAACAGCAATGCAGCTCGTTGCATTTGGTTTTTTTGAACCACTCGCTCATGTCTAGCAATCCTTCACCCCGCCCCCCAGCTCAAGCTGGTCTTCACCTCGATCTGCATCAGGCGTCGTCATCGATGTCAGTCACGAATTTTGAACCATTTGGCGCCACACTTCACGCAAGAACTTCGATTTGATCCCTTCTCCAGAATAGGGCTTCGCCTTTGTGTGCTTTTTGCTTCAGCTTGCGCTGTTGTTTCTGTGGCCATGCATGTCATGCCTTGCGTCGAAACAACCAAATGGGGGTGTAGCTTTGAAATGCATTGCAGCGGATCATGATCAGTACTGTTGCCTTCATGCTCGGTGAGCTTGAAATCAGCAATGTCACCGTGGTGTTTCTGGCGATTATTTCGCTTGTCTTTGTCGGTAGCTTTGCTGTTGTGTCTTGGCAGACAGGTGAATTGATTAAACCACCAAAAGATGAACAAACGGATTGATTCCTAGGTAATTTCATATTGGTCAAATACGCCAATAGCTATTAACATGCTCTTATCTCCCTGATTCTGCTCGATACCTCTTTTGTCTAAATAAGCTTTTGGTGCGACAAGGGCGATCTCCTGATCGCCGAGTCATCAGCACCTTATTCATTCAGCTCTTCGGTGATGGTTAGGCTTAGTTCGGAGTAAGGCGTTCTGAGTTTGATAAGCTCTTGGTATCCCTCAGATTCATAAGCATCGATTGCATTTTCTTTTGAGTCAAATTCTACAATTACGTTCACCGTACCTGGGCTACCTTCTCTTACGTCACTGCTAAGGTCCCGGATCAAAATCCGTGCATTGACTGTCGCTAGCCAAGCTGTGAACTTGCTGATGTAGGGCACCATGCCCAACGGAGTGTGAATTGTACCGGTGCATACCCAATACCCTTTCGCCATGAATCAAGCTGGAAAACCTGACCTTCTCACAGATTTGCTGACTTGTCTTCCTTCTTGTTGCAGATACCCATGATGCCTCAATTGCCTTTTCAGCCTAAACGCTGTGTGCCGCTGTTCATCATCTCTGTGTAAGTCATGGCCCGGGTTGGTTTAAGCCTGGCGTCTGCTTCTGGCTGCGCTAGACCCTTCTCCTCTTCGGAGCGCATCTCTATCTCCATTCCCGCGGCCTTCTGTCCAGTCATTTCGTTTGAGCGCCCATCCCCCACTGGGTTGTGCTTGCCCTGATCTTGATCCTGACTCACCCTCGCCTCACTGTTGGCATCCGATTCTTGTAGTGTGCCGGACTGATCGGGATTTGGCCTTTTCTGGGTCTGTTTTTCTACCTTCTTTGCGCCATCACGTGATCTCAATGCTGGTTAAAGGCACTGAGGATCAGATCTGAGCATTGATATGGCCTCTCGTTTCTATGTACCAAGCCTTGCATTGCCTCGTTTGTCTCACTCTTGGCTTCCTCGGTCATAACGATCCTTCGTTCCAGCGAGACTCCGCTTCTTGTTGGCTTGTCAGCCCTTTCGTTCTCTTGTGCGTCGTTGTTCTGGCTTGCTTCGCGTTGGTTATCCCTTTTGCTCTTAGGGGCTTCAATCGTCCTACTGAGTCCCTGGGGACCTGTCTATCGGTTTGAACGTGTATTGATTGTCGATTTCATCAAGCACAATTGCGCGTTCCTTGTTGCTTTTATCTGTATCGTGGATCACAGTTTTTACTCAACTTCATCGATGCGCGAAGTTCGGTAAAGATGCTCCTCGCTCTATTGGCTTTGAATTTAGGTTCTGTGAACTGAATTCCATCACCATGTACAAAGTTGGCCAAATAGCCCGTAAGAAGCAAAATGCTCATCTTGAACATTTAGCGCGTGAAGCGGAGCATCGAGCTAATCAGGCAAGGGAAGATTATTTTCAGGAGCGCTATCGCTCAGTCGCAAACGAGGTGCAGGCATTTAGTGACTGCCTGGATTGAATCCAGTTTAAGCCTCCATTCAGAACGTTTCTCACCGCCTCATCATTGGTGTTTGTGGAGCTTGTCGTTCTCTGCTTGCCTAGAACCTCCAATTTTGGTTCTCCCCTCTCTTGAGTGTTGCCACCCTTGGCCTGCGCTGGATGGCGACCCTTGCGAGTCTCCATGTCAGCCCTCGTTATTCTTTTCGCTCTTCTCCCTTATCCCGTATTGCTTGTGCTGTTGCGTTGATCTCCGTCATCGCACTCCCTTTGCCCTGCATCCCTAATCGCCGCGATTCCCGATTGTTCCCTTTCATCTCAGGCGAGCATTTTTGAGCCGTCCACTTTGTGTGAATGCTTGGGGCTAGGCCTTCTACTTCATTGTCGATAGACTTGGCTCGATTTGTTGTAGGGGGTTTAATGTTTTTAGTTCATAACTCGCCTGAGCAGGCTTCTCTTCTCGCCTCAGCACTTGTGCAGGTGCATCGTCCTGGCGGTGTTTGGTATACCCCTTCCCAAGCAGACTTGGCCCATACGTTGTTTCTGAAGCTTCTCGGAGTCGAGATTGACTTCAACTCTCATCCTGGTCTTGCTCCAGCTTTTGTCAGTACAAGTTTGAACACTCCTGGCGAGCGACAGGAGTTACTCGAGCTTCTTATCGCTTTTGAGATGCTTTGCAATCCCATCCCTGCAGCATTGGCAGATGATATTGACTCCTGGGCTGAAACCCTTGACGTTCAAAGTGATTGTCTCTTGATGTCACGAGACTTGGCCCGTAATGCGATCGCCCAGGCGACCTCTGATTTTTATCGATTAAATTGGATTGGAGAGGGCGATCATCAGGATGATCCTGCCTTTCAGCACCTTGTTCAACAGTATGGCGATCATGCCTATGGCTTGTGTGTTGAGGCAGATCCTGATGAGTTTTCTAAATGGAATCAGCTGCAGACTTTACCCCCAGGCAGTCTCGGTCGACGTCTCTGGGAGTTCTATCAAGCCAGAGGTTTTAAGCTTCCCGGTGAGCTTGGAGCAGGTAACGCAGCACTTGCCCACCATGATTGGATCCATTTGATTGCTGGCTATGACACCACTCCGATTGGAGAGTTAGAAGTCACATCATTTATGGCCTCCTCCAGCCACTCACCTGGTGCAATCCTTGGCTTTATCGGTGCCATCTCCATCCTTGAAACAGGTCTGCTCCACAGTTTTTATGGTGCAGACAAGTTTGGCTTGGCCCTGTCCTCTGGTGATGGGATCGCAAGGGTTGCCAGTGCCATTCAACGCGGGAAAGGCTGCCTTGTCGATCCCTTGCTGGATGTTGATTACTTTGCCATTGCCGATCAGCCTCTCGTTGACATCCAACGCCAGTGGTGGGCTGTCTGAGGATCCAAGTAGGTCTTGGTGTCAGGCCTGTCGGTTGTGCATTTGCCACACTCCTGCTGTTTCTTCCTTCTTTTTTACTGGCAGTCGTTCTCTTTGATGTCCGACGCCAGGGTTTTGTGTTTATGTCCAGAAGTCGTTACGTGTGATCGCTTCATTTGGCATATTGCTTTGGTCATAGGCTCGCCTCGATTGGCTCTATCTCTGTGGTGGGTTCTTCTCTAACCCGCTTGGGACCCATCGGTTCCGCATACCCCCGAGTTGGTTGACCCAACTCTTTGTCAATCTCTAGCTCTGTGTTTGTGTTGCTTGGGGCTCACGTTGCGGTCTGCTCGAGCGGTTTGATGGTGCTTTTGCTTGTTTTTACGTTTGCCTTGATGCTGTCAGCGTTGTTCTCTCTCGTAGGCCTACGCATTCGACTGTGTACTCGTGCTAACGACGCCAGCGCTTGATGTGGCGCCCTCTCTCTCTTCACTTCCGCTGCTGCCCAGGATGTATTCAAAGCTTTTGTTGTTTGTGACATCAGTCACCCCAGCTTGTTGAGTCTTTTGTGTGACTCGTTGACTTTCTTGATCGCCTTTCGATTCCTCACAGATCTGATCCCAGGGCGCAACGATTCGTACCTCGCGGCATTCGTCGTGATGTCTCCCCAGTTCTGTGCTGATCTACACCAGAAACTTTGTTGTGAGCAGGATCACTTTAGTCATTGATCCAAGTCATCGACGCTGAAAGCCTTGGCCTAGAAACTAGGCGCCTCGGGGTTTCAGCCTCATCGTTCTTTGTTTCATGTCTTTCAAGACCACTAGTCGGTTCAATGTTCTTGCCTTTTTCGGTATCAGTGCATGTTTTGCCTTCTGTGCCCCTGCTTTGGCTGCTGATGGGTGCGGACGCTTCCATCGCTTTTCGTACCGCCTACAACGTTGTGTGATTCTTGGTGATCTGAGCCCCCGCCTTCTGCCGGCTGCTCCTGGTTATCGGCCTGGCTCTGTTCGTTTGGCGCCCAGTTTCCCTCCTGGCAATCCCATCGTTTCACCTCGTTATCGTCGTTATCGACACCCAGCTCGGCCCTTCATTCGTGTTCATTCGCCTTTGATTCGCATCTCTCTTTGAGATTGTGTATTGGGCCATTCACGGGGATCTCCCATCCAGAGCCAATGGTTCACGTCTCGCTTGCGCTGTTGGGTTGAGCGTCGTCGTGCCTGCCTGCCTGCCTTGTTGGCTCGGACTGAGACGGTCTCAATCTCGCTTCCGTTGGCGGCTGATCTCGGCTCAGAACACCCATAAAAAACGGCCCCCCTCAGAGCCGTTATGTTTGCTCAGGAGCATTTCCCTGATTCCATTGTGTGTAGCGCTACGAACATCTGCCAGGGGTAAATGACTCATTGCGTCAGCACGCGTACTGAGGTAATCGATCTTGTCCTGTCGCTGAATGCGTCTCTTTCCTCCTTGGTTGGCTTCGACTGCCGATGCCTTCGACCCCTACCATTTGTCCTCTGTCGTGACCAATCAACTTTCAGTTGTGGTTGCCGATCAGGTTTTTTTTGATTGCCAAGGCATTTTTTGCGCTGCATCGTGCTTCAGGTGTCTCCCCTCGCTGGCTTAACGTTTTTTGGAATCAGGCGTTTGCCATGACTGTTGCCTCTGCACCCAAGGCTCCAGTGTCTGAAGACACGCTCATTGATGCCTTGCGTGGTTGTGAGAACTTGCAGCAACTGCTCCTGCTAAGAGATCAATTGGCCAAGGATCCTTCTAATCCTCAATTGTTCGACTGGGTTTGCTCGTTGCTTGCTCATCGCAGCGTTTCCCGTGGGCTGGCGGCGCGTGTGCTGCTGCAGCTTCATCATCATCCCTTGGCTTGAGCATTTGCTTTTCAGCGGGCTGCCGTGTTGGTGCTGTTTCAGCTCCCAACCAGCCATCGTCCACAGCCCGCCACACTGATTAACACCATGCAGGCAGCCAACCAAGCTTTGCGTTGATTGCACAGCATTCGTCTCAGCACAACAACACTGCCGAGACCTCCCACTGTGACCACGGCACTCTGGCAGAACCGGATCACATGGGGGTCGGCTTGCCAGCTTGGCAACCCAAATTGAGGCAAGCCCTCTAAGCCCTCCATGCTCACAGGCAGCACCATCCCTGCCTCACGCATTCCTATCGGTAGATGGGAGGCTAGGAGCAGCGCCCAGAGCACGGGTAGGAAACCGTAGAGCGTGTGTTCCAGTCGTTGTTGATTGACGATCAACCTGGCCAAGAGATAAACCGTTGCTGGTAGGGCAAGGCTGAGGCATGCGATCGCTATTCGCGGTAGCAGGGGCCCACTGCTGATCGAGCTTGGCGTTAGCCCTGTCCAGCCCCATAATTTCTGCCATTGCTGTAAGCAGATACTCCCGGTTAGCACCAGGACCAGGCCAGGTTCACCGTTGGGAATCACCATGTCGCGTTGAAGGTCGGCAGCAGGTGGCCGGATCGCCAGGCGCACGGACCGATGCGGACAGGCCTGGGCGCAGGTCATGCACAAGACACAATTTCGGTTGTCGCGCAGATGGGCTGGATGGGTTCCAAGCGGGCAACCTGATGTCTGCAGTCCCTCTCCTTCAGCCGGCCCTCCCTTGAAACAGGCATAACTGCTGCAGTTGCCGCTGCAGACTCCGGCTTGGGCTCGAAGTTCCAGCATGGACAATTTGGCGAACAGTCCGTTCATGCCACCGATTGGACACAGATAACGGCACCAGAATCGTTTTTCAAACCGTATCGATCCGCTCACGGCTCCTGCTGTGATTAGCAGCAACAGACAACTGCTGAGTTGCCCGTTCTGAGGCAAATCGCACAGGCTTTCCCAGAGCAGGATGAGGGCAAATCCACCTGCCAGCCATCTTGAGCCCCAGGCATCGTGATCACCTCGTGGCCATGGGGATGGCGTCCAGCCCAATCCCCGAGCCAGCTTCTGGGCAAGTTCACCCCAAACCATGAACGGGCAAAACGAACACCACAACCTGCCCACAACAGGAAAGCTGAGCAGAATCAGTGGCCACCACCAGGCCCAAAACAAATTCAGTGCTCCGTTGTGAGCCCTGTCTTGGGGGCCAAACCACAACCAAAGATTGATCAGAACAAACACCCAGCTCACGATTCCAAAGAGCAGGAGATTCCAGAGCTGAGGTGCACGCATCCAGTTGCGCAACTTTGGTTTCCAGGCCCACAGGTCAAACCGTGAACGCTGTTGCCGTGGTGACGTCCAGAACACGTCCTCTGGTAACGCTTTTGGACTGCTGCCTTGGCGACGCACTTGTTGGAGTGCTCGCTCGATCAATGCTTCCAGCTCGCGCAGATTGTTCGGGAAGTCATAGTTCTGCAGTTGTTTCACCACTGCCATGGGCAGCTTGGGTGGCTTCTTCCAGCCCAGGCGCAAACTCTGTTGGCGGATGCCATAACGCAACCAATCGCCGAGATCTTGACGTCGCACCCGAAGTGGCGGCACTCGGATCAGCTGCGTCAGCGGTGACAACTCAGGGATGGCGCTTTCGGCGGTGATCAGCAGCCGTCCGCGAAACGTTTGCGGCTTGGGCTCCAACCCAGGAGATTGCCATCTGCCAGTGGCGGCGATCTCCACAATCCTTTGGCGAACGGGCGCTTCGAGTTGTTCGAAGTTGTCGATCAGAAGACTGCCTTCGCCGACCAGCTCCAGCAGCGGAATCTGGTCATTGTCCCCTTCCCGCCCGAAGAGCTCGCTGCCATCACTGCGCATCTGAGCCCCGTCCACGCGCAGCATCAGTTGATGCCTTTGGCTGGATCCAAAGTGAATCAGTGCCGCGAGGTTGTCTTTTTCAAGCCCCGGTTCACCCACCAGCAACACTGCTTGGTGATTGCGATCCGTCGAGGCCTCATGGAGCGCTTCCCGCAGTCGTCTTGCCTGGGGACTGTTGCCGACGACACCGCGGCGGGGCCTGGCCACCAGATAGGGGGCAAGACGCTGAAGTGTTGCATTGCCGCTTGCACTGGTACTCATGATTCAGCGTCGAATGGCCAGCTTGCGCATGTCATGGCTATGGAGTGAGTGGCATCCCCCAGCTCCACCATGCCTCGATTCTCAATCGCAGCCCTGCTGATGGTGGTAAGTGCAGTCGGGATGCCGGTTGCCCTTGCTCAGCCGCGTGGTGTCCTCCCCCTGAGTGCGGGGCAACCCATTCTCGAGGCCGATGCTGTGTTGCTTGCTTCGGGTTGGAGGCCCCATCCTCAGCAACAACCCATGGCGTTGGATCAGCGTCGAGCCGGTGTTCCTCTCTCCAGTCTTTCCGCTTGTTCGGGGACTGGGCATGGTTTCTGCCGATTTGATTACCGACGCAATGGACGTCAGCTTTCGGTGGTCACGATTCCAATCTCGCAGCGCTCAAGGCAGACCAGCCAGCTCGGTGGCGTGGTGAAGCGCTGGTGGGTCGAAACAGTGCAGAGCCGTCGTTAAGGCGGTGGGTTTTCAGCCGATGGCGGTGGTCAGTCGAACGGTGCCCCACAGATCGAAGACGCAGAAGATCACACCGATCACGATGATGTCCCAGGCTCGATGACGCACTGCCCATGGGGCGAGAAACAACTCGGCAATCCCATGTAAGGCGGTGCCAATGGCAATGTGCTCCAGCACCAGAAGCCCATGGGCAAGCAGAAACAGGGCACTGGCGATGCATCGCATCAGCACGTCCCAGGATCCACTCGAGGCTTTCGACAATGGACCATCAAGAGTTTCAGCACCTTAAGCCGACTGACCGAAGGGATTCAACCTCCTCTTGGGCATCGGTCATCTCAGCAGTGTGTGTGTGAGGCGCCCATTGCTGCTTAGGTCCAGCAGGCGACCGCCAGGCAGTTGACTGCGTCCTAGTGGGCACGCCTGTAGTGCCGGAAAGGCGCAAAGCGTGGATGGGCAAGCCAGCAGAACGACATCGTTGCGTTCAGGCATCGAGCCTTGCCAGTGCTGATGCAGATGGCCGAACACAACGGCGCGTAGCAGCGGTACTGGTTGCAGTAATCGCATCAGTTCTTCTCCGTCGTCGAGTCCGATCCGATCCCATTCGGGCGCTCCGATTGGCAGAGGTGGATGGTGAAGGCAAACCAGCAAGGGGCCTGACGTGAGGTTGCCTTGCTGAAGCTGCGTCTCCAACCAGCGCAGCTGACCCTTGCCAATTTGTCCACCTTCGTGGCTGTACCAGTGACTGTCGAGGATCAACACAGTCCAGTCGCCAAGACGCAAGGCCTCTGGTGCGATCTCGGCCCGCCGACCTAGGGCTGCTCTCAGTCGCTGAGGATGATCATGATTGCCAGGTAGGACGGCCACCCTGGTCTTGCTTGGCAGCAGATCGAGGGAATCACGCAGGAGGGCATATCCGTTCCAGCTCTCGTCCTGACAGCAGTCACCAGTAATCAGCAGCAGATCAGGGTGATGGAGTGCTGCCTGGCCCAGGGCAAGCTGCCAGTGCTGCAATGCCGGACGCTGGCGTACCCATCCTGATGGTGCGCTGACCAGGTGCGGGTCACTGAGCTGGACAACACGCATGGCCTGCAGGGCTGACGGCCGCTCTCATTAGTGGTTACTCTTGAGAAGACCATATCGAATGACGATGGCAACGAGTTCGTCTTCGACACCGGTTCAGGAGCCCCTTCAGCAGGGATTACATCAGGACGGTCGCCGTCTCACTCCTCAACGGCTGCGCATTCTGGATCTCTTTGAACGCTTGGGCTCAGGTCGGCACCTCAGTGCTGAGGACGTGCATCAGCAGTTGCTCGAAGGTGAAGCGAAGGTTTCACTGGCAACGATTTATCGCACCTTACGGCTGCTGGTGGACATGGGTTTCCTCCAAGAGCTGGAACTGAGCGAGGCCGGCCGCCGCTTTGAGCTTTCCTCTGCGGATCATGGCGATCACCATCATCTGGTCTGTATCCGTTGTGGTCGCACAGAGGAGTTCGAAAGTATTCCGGTGATCACTGCCGGCCAAGCGGCGGCCGATCAACATGGTTTTGACTTGATCGAATCGACCCTGAACGTCAGAGGGATCTGCCCAGACTGTCGCTAAGTTTCTGCGTTTGCCTGATCCGTCAGTTGCTGCCTGGATGGTGTTCGCAGGGCATCCAAAGATCTCCCATGGCATGCACCCCTTGGCAGCCGATCTTCTTCGCTTCCTCTTCCGCCTGTTCGCGACTGGGGTAGGCCATCGATGGCTCTGACTTCTGTGCCGATGTTGTGTGGTTGTGCAATTGGTGGTCGTGGCTCTTGCTTCCATCGAGTTGCACCAGCCCCATGCTCACCGGGCCTGCCGTCCAGATCCCCATCGTGTTCACGCCGACGGCCAAGAGGCCCATGCCTACGACTGAAAGGTTGATCACGCCCATGGCGACAACGCCAATCGAGACAACTCCCATCGGCACGACACCGATACAGACCACCCCCATGGGCACGATGCCGATGGACACAGTGCCAAGGGGGGCGATGCCAATCGCGAAGCGCTTGGGCTTGCTGCCGCAGTGGGCAGGTCCTGAATCTGCTGATGCGCTCATCGAGCCAGAAGGTTCTTTGGAATGACCCTAGGTGGTATTACTGCCTCCATTCAGAGCCCCCCCACAGCTGGAACCGCTGCCGGCGGTGCAGCCGAAGCAGTGTTCGGCGACGGTGATCGCCTGGTGCTCTAGCTCTTGTGCAGGAATGCTCAAGAGATCCTCAAGGGTTTGAACATTGCCGCCGCAGGCGATCCCGAGTTGCTGATTGAAATCACAGTCAAAGAGTCTCCCCTGCCAGTTCACGCTGATCAGGGATCTGCACATCACAGCCTCGAGGTTCTCAGCCCGGAAGGACTGGCGCAGCAGCTCCCGATAGCGCTTCAGCTGATTGCTGCGTTCCAACTCTCTGGCGAAGCGTTCGATCGCCATGTTGGTGATTGTGAGCAGATGGTTGAAGCGGATGCCGTGGTCGCTTAGCAGCACCTCCCGGTAATGCTCTTCAAGCTGCTCCTGGGCCGGTGGAAGCTTGGGACCGGCTGGGTTGTACACCAAGTCCAGGCTGAGGCCGGTGCGGGGGTCTCCGTATCCGAGCTGATTGAGTTGGTGCAGTGCCTCGAGACTGCGCTCAAACACCCCTTGGCCCCGCTGGTCGTCCACCCGACCCTTTTCGGTACAAGGCAGGGAGGCCACCACATGCACGCTCTGGTCGGCAAGGAAGGCTGCTAAATCGGCCTGCCCCGGTTCGTTGAGGATGGTGAGGTTGCAGCGGTCGATTACCTCCACCCCAAGCCGGCGTGCGTCTCGGACCAACTGGCGAAACAGGGGGTGCAGTTCCGGTGCGCCGCCGGTTAGGTCCAGCACCTTCAGGTTCAGATGCTCCAACACGCGGGGGATCAACTGCACCTGCGATTCGGCCATCATCTCGGTGCGCCAAGGCCCGGCGTTGACGTGACAGTGGCTGCAGCTCTGATTGCAGCGGTAGCCGAGATTCACTTGAAGTGTTCTCAGCCCTCCTCGCGTCAGTGTTGGGAAGGGCGCTGTGGTGGTGATGCAGTCGCTAGACGTTGGAGAGACGCTGATCAGTGGTAGGCCGAATCAGACGTCATTCTGAGAGATCACTGCCACGATTGACGTTGACAGTGGTGCCGGCAGCCTCGACCCTGGCCACAGGATTTGTTCTCACGCTTTCATTCGGGTGCCGCGACGTTGGCTGGCTTTGATCGCGCTGACTTCAGCGGCCTTTGGTGCCGTGGCTGCCACGCTGATGTCAGGACCGTCCTGGCTGCAGCAGTCATCGAAGCTTCCATTAACAGTCTTTGGTGAGGATCCCGCTCCAGAGCCCACGCCAGCCCCTTCTCCCAGTGAGATCGCGGTGTTTATGCCTGATCAGTCCCTCGAGGTTGAGAGGGAGGATGGCAGTGAGCTCACCATCGCCTACTCCAGCGTGATCCTTGATCCTCGTTGGATCGACCTTCACTACTACGAAGGCTGGAGCCGGGAGTTTGAGGCCAACACGGATCGCGAGGCTCTGCTCTTTTTTACCGGACCGACCTTTGAGAAAGGCCATCCCGATCAACCCCTCGGCATGGTGCTCCATGGAGACCTCAAACTCACCAACCGATTGATACGAGCTGGAAACCGAGCAGCTGCCGCTGGTCGTGCCTTCATTGGCATTCGTCACGACGGCACACTCACGTTTGGCTTCGGCCCGTTCACCGCTTCAGACGCAGATGACTTCCGCCTCTTCATCGGTGGATTGCATGCCTTTGATCATTCCTTTGAGACCCCACCGGCTGACTACAAGGGTGTGTATGGAGCCATGACGATGGCTGATGTACGCATCGTCTACGGATTGAGAAAGGATGGACGACTCGAGGTGGTGGAAACTGCTGATGGGGTGCTGTTCCCTGATCTGCGGTTGTTTGTGCGTGCCAAGGGTTTCCAGGCGGCCTATCTGCCAGACCATGCCTCGAAGTCGCGTTTGATCGTTCCCGGTCAACGCCTCTGGAGTGATGAACAAGCTGAGTGGGTCAGCGGTGGGAAACCATCAATCACAGCGCTACCTTTCATGCTTCGGGTGGTTGCTCGAGCTAGTCACTAGGTGCGTGTCGCCAGTTGTTGGAACCAGGCAACGTATTGCTCGGGACCTCCTGGCATGAGCAGATCGAAATGGAGTGGATCCTCAGGATCGCTGATGCCTGTCAGGCTGTTGTTGGAGAGGCTGGGGCGATCGACTTCACCGCCGCTGCTGTCCACCAGAACCACACGGTTCGGTTGCTTATAGCGCACACCGATCTCCTGCAGAAGCATCAGGAAGCCGCGATCACTCCCTCCACGTAGCCAGCCATTCCCCTCTGCGGTCGGGGTGGACGTGACGGTGTCACCGACCCCGACAAGCACTGGTATCTGCTCCTTGGGAATGGCCTGCTCACACAGGCTGATCAACGCCTGATGCTCTTGTGGTGCCGTTCTCACATTGAAATCATCCCCAAGCGGGGCCTTGCCCGTGCGGGCGGCGATGTGGCGATTGAGAAGCACCAGCAAGCCTGCTTCCTTGATCGCACCGCGCAACATGAATTGGATGTCGGTAGAACCCACATCGCCTTCCTGAGCTGGTTTCAAGCGTTCCTTCCCCTCAGCATCCCGACCTAAATTCGGGGCCACATGGAGGAAGAAGGCATCGCTTAGACCCTCCAACGCTGCGAGCGTGAGGAGTTCTTCCATCAGGTCCTGCAGCATGGCCTGCAGGGCGCGTTGCAGCTTGACGTCATCGCGGCAAAGGCTGAACAGTCCGTTCAGATTGATGGTGGGAGAGACCTGGGTGTCGAGCACGGCCTTGTGCACCTCTGCCTGCAGTTCTTCTCCGCTGAGGGACGGCATGAGGGCAGGAAGTCGCTGGAAGAGACCTGCTTCCATGCGTGCGGGTAGATCCGCCAGAAAGGCCATCTCTGCTTCGCTCACGCCAGGGTGCGACAGCTCTCCATGGCTGTTTTGAAGTTGCACGCCACCAGCGGCCAGTCCCGGCAGGTAGAGGCCATCACGGCCTGGATGCTGAGTGTTCCCGAGGGCGCGCTCAACAAGCCGATTCACTCCCCGTTTGCCCTCATGTTCGCCATTCGTGAGCACAGAGAATCGACCTGCCATTCGCGCCACGGCTTCCACATAGCTTCGCTTGATGGTGCGCGTGAGAGGGTCCTTGACCAGATTCATGCAGACCCCATCTAGGTCCTGAACGATCAAGAGGTTCTCAAGGCCTGAAAGCTCATTGAGCAGCTCGTCAGATGTCAGTCGTGGCAAGGTGTGTCGCGAGGTGAGAGGGGCTCGTGTCTGGCGTTGCTCAGCCTGGTGGTCAATCAACACCACCAGTGCTTGGATTCAGAGTCAGATCCTGGCTGCCGCAGGGACCTTACGGCAAATGGCCAGGTCGTCCAGATATTGCCGAGTTGCTGGCATAGATCACCAACGCCATCACGGCACCGCTGGAACGCATAAGGAGGGCTGAGGTCGGAGGTGGAACCCTTGCTGATCACCTCCGAACGCTATGGGGGTGGAACCTCAAGACGCTTCAGCTTGGAAAAGATTTGATCTGATTGGATCGCGAAGATGCCACTGGCAAAATGGTGGGCGTCACAATTCAGCAATGGCTGGCTTGCCTGATTTCAACAGTTCCGAAGAGAAGCGGGCCCGGTTCGGCAAGGTCTTCGCTCCTCGGGTGGAGAAATTGATCGAGGATCTCCAGGCTGTGGCCAAGACGGCCAACCTCGAGATTTATGAATTCGACGATGCCTTGGTGAAAAAGCTGTTCGTTGAGCTAGCAAGGCGTTTTCGTCTCACGGCGCATCGCTTCGGCATTGAATTTGAGATCAGTGTTGAGGGTGAGCAGGTTGAGTGATCTCTGTCTGCACGAGGCAGCTTCAGCTGGCCACGTTGCTGCAGCGTTGGAGCAACCTCACCTCTTGTTCGACCATCAAGTAATGCAATGAACCAGCAGGTACAAGCTTTGCAAAGGCTTGGGAGCTTCGTCCTGATCGCGATGATGACCAGGCTTGAGGGTTAGAGGCCGACGTACGGCTAAAGGATGTCGAGCAGTGCATAGACGTGGTGAATGAGTTGGCGATGGACGCGTTCGCGGCTGGCGGGTCATCACGTCATAGAGCCTCGTTACGAGGTGTGCTATAGGCAAAGTGGCCTATCTGCTCTTGCCTGCGAACGCGCTCAGCTTTGTAGCCCCATCGCTTTCTGGTAGGCGGGCCTCTGCTGCACTGAGGCGATCAGGGTCTGGATGGTCGGGTATGGGCTGAGGTTGAGCTCAGGGAAGAACATCGGCAGGTAGGCCAGGTAGGCCTGCACGGCACAGTCGGCGGCACCCCACTGGCGACCCACCAGTGGTTGGGCTGGGTCAAGCCTCTGATTCAGTGCATCCATCAGGCGCGGGAATTCGCGCTCCCGATTGCTGGGCACGAACAAGGCAATGGCCAAGGTTGCATTGGCGAACAGCAGCCATTGGCTGGTGAGGGCTCGCTCGGCATCGGATTGGATGTCCTGACTGTGACGGTCCGCCAGATGCAGAAGGATTGCACCGCTTTCGAACAGTTTCAGCGGTTTCCCTTCGTTGTCGCAAAGGCTGTCATCAGCAAGGGCTGGCAGCTTGCCGAAAGGATTGATCTCCAGAAAGTCCGGTTGGCGGTGTTGATTGGCCTTCAGATCCAGTTCCACCAGCTCGTAGGCGATCTCTTTTTCCTCCATGTACCAGCGCGGCATCGATGCTCTGGTGCGCTGACCGCCGTAAAGGGTTAGTGTCATTGAATTTCTGGCCTCCAATAAAAGTAAGGTAGAATGGATAGACAAGCACATGACAAGCAGTACTTGGGTCTTTTCCATGCTGCGAGCCTATGCCAGCAATCAAGTCGTCCATCACTGTCGAACAAGGCATCAGCGTCTTCAGCTACCAGACAGGTAAGGAAGGTTGGTATGTGCGCAAATGGGTAAAGCACGAAAGGCGATACCGAATTAAGAAAATTGATGGTGCAACAACACAAGAAGAGGCGCTAGCAAATTTCTACAAAGCACTTGTTTCGTTCGAGCAAAAACCGCAGCGTGTCAATGCGAAAAAATTGAAGCATATAACAATAGGTGAACTAGTCCTTGAGTTTACTAAGTGGGAAGCACAGCGAGTTTCTGCTGGATTGAAGAACGAGCGAGCACACGAGAGGAGGAGAATTTCATTGAAATGGATGTTGGCGTATCTTGCGGTTAAACATATTGAGTATCCAGATCAGATAGATCCAACTACTTGGGAAGACTATCCAGTATTCCGAATGGACGTCAGGAAGAATACACGTAAATCAGAACTCAAGGATATTGGTGTATTCTGCCGACACTTTTTGGTGCCTCGTGGATACTTGAGTAATGAGATCGCGATGGGTAGACTCTTTATCCCAAGGGTCAGCGTTAATGAGGAAGACCTGGATGCTAACCCTGCAATCACGCCTCATGATTATAGAGTGATTAATAACCATCTTAGGAATCACTTTGTCACTGGTAAAAATAATAAGAAAGGTGAGTACACGCGTCGTATGTTCTATGGTTTGGTGCACATCCTTAAAAACAGTGGGTGTCGTCCCTCTGAGTTGCTGGCTGTGCGTCGCAAGGATATTGAAATCACCAATCCAAAACGCTGGAGTGAAACACTGAAAGATTGGGTAGATGATTACAAGCTCAAGATTCACATCCGAAAATCTAAAACTGGTAAGAAAAGAGATGTGTTGTGTCGTAGTAATGCTGCTGAGCATCTTCTTGAGTTTATGAAGTATCAGCGCTCATACTTTGATGCTTATTACCCGAGGCTCATCACCTATCCAGAAACGCTTTTGTTTGGCAACCCAGCACAACTTCTTGAAAGGCCGTATGTCTATCGTTATCTCGATAGCTTATGGGAGGAGGTTAGAGGTGCTGTAAAAAGTAAATTAGATGGGAACAGGTTCAGTGAGCGTAATTATACGCTGTACTCTCTGCGTTCAACCTTCATTGAGGACTGCATTACAGATGGTCTAGATGTGTATCTTGTCGCTCGTCTGTGTGGCAATAGTGTTGATGTCATTCAAAAGCATTATGACAGGCATGATGTTCTTAATCGTGCTGAAGAAGTACAAGCAATTCCAGTAGGCAGGAAGAAGCGGCCACGGGTTGAGGTGATTGAGATTGCAGACATCTGACTCGTCACCTTTACTTATTTGCAAATATCACTTCAGATCAGACCAACGTCAAACACAATTACTCCGTCTAGTTTTCAAGTCTCTTCTATTAGCAACAACATGACAGCATAAAAACCTCTGCAAATAACGCCTGAATGGCTTTCTGACGCCGAAGAGGTAAGAAGAAGCTACACACCCCTCACCCTCCCTCATCGGGCCTCACAGCCGCTCACAAGTGGCTCTCAGAGGACACCAACGCAAACATTAAATTACATTCACAATCATTATGGAAAACACGAATACCCGCGACAACATGATCAAGCGGGCTGCAACAGGAAACAATCCGAGCAAAGAGGATAAGGATGCTGTCGTTGCTTACGGATTAGAGCAACACCGAAAGAAATTCCCACATCTAAACCAAACGAATAAATCAAAGCTGAATCCGTCAGCGAATCTAACCGAGACTAAAAATTACATTCTGGAATCAATGATGAAGTGGATGTAGCTATCTACTGTGCTGGCTGCTTGTCTCTAGAGGCCTCTAATCACTTGCACCTGACTCTACTCTAAAAACTCTTGTTCTAATTAGTTCATAGCATTTTGGTTTGGCTTCCCTTATGGCAGTCAACCCGTCAATAGCATATTGAACACCATTCCATTGCTTCATATAAGTCGTGGCTCGACTATTGAACTGCTCTTCACTTATCTCTTTGAGGTTTCTGAGATTGCAGAGTTCTCCAAGAGTTCCGTAGACCAATCCAGCGTTAAATTGATAATCAGCAGCCCTCTCAGCGAAAGGTTTTTCAGCCCAAGCTGGTGTTGCTGAAGCAAGGAAGACAAGTCCTAAGAGTGGAGTCCAACGCATCATGCTAACAATAAATTAATTCCAGCATACTCCAAATGCCGTATTAGCTCAAAGGTAGAGCAGTGCTTTTGTAAAGCGAAGGTTGTCCGTTTCCGATATAAAGTAGTATCTCTAGATTGGTTTGCTGCTCTTAAGGAAGGTGGTAGATTTAAGCTGGGAAGCTTTCAGTATTAGAGAGATGACTAACGAAATTGTAGACAGTGCCGATGGATGGGAACGCCGCGAATGCGGAACCTATTACTGGGATGAGGACCATTATGGGAGAATCTATGTATCCCAAAAGATGGTTGATAAATACAAGCTGAAAGAATGCCTAGACCCATTAGATGGTGAATGGTTTGCCAGTCGAATATTTATGGGTTCTGACGAGGAGGATTTAAAAGAACTTCAATCTAAATATACTCATGAAATCTACATCAGGCATTGTCGTGGTTTCTCCATAGATGGTGACTCAATGAATCAATCCCAGCTAACTCCACATGGTGACATCGGGAGTGAAGAGTTCGTCGCTTGGTATAACGATTTCCCGCTTGAACTGTTGAGTGAAACAAATGAGGATGATGTTTATATCGAAGGTTGGATTGACTCTTACCCTCCTATTGAGAGGAAAGGATTAGTGTGAAAGAAAGGGTGAGGGTGGGACTAGCTGGCTGACAGCTCTGTGGTCCTGCAAGCGGTCTTGGCAGCCTCTGTTCGGGATCCTGGTTGAGAAAGCAAGAGGCTTTTTAGGTCCTTCTAGGGCGACATAACGTGCAAAGAGGAACCTTTTGCTATTGGCTTAGGGTGGCGTTCTTTTTATGCGCCGGTTTCAATAATCTTTTGGAGCTTACCCTTTAAGCGTGTAGGAAGAAGAGGAGGAAACAAGCAGCCTCAAATAGGCTTGCAAGAAGACCTCGTGCCATTCACATAAAGGTCGGGTTCTGAGTCTTTGCTCGTTGTCATCAAGCGGAGAGTTAAATTCTTACCCTTTGGGTTTGGTGCTTTGTATTTCCAGGCTGTCATTCGAGTTCCACCCATCTCACCCTGCATAGCTGCTTTCATTTTATACGGACCAAATTTGGTCCCATCTTCAATGAAAATAGAAATCTCTGTCTCATCTTCTAGCTCTGTATCACTAGAGCTTTGAACCAGTGAGGCATCCATTTCAAGCCTGACCGATTCACATTGCAGAGCTTGAGTCTCACCAGCGACCGCTTCAAGCGGGACCACCAATAAAGCAGCGAGCCCAGGAGTCAGAAGCAAGCTGATTGCTTTCATTGATCGCGAGAGCAGACAAGAGAACTACATAGTAGGTAATCTCGAGAAAGAGATGCAATCAAGAATAATGACCTGGACGCTTTCACACTAAGCCGAAGGCGGGTCTCATTGACATGTCATCTATACAGGGAGCCCCAGTCTGCAATGTGTTCAGATAGCGGTAACCCGCACCGTATACAGAGAGAAGCGGTAACAGGCACCGTATACAGGGAGAAGCGTTAACAGGCACCCTATACAGGGAGAAGCGGTAACCCGCAGTGTATACATGGGGAAGCGGTAACACGCACCTTATACAGGGGGAAGCGGTCCGCAGTGTATACAGAGAGAAGCGGTAACAGGCAGTGTATACAGGGGGAAGCGATCGGCAGTGTTTAAAGAGAGAAGCGCGAGAGTCAAGGAAAAGACTTAAACACCCGTGGAAGTACGTACCCAAAAGTGTTCTATCTGGGACACAAGTATATATACAAATTAATGGCAGTAATTTTGAAAGACACCGTACCTCCTATTACAGAGGTGGCCAAACTAGGCTATGCATCGGTTGCGGTTTACAGCCTCTTGTATCAATCGGC
>Ga0189288_10181_pt1 | contig 48179 bp, 46 predicted proteins | sample UW105minimetaG_FD_130316 | JGI IMG/M metagenome (GOLD analysis project Ga0189288, IMG submission 130316) | Marine microbial communities from the Costa Rica Dome - UW105 mini metaG | ecosystem: Environmental > Aquatic > Marine > Oceanic > Photic zone | place: Costa Rica: the Eastern Pacific...
ACCAAACGACCGCATAGTGCTCTGGGCTACCGCCCGCCGGCGCCGGAAACCGTCGTCCCGATGGACCAGAGGCCAATCATGCACTAACAATCAAACTGGACCACTTGGGTGGGGCTGATCAGGTTGGACGGTTCGGGTTACCGACGACTTGGTCAACACCGGAGGTTACTTGGTCTTGGCTTCAAGCGAAAACGATAAGGAATCCGGATGGGATTCTTGGGTGGAAACCCTTGAGGATTTACAGGCTTTCTTTGACGAATCTGGATGGGTTGTGAGATGGCACGGTCCTTAATGCAAATCAATGAAGCGCTCGTGCTGGCTACGCGTTTCTTACGCGAACTTGAGGTGGAAGTGGGTTTTGAACTCTCGCTTAAGGGAGAAGCTCAGGAAACTTCCGAGGGCTTCGAGTTTTATTATGATGGCAAACAAATGGTAGAAAACATGGACCCCCAGTTTGCGTTGGCCGGTAATGCGCCAATTCTTGTCAAACACGATGGAACGGTTGGCTATTTAGTTGTTGAACCAAGTCGCCAAACCGATTCTGACTAAACGAACCTCTGAGTGTTCTGGAGCGGCGGGAAGTCCCTTGACACCCCACCCAATCCCCCCTAAATCACCCCATCTCTTAACGGAGAATCAATTCTTTGCGCGTGGGTCGCACCCATGTTGCAAGATCACCTGATCAGCTGAGGCCCGATCGCTTGCTAGCGTCGGGCTTACGTTGTGAAAAAAGGTTCCGGAGCTACGGAACCGCAACGAAAAGGAAAGTGACACGTGGCACGTATTGCCGGCGTTAACATCCCGACCCACAAACGGGTCCCGATCGCCCTGACTTATATCACTGGCATTGGTCCAGCATCCGCCAAAGAAATCTGCGAGAGCGTAAAGATCGACGAAACCCGTCGTATCAACGAGCTGTCTGACGCAGAAGTTCTGGCCATCCGTGAGCACATCGATGCGACCTACACCGTTGAAGGTGACCTGCGTCGTGAAGTGCAGATGAACATCAAACGTCTGATGGACCTGGGCTGCTACCGCGGTCTGCGCCATCGTCGTAACCTCCCGGTTCGCGGTCAGCGTACCCACACCAACGCACGCACCCGTAAAGGTCCTGCGAAGCCGATCGCCGGCAAGAAGAAGTAAGGGAGGGTTTGATCAATGGCACGCGATAAGACTCGTACGAAGAAAAAAGAGCGTAAGAACATCGCCTCTGGTGTTGCGCACGTGAACTCTTCGTTCAACAACACCAAGATCCTGATCTCTGACGTTCAGGGCAACGCGATTTCCTGGTCCTCTGCTGGCACCATGGGTTTCAAGGGCTCCCGTAAGTCCACCCCATATGCGGCTCAGATGGCTGCGGAAGATGCAGGCAAGAAAGCACAAGATCACGGCGTGAAAACGCTGGAAGTTGAAGTGCAGGGTCCTGGTTCCGGCCGTGAATCCGCACTGCGCGCTCTGGCTGCTATCGGTTTCAACATCACCTCTATCCGTGATGTAACCCCGATCGCACACAACGGCTGCCGCCCACCAAAGCGCCGCCGCGTCTAAGCGACATTTCTACTGGCTGGGGCCGCGTGTTTTGCACGGCCCCAGTTCGTCATTTTGAAACCTCGGGCGTCTGGTTCTTTTGGAACATGGGAATCGGACAAGAATGGAGGGACGCATGATCCACAAGAATTGGGCAGAATTGATCAAGCCTACACAGCTAGAAGTTAAGCCAGGCAACGACCCTGCGCGCCAAGCCACTGTTGTGGCAGAGCCGCTGGAGCGGGGCTTTGGTCTGACCCTGGGCAACGCGCTGCGCCGCGTTCTGATGAGCTCGCTGCAAGGTGCGGCCATCACCAGCGTTCAGATCGACAACGTGCTGCACGAGTTCTCCAGCGTTGCTGGCGTCCGTGAAGACGTGACCGACATCATCCTGAACCTGAAGGGCGTGTCCCTGCGCATGGAAGTGGAAGGCCCTAAGCGTCTTTCGATCAATGCAAAAGGTCCAGGTGCCGTGACTGCTGGCGACATCAGCGACAGCGCGGGCATTGAAGTTCTGAACAAAGATCACGTGATCTGCCACTTGGACGATGGCGCCGACCTCTACGTCGAGCTGACGGTCAACACCGGCAAAGGGTATGTGTCTGCCGACAAGAACAAGCCAGAAGACGCACCTATTGGTCTGATCCCGATCGATGCGATCTACTCTCCGGTGAAGCGCGTGTCTTATGACGTGCAGCCAACCCGTGAAGGTCAGGTTCTGGACTATGACAAGCTGACCATGAAAATCGACACAGATGGCTCCATTACGCCGGAAGATGCCGTGGCATTCGCTGCGCGTATCCTGCAGGATCAGCTGTCGATCTTCGTGAACTTCGATGAGCCAGAGTCTGCTGGCCGTCAGGAAGAGGACGATGGTCTCGAGTTCAACCCGCTTCTGCTGAAGAAAGTGGACGAACTGGAACTGTCCGTGCGTTCTGCAAACTGCCTGAAGAACGACAACATCGTTTACATCGGCGATCTGATTCAGAAGACCGAAGCAGAGATGCTGCGCACGCCGAACTTCGGCCGCAAGTCGCTGAACGAGATCAAAGAAGTGCTGTCCGGCATGGGCCTGCATCTCGGCATGGACGTCGAGGACTGGCCACCAGACAACATCGAAGATCTGGCGAAGAAGTTCGAAGACAACTTCTAAGTCTTGAAAGATTTGAGCGGGTCGCGTAAGTGCCCCGCTCAACCAATGCCCGGACCTGCCGGGGACAATATGGGCTTCCGCCCCAAGGTGAACCGGTGACACGCATCACTGGTCTGACAAAGCAAAACGCGAATTAGGAGAAATCAAATGCGTCATGCTCGTGGCTATCGCCGCCTGAACCGCACTCACGAACACCGTAAAGCCCTGTTTGCCAACATGGCGGGTTCCTTGATCGAACACGAACAGATCAAAACCACCCTGCCAAAGGCAAAAGAACTGCGTCCGATCGTTGAAAAACTGATCACGCTGGCAAAACGTGGTGACCTGCATGCACGTCGTCAGGCAGCTGCTCGTCTGAAAGAAGACCAGTATGTTGCAAAACTGTTCGACGTTCTGGGCCCACGTTACGCAGAGCGTAAAGGTGGTTACATCCGCATCATGAAAGCCGGCTTCCGCTATGGTGACATGGCGCCAATGGCGATCATCGAATTTGTGGATCGTGACGTTGATGCAAAAGGCGCGGCCGACAAGGCTCGCGTGGCAGCTGAAGAAGCCGCCGAAGAATAAATATCCATCTGGATCAACCAGATGCCTGGACCCCTGCCTTGTTGGTGGGGGTCTTTTTCGTTTTGGAAGGTGGCCTGAGACATCCGGTCACGTTTTGGATCCAATAGTTTGATACTACCTGAGTCAAGAAAGACATAAGGTACTATGATGACGACCATCTCCGAATTTCCCGTTTTCTTTTGCCATGGTGTTCCCGGATGCCCGCAGGATGGATCGTTGCTGGATGCGCAGGGTCGCACGGTGGTTGCGCCCAATCTATTTGATGTTTCGGGACAGGCGCCTTTGACGGCTTTGTTGGAGATGTTCGACACCGCGGTTGCGGATAGTGGTCAACAGGGCTTTCACGTTGTCGGCTTTTCCATTGGGGCTATGGTTGCCCTTCGATTGGCAGCCGCACGACCAGAGCAGGTTGCCAAAGTGACGGTTGTGTCTCCGGCAGCGCCGTTGTCGTTGGGAGATTTCCTGCCGGATATGGCAGGGGCGCCGGTGTTTAAGCTGGCTATGAAGCGGCCCGCTGTTTTGCGCCTATTGACGGCGGCGCAGGGGCTCTTGGCGCGCAAAGCTCCGGGTGTTTTGATCAATCAGCTCTTTGCCAAATGTGGCGATCAGGAGCGGGCCTTGTTGGAGGACGCATCGTTTGTGGCGTGTCTTAAGGCGGGGATGTGCAACAGCTTTGGTCAGCATCGAGATGGGTATTTGGCTTACTTGGCCGCTTATGTACACGACTGGAGTGCAGAGTTGGCGCAAGTACAGGCACCGTTGGAGATTTGGCACGGGGATAAGGACACGTGGGCGCCGCTGGCGATGGCAGAAGCGCTCAAGGAAGTACTATCCGCGCCATGTGTCCTACACGTTGTGCCGGAGGGGGAGCATTACTCGACCTTGCAGGCCGTACGGATGTAGTAGGCTTTCCTTAGCACGCGCGCCGGAGTTGGTAACAAAAACAAGATTGGGGGAGCAAAATGGGTTTTGATGTGATTGTTGTGGGCGCAGGCCTTTGGGGCAGCGCCTGTGCGCGGCATCTGAGCGCGATGGGGGCACGTGTGGCCTTGGTTGGGCCTGCGGAGCCACAAGACGCGGCGGCTCATAACGGCGTGTTTGCCAGCCACTATGATGAAGCGCGGATCACGCGGCGGTTGGACAATAGCCGCGATTGGGCTTTGTTCGCGGATGCCGCGATGCGTCGCTACGCGGAGATCGAAACGCTCGGCGGGCAAAAGTTTTTTCACAAGGTTGGCGCTTTGATGGCCGGTCCGGAAACGGGTGTTGGCAGTGACTACATGCGCGACACGGCGGCCGTGGCGCAGGCGGCGAGTATTGCACACGACCCCCTGCGCGGGGCGGCGTTGCAGGAACGGTTCCCGTTTTTTGATTTTCCGGACGGCATTCTGGGTCTTTTTGAGAAAGAAGGGGGCTGGATCAACCCACGTGCCCATGTGGCGGCAGAGATTGGCGCAGGTGTGGCCAATGGTGTGACGCTTGTGCGGGACGAGGTTGTTGAGGTTGAGGACATCGGGAACGGCGTGACTGTGCGGTGTGCTGGGGGCGAAACACTGCAAGCTGACAAGGTCGTTGTGGCCGGGGGCGCGTTTTCCAAAGCGCCAGGGCTATTGCCGGATCCGGTTCCGTTGCAGGTTTACGCGCGCACGATTGCGTTTGTGGAGATTGATGCCGCAGAAGCAGAGCGATTGAAGGATATGCCGTCGGTTGTTTATTTCTTCCCTGACGGAGCGGGCGATTGTTATATCCTGCCGCCGGTTCTCTATCCGGATGGCAAAACCTATCTGAAAATCGGTGGAGACCCGACCGATGTGGAACTGGGTACTGTCTCCGAGATGAAAGACTGGTTCCGTGGCGATGGCGATCCAAAGGCGGCGGACTACATGGCAGAGCAGTTGTTTAAACTGATGCCGAATTTGGCATCGCAAGGCGTGAGCCACAACAGTTGTGTCACAAGTTTCACACCGCGCAGCACGCCGTTGATCTACGGGCAGAGCGAGCGGGTGTATGCTGTGACCGGTGGCAATGGGGCAGGCGCAAAATGCGCTGATGAAATTGGACGCTTGGGAGCGATGAAAGTGTTGGGCAAGCCTTTGCCAGAAAACCGGTATCAAACGGATTTTCTACCATAGGCACTGGCTCTAGCGGCTTGCATTGGCACTGGTGGCTGCGCATATGCGGTACACTGAAGACTTTTGGAGGCCGCATGATCCGCGCTGTATTGATTTCTCTGACGATAGGTCTGGCCACACCGGCTGTGGCAGAAATGAAGGTTCCGCAATCGCAAGCCGAGATTTCGATGGGCTTTGCGCCACTGGTGAAAGAGGCCGCCCCGGCGGTTGTGAACATCTTTGCCAAGCAGGTTGTGCAAGTGCGTCAGAGTCCTTTCACTGGTGATCCGTTTTTTGACCAGTTTTTCCGAAGCTTTGGGACGCCGCAGCCGCGGGTGGAAAGTTCGCTCGGATCCGGTGTGATCCTGTCGGAGGACGGGATCGTTGTATCCAATTATCACGTTGTGGGAATGTCCACGGATATTCGCGTGCAGTTGAATGATCGCTCTGAGTATACGGCTGAGGTCCTTCTCGCGGACGAAGAGAGCGATTTGGCAATTTTGAAGCTTAAGGACGCAGAAGGGCTTCCATTCTTGCAGTTGCGTGACAGTGACAATGTTGACGTTGGCGAGTTGGTCATGGCCATTGGCAACCCGTTTGGGGTGGGGCAGACCGTGACCAGCGGAATTGTTAGCGGGCTGGCGCGTTCTGGCGTGGCAACGGGCAATGCGCGGGGATACTTCATTCAGACAGATGCGGCGATCAATCCAGGCAACTCTGGTGGCGCGTTGATTGACATCAACGGTGATTTGATTGGCATCAACACCTCGATCCTGACCCGTTCTGGCGGTTCCAACGGCATTGGTTTTGCCATTCCGGCCAATTTGGTTGCGCAGTTTGTCGACCAAGCGCGCGAAGGGTTTGACGACTTCCAACGTCCTTGGGCGGGTATGTTTGGTCAGCCCGTGGATGCGGATATGGCGGAGGGCCTGGGATTAGATCGAGCTGGGGGCATTGTTGTCACCGAATTACATGAGATGAGCCCGTTTCGTGCCGCCGGTTTTGAGCCGGGAGATGTGATTGTTGCCTTGGATGGTCAGCCAGTGAACACGCCTGCAGAAATGGTTTTTCGAATGTCGGTGGCAGGGCTTGGAAGCGAAGCAGAGGTTCAAACCCTGCGCGACGGTGCGTTGGAGATGCGCGTCGTAAAAATGGACGTGGCACCGGACACGCCAAGCCGCGACACCATCGAAACCGGACGGAAATCAGCAATTCCCGGTATGATGATTTCCAACATCAATCCATCGGTGTTGGGGGAGTACGGCCTGCCATTGAGCCTGGAGGGTGTGATGGTGGAAAAGCCCGGTGAGATTGGTGCGCGTCTAGGTATTAGACCGGGGGATGTGTTGCGGGTGATCGACGGCACAGAGATCCTCACCACAAAAGATGCGGACAAAGCTTTGCGGGATGCGCGCAAGCGGCTTACGTTGGAGGTCCAGCGTGGCACCCAGCGGGTGGTGATGCGCTTTAGACTGTAAGGACTTCTGGGCGCAAAATGGCCGACCTTTTTGACACTACACCGGCGGACATTCCTGTCGCGGAACCGAAGGGCGAAGCGCCCCGTCCGCTCGCGGATCGGCTGCGGCCCAGATCCTTGTCAGAGGTGATTGGGCAAGAGCAGGTTCTGGGGGCGGAGGCGCCTTTGGGGGTGATGCTATCGTCAGGATCGCTGTCGTCTCTAGTCTTCTGGGGGCCGCCCGGTGTGGGCAAGACCACCATTGCGCGGCTGTTGGCGGATGAGACCGAGCTGCATTTTGTGCAGATCAGTGCGATTTTCACCGGTGTGCCGGAGCTGCGAAAGGTGTTTGAAGCCGCCAAGGTGCGGCGCGCCAATGGCAAAGGCACGTTGTTGTTTGTGGATGAGATCCACCGTTTCAACAAAGCGCAACAGGATGGGTTTTTGCCGTATATGGAAGACGGCACCATTCTTCTGGTCGGGGCCACCACAGAAAACCCATCGTTTGAGCTGAACGCAGCGGTGCTGTCGCGGTCGCAGGTGCTCGTGCTGGAGCGGTTGGCGCTAGGGGATCTGGAGCGCTTGGCACAGCGGGCGGAAAAAGAGCTCGAAAAGGCCTTGCCCTTGGATGGGCCTGCGCGGGAAGCGCTGTTGGAAATGGCGGATGGTGACGGTCGGGCGTTGCTCAACCTGATTGAGCAGGTCATGGCCTGGAAAGTGGATGGCAGGCTCGACACGGATGCGCTCTCTACACGGTTGATGCGGCGGGCGGCGAAATACGACAAGTCCGGTGATGAGCACTACAATCTGATTTCGGCGTTGCACAAATCGGTACGCGGGTCTGATCCGGAGGCAGCGCTTTATTGGTTTGCGCGGATGCTGGAGGGCGGCGAAGACCCGCGGTTTCTGGCGCGGCGGCTGACGCGGATGGCCTGTGAGGACATTGCTTTGGCCGATCCGCAGGCACAGAGCGTGTGTCTCAGTGCCTGGGAAACCTATGAGCGGCTGGGCAGTCCTGAAGGCGAATTGGCGCTGGCGCAGGCGGTGATCTATCTGGCGCTGGCGCCTAAGACCAATGCGGGCTATGCGGCCTATAAAGCGGCGCGGGCTTTGGCGAAGAAAACCGGGTCTGAGCCACCGCCAAAACATATCCTGAATGCGCCCACCTCGTTGATGGCAGACCAGGGGTACGGCGATGGCTATCAGTATGACCACGACGCCGAAGATGGATTTTCCGGGCAGAACTATTTCCCGGAAGGCATCAAGCGGCCGGTGATCTACACGCCGGTAGAGCGCGGGTATGAGCGCGAGTTGAAGCGGCGCATGGAGTATTTTTCCAAGTTGCGCACCAAACGGAACGCCTAGGGGCCAACCCCGTCGCCAAATTGGCGACTCCCCCGAGGTATTTTGGAGAAGAAGAAAGCGGTTTTCTTGACATTGCGGGGCAAAGCGCAGAGAGACGCGTGATGGTTTTAAACGTGGCATTTGTGGCTTTGGGCGGCGCAGTGGGCGCGACCTTGCGCTATCTGCTGGGCATCGGTGTGGTACGCCTGGTGGGGCAGGGCTTCTGGAATGGCTTCCCACTGGCGATCATCACCGTGAATGTGATTGGCTCTTTTCTGATGGGAGCCTTTGTCGTGTTGGCAGCGCAGCGCGGGCTGACACATCTGTCGCCATTGGTGATGACCGGGCTGCTCGGTGGCTTCACAACGTTTTCGGCTTTTTCGCTGGAGACTGTGACGCTGATGGAGCGCGGGGCCTATGGCGCGGCGGCGTTTTATGTGGCTGTCTCGGTGATTGGCGCGGTGGGCGCGCTGATGCTGGGTATGGCCGTGACAAGAGGATGGCTGGCATGAGCCGGGTACAGACAGTGACCGTTGCAGACGGTGAAGGCGATCAGCGGCTGGACCGATGGTTCAAACGCAAGTTTCCCCATGTGGGCCAGGGGCAGATCGAGAAGATGTGCCGCAAGGGCGAGATCCGTGTGGATGGTGGCCGGGTTAAGGCCAACACCCGCGTGGAAGAAGGGCAGAGCATTCGCGTGCCGCCTCTGCCGTTGCCGCATGAGGTGGCGCAGCGAGAAAAGACACGGGATGTGTCCAAGGTCAGCAAGGCTGATGCCAAAATGATGCTGGATAGCGTGATCTACAAAGATGACGTGATCATCGCGATCAACAAGCCAGCCGGGTTGCCGACGCAGGGCGGCAGCAAGCAGACGCGGCATGTGGATGGTCTGTCCGTGGCGTTGCAGTTTGACTATGAAGAGAAGCCACGTCTGGTGCATCGCTTGGACAAAGACACCTCTGGGGTGTTGTTGCTGGCGCGGACCCGTGCGGCGGCGAAAGCGCTGACCGAAGCGATGCGGCACAAGCAGACGCGCAAGATCTACTGGGCTGTGGTGGCCGGTGTGCCAACGCCGTATCTGGGCGAGATCAAATACGGCTTGGTGAAAGCGGGCGGCCATGGGGCGCGGGGCGAAGGCGAGAAGATGATTGCGGTGCATCCGCGGGAAGTCGACAGCACGCCGGGCGCCAAACGCGCGATCACGCAATACGCGACTCTCTATCGTGTGGCCGGACGGGCCTCTTGGGTGGCGATGGAGCCGATCACAGGGCGGACACACCAGCTGCGGGCGCATATGGCAGAGATCGGGCATCCGATCATAGGCGACGGCAAATATGGTGGTTCCGGTCAGGAAAACCTCGGCGATGGCTGGGGCGCAAAGCTGGGTGGGATGATTTCCAACAAACTGCATCTGCATGCGCGGTCGATGACCTTCATGCATCCGACCAAGGGCAAGGTTGTGACAGTGACCGCCGACCTGCCAGAGCATATGGCGCACACCTGGGAGACCTTTGGCTGGTCCGAAGATCTCGCGGCGGACGATCCGTTTGAGAGCCTACGATAGGGTTTTGTCATTTCCCAATAGATTTGGCGCGTAAGTGAAGTCGTGGCATGCTGAGGCATTCCGCGACTTTTTTACTTTTGCACGTCATTTTGAGAGGAGAAGCCCATGCCGGCTGTGTCGTTTTCCCATATTGGCATTACCGTGCCCGATCTGGATCGAGCCGTAGAGTTCTATACCAAAGCCTTTGATCTCTACCTGTTGATGCCGCCCAGCGAAGTGTTGCAGGACAATAGTGCGATTGGCGAGATGTGTGACGATGTGTTTGGCGCAGGTTGGGGGCGGTTTCGGATTGCGCATCTGTCCACCGGAGATGGGGTGGGCATTGAGCTGTTTGAGTTCCCCAATACCGACGACAGCAAGCCGCCGTTTGACTATTGGAAGCCGGGGATTTTCCACTTTTGCCTGCAAGACAGCGATCTCGAGGAGCGTGTGAAGCGCATTGAGGCGTTGGGCGGGAAACAGCGGATGCAGCAGGTGCGGTACTACTATCCGGACCAGAAACCCTACCGCATGGTCTATTGCGAAGATCCGTTTGGCAATCTGGTGGAACTCTACAGTCATTCTTATGAGCTGACCTATTCCTCAGGCGCCTACGCAGACGATGCTTGACCTCTGTGCGCGTCCATGGTGAAGCGAGCGCCACAGAACGCGCGGAGGGCTTATGCGGCTCAAACTGGTGATTTTTGATGTGGACGGTACGTTGGTGGACAGCCAGGGGCTGATCGTTGAGGCGATGAATCTTGCCTTTGAAGGGCAAGGGCTAGCACCGCCAAGCCGCGAAGATACCCTGTCGATTGTGGGACTCTCGCTGGATGTGGCAATGTTCAAGCTGCTGCCTGACGCAGATGCCGCGCTGCGGGGGCGGTTGGTTGAGGGCTATAAGCATGGGTATATGCAGCGTCGTGCTGAGACCGGGGTGGCACAGTCATCGCCGTTCTTTGCCGGTGCGCGCGATGTTTTGCGACGGTTGTGCACACAAGACGACGTACTGCTGGGCGTGGCCACGGGCAAGTCGCGGCGCGGTTTGGATAAGCTGATTGAGGGGCACGCCTTGCAGGGCATGTTCGTGACCACGCAGGTGGCCGATGATCACCCGTCGAAACCACATCCGTCGATGATCACAACAGCACTGGCGGAAACCGGTGTGGAGGCGCGTGACGCTGTGATGATTGGCGATACAAGTTACGACATGGACATGGCCGCCGCCGCCGGAGTGGCTGGCATTGGCGTGGGTTGGGGCTATCACGCGCGGGATGCACTGGGCGCAGCCGATCATATCGTTGAGGATTTTGCGGCATTGGAAAGCGCGCTGACACAGATTTGGGAGGTTCAGCCATGAGCGAATGGGCCAAGAAACGGTTTTGGAAAGAGACAACTTATGAAGCCACCGACGGCGGTTTTAAGGTGTTGTTGGACGGGCGCGGCGTAAAAACCCCGGCCAAGGCGCCGCTGATCGTGCCCACCGAGGCGATGGCCCAGGCTGTGGTGGCGGAGTGGGATGCGCAGGACGAAAAAATCGATCCGTCCACGATGCCGGTTACACGTTCCGTCAATGCGGCAATTGATAAAGTTGCGGTGCAGCACGGTGAAGTGGCGGACATGTTGGCGGAGTACGGTGGCAGCGATTTGGTCTGTTACCGGGCCACAACTCCCGAAGAGTTGATCGCCCGTCAGGCGGAAGCTTGGGATCCACTTCTGGACTGGGCAGCAGAAACTATTGACGCTCGTCTGAAGCCGGTTGCCGGCGTGATGTTTGAGTCGCAGGACGTCGACGCCTTGAGCAAGCTGAGCGAGAAAACACACAGCTTTGACAACTTCGAGTTGGCAGCCTTCCATGATCTGGTGGGCATCTCCGGATCGCTGATCATCGGATTCGCCGCAACCTGTGATTTGCACCCGATCGATAGGCTTTGGGAACTCTCCCGAATCGACGAGCAATGGCAGGAGGATCAGTGGGGGCGCGACGAGGACGCCGCTGAGGAAGCGGAGAAGAAAAGGCAAGCATTTATGCACGCTTACACCTTCTTCAATCTGAGCAAAGACTGAGCGATTTGCGTGCAAAACAAGGTCAAGAGGCTGATAGCGCAAGCAATGATAGTATTGCGTGATGGACCTCTTGACGTTTGGCGATGAATGCGACCAAACTGAACATCGATGTGAGGGGGGTGTAATCTCTGAACATCTACTTTCGGTCTAACAGGACCAAAAACCGCCCGGGATAGGGCGGACAACAGGAAGAGGTAAAAATGAAAAAATCCGTAGTTTTCGGTGCACTGACAGTTGCTGGCCTGGCGGCTGGCGCAGCTGCTGCTGGCACGCTTGACGATGTTAAAGCGCGCGGCAAGCTGAACTGTGGTGTGACCACCGGTCTGGTTGGCTTTGCGGCACCTGACGCAAACGGCGAATGGATGGGATTCGACGTTGGTGTATGCCGTGCAGTCGCAGCAGCCGTGCTGGGCGACCCGAAAGCGGTTGAGTTTGTTCCGACCACCGGTAAGACCCGCTTCACCGCGCTGGCTTCCGGCGAGATCGACATGCTGGCACGTAACACCACATGGACATTCTCCCGTGACGTAGACCTGAAGTTCACCTTTGTTGGCGTGAACTACTATGACGGTCAGGGCTTCATGGTTCCAAAAGAACTGGGTGTGTCCTCCGCGAAGGAACTGGACGGGGCAACCGTTTGTATCCAAACCGGTACCACCACCGAGCTGAACCTGGCGGACTTCTTCCGCTCCAACAACATCAGCTACGAGCCGGTTCCAATCGAAACCAACGCAGAAGCTCAGCAGCAGTACCTGGCAGGCGCATGTGACGTGTACACCACCGACGCATCCGGTCTGGCGGCGACTCGTGCGACCTTCGAAGATCCATCTGCGCACGTTCTGCTGCCAGAAATCATCTCCAAAGAGCCTCTGGGCCCACTGGTGCGTCACGGCGACGACAACTGGGGTGACGTGGTTCGCTGGTCCCTGAACGCTCTGATCACTGCAGAAGAGCTGGGTGTAACCTCCGCAAACATCGGTGAGATGGCTGCAGGCACCAACAACCCAGAAATCAACCGTCTGCTCGGCACCGAAGGCAACCTGGGCGAAATGCTCGGCCTGAGCGCTGACTGGGGCAAAAACGCCATCATGGCGGGCGGCAACTACGGTGAGCTGTTTGAAGGCAACATCGGTGAGTCCACTCCTATCGGTCTGGCCCGTGGCCTGAACGCTCAGTGGACTGACGGCGGCCTGATCTACTCCCCGCCCTTCCGCTAAACACATCACGGAAAGGGCGCGGTACATACCGCGCCCTTTTCGCATTGAAGACCCACAACAATAATCGGCCACGGCGCAACGACGCCAAACAATAACCGGCCGACGAACGGGGAAGATCCTTTATGACTACTCTGACCGACCCTCCCAAGGAGTCGTTCCGGCTGTCTATGCTGATCAACGATACGCGTTATCGCTCGTTGACGTTCCAAGCAATAGCAGCCGTCGCTCTGGCGCTGGCGATTTGGTATCTGGGCAACAACCTTATCCAGAACCTTCGGGCCGCCGGCCTTAATATTTCCTACAGTTTCCTCGGCGATCCAGCTGGTTACGATATTAACCAGCGTCTCGTCGAATATGACAGCCAATCCAGCCATGCGCGCGCAGCGCTTGTGGGTGTTCTCAACACCATTCTGGTGGCTTTCCTGGCCTGTGTCACCGCGACCATCTTTGGTGTGATCGCCGGTGTTCTGCGCTTGTCCAACAACTGGATCGTGTCCAAGTTGATGGCGATTTATGTTGAGATCTTCCGGAACATTCCGGTGCTGATCTGGATTATCATCATCTTCACCATCATGACGGCGGTATTGCCAGGGCCACGGGAGTTCCGTGGTGACAATGCGACCTCCAGCATGGTGCTTGATCTTTTTGCCTTCACCAACCGCGGCATCTACGTGCCAATGCCGTTCTTTGAGAGTGGCTTGTTTGGCAATGCAACGCTGAACTGGATTCTGGTTCTGCTGGTGGCAGGTGGTTCGTGGTATGCAACCCGTGCTGTAAACCATCGCGCCTCGAACATTCAGGCGGACACCGGTGTGCGTCCAAAGACTCTTTGGACCAACCTGGCGATCTGGCTGGTGCCTTTCATCGCGCTGATGTTCATCATGGGGCTGTCCTGGGAAGTGCCGGAGCTGAAAGGCTTCAACTTCAAAGGTGGCATCAAAGTTGGTGGTCCGCTGATCGCACTGTGGTTCGCGCTGTCGATCTACACCGGTGCGTTCATTGCGGAAAACGTACGGGCCGGTATTCAGGCTGTGTCCAAAGGCCAGACTGAAGCGGCTTCAGCTCTGGGGCTGCGTCCGCGCCGTGTGATGAACCTCGTGATCCTGCCGCAGGCACTTCGCGTGATCATTCCACCGCTGATTTCTCAGTATCTGAACATCACTAAGAACTCGTCTCTGGCGATTGCTGTGGGCTATGCGGACATCACCGCAACGCTTGGCGGCATCACATTGAACCAGACAGGCCGCGCGATTGAATGCGTGCTGCTGCTGATGCTGTTCTATCTCACCGCGTCGTTGCTGATCTCGATGGCAATGAACGTCTACAACGCATCCGTTAAGTTGAAGGAGCGCTGAGACATGGCTGGTCAAGAGAATAACTCTTACGCCTTTGTGGCGACCGAAGTCATCCCGGAGAGCCCGCCCCCGGCGCGCGAAACCGGAGTTGTGAAATGGGTGCGGGAGAACCTGTTTTCCTCCGTACCAAACGGCATCCTGACTCTGTTGGCGCTGTGGTTCATTTATATGATCCTCTCCAGCACGCTGCCGTGGATTTTGAACGGTATCTGGACAACATCGTCGTTGGCAGAATGTCGTGAGATCCTGCAGGGCAAAACCGGTGCGTGTTTCTCGGTTCTGACCGAGCGCTGGAACCAGTTGATCTATGGGTTCAAATACCCGGCTGAAGAATACTGGCGTCCAAACGTTGCCTTCCTGCTGATGCTGGTGGCGATTGCGCCAGTGCTTTTCTTTGATCTGCCGCGCAAGCTGTTGATCTTCACTGCACTGTACCCATTTGTGGCCTTCTGGCTGATCTGGGGCGGCACAATCCTCGCACCACTGGTTGCGCTGGTGGGCTTTGTTGTGGCTGGTGTGTTCTTCCAAATCTTTGGACGCAGCAACTTTGCTCTGGGTTTCTTCGGCGCGATTGTGATCGCGTTGATCGTCTGGACACTCGGAAGCTTTTTGATCCCTGAAGGCGCGTCTGATAATGCCTTTCTGCTGGCTGTGCCTTCCCGTGATTTGGGTGGGTTCATGTTGAACATGATGCTGGGCCTGACCTGTGTGTCCCTGTCGTTGCCGCTTGGCATCGCCTTGGCACTGGGCCGTCAGTCCGACATGCCGCTGATCAAAGGTATCTGTGTGGTCTTCATCGAATTCGTGCGGGGTGTGCCGCTGATCACGCTGCTGTTTGTGGCGTCGGTTATGCTGTCCTACTTCTTCCCGCCAGATGCGACTGTAGACCTGTTCCTACGGGTTGTGATCATGATCACACTGTTCTCGGCAGCTTATATTGCTGAGGTGGTGCGTGGTGGTCTGGCCGCGCTGCCAAAAGGGCAGTACGAAGCGGCTGACAGCCTTGGTCTGGACTACCCACAGGCAATGCGTTTGATCATCCTGCCTCAAGCGTTGAAGATCTCGATTCCGGGTATCGTGAACGTGGCGGTGGGCCTGTTCAAGGACACAACCCTCGTGTCGGTCATCTCGATGTTCGACCTCGTGGGCATGATCCGCGGACCGATCCTCGCATCCACCGAATGGAACGGCGTTTACTGGGAACTGCTCGGCTTTGCCGCCGCTTTGTTCTTCGTCGTCTGCTACGGCATCTCTCAATATTCCCAGTGGCTTGAGCGCAAGCTGCACAAAGGCCACTAAGAAGGAGTTCACAATATGTCTGAACTTATGTCTGATCGCGAAATCGACCGCTCCAAGATGCATGTGGGCAGCGAAGTCGCTATTCAAATCACCAACATGAACAAGTGGTACGGGTCTTTCCACGTGCTGCGCGACATCAACCTGACCGTAAACGAAGGTGAGCGGATCGTGATTGCGGGGCCGTCCGGCTCCGGTAAATCGACCCTGATCCGCTGCATCAACCGTCTGGAAGAGCACCAGTCGGGCGACATCATCGTGGATGGCACCGAGCTGTCTAACGATCTCAAGAACATCGACAAGATCCGGTCCGAAGTTGGCATGTGCTTCCAGCACTTCAACCTGTTCCCGCATCTGACGATCCTTGAGAACTGTACGCTGGCGCCGATCTGGGTGCGCAAAACACCCAAGAAAGAAGCCGAAGAGATCGCGATGCATTTCCTTGAGAAGGTGAAGATCCCGGATCAGGCTCTGAAGTATCCGGGCCAGCTTTCCGGTGGTCAGCAGCAGCGTGTGGCGATTGCCCGCTCACTGTGCATGAAGCCGCGCATCATGTTGTTTGACGAACCTACCTCGGCGCTTGACCCTGAGATGATCAAAGAGGTGCTCGACACCATGATCGAACTGGCAGAAGAGGGCATGACCATGCTCTGTGTGACCCATGAGATGGGCTTTGCCCGTCAGGTGGCGAACCGCGTGATCTTCATGGACCAGGGCCAGATCGTGGAACAGAACGAGCCGGAAGAGTTCTTCAACAACCCGAAGAGCGAGCGGACCCAGTTGTTCCTGAGCCAGATTCTGGGTCACTGATCCCGAACTTAGATCAAAAAGAAGGCCGGGCATTTGCCCGGCCTTTTGCGTTTAGCTATGGCTTTCAAACACTTCCGTTCGTCCATCCGGATGGATCAGCAGGGTGTCATACGGCTCGACCTCACCGCCCATTTCCATGCCGGGAGAGCCCATAGGCATGCCGGGCACAGTGATGCCGCGAGCGCTGGGGCGCTCGGCCAGCAAGCGGCGGATGTCGGAAGCGGGCACGTGGCCTTCGACCAGATAGCCGTCGATCAAGCCGGTGTGGCAGGAAGAGGTTTCTTCGGTAAGGCCCAGACGGGCTTTAATGTCCCAGAGCTGCTCATCCGGTATGGCGTGGCTTTCAACGATGAAACCTTCCGCGCGTAGATGGTCTTCCCAAGCGCCACAGCAGCCGCAAGTGGGGGATTTCACAACCTTGATTGTGGAGGTGTCTGCCATGGCGGGCAGACTGGCGAGGGGAAGGCTGGCGGCGGCCAGCAGAAAGGCGCGGCGGTGCATGAGAGGCTCCTTGGTGGGCTTTGTTTGACAGATAGGCAGCAGGAGGCTGTGACGCAATGCGTTGGATCAAGTGGAGTCCGGTTGCGCGGCGATGACTTCGCGGGGGATTGCGAAGTCCACCACTGTGCCTTGTGAAAATTTCACGTCGGACCAGCTGTTAAGGCCAAAGTGAAATACGGTGGTGGCGCAAGTCGGGTAGTCGCTGGATCGCGGGTGGTGGGTTGTTTTTTTGGCTAGCATTTCAGCAAAGTAGGCGATGCCCGGGTTGTGGCCCAGCATCAGGATGGTGTTGGCCTCTGCGGTTTGCAGAACACGCAGCATAACGTCTGCACCGGCGTGGTAGAGGGCATCCTCATAGCGGGTTTTCGCAGCAGTGATGCCAAGGCGCGCGTAGGTCTCACGGGTGCGCTCTGCGGTGGAACAGAGCAGTTCGTCAGGAAGATAGCCATTGTCTCTGAGCCAATTGCCCATCGCGGCGGCAGAGGTGCGGCCGCGTGCGTTGAGGGGGCGGGCGTGGTCTGGTTGCAGGAAGTCGTCCCAGCTTGATTTTGCGTGGCGCATCAGGATTAGGGTACGGCTCATGGATGAAAGGACCTCATATGCAATGCGGATTGGGCGTCTGTGCGCCCGGCTTTGTCCGAGTGTGGACAGGCTCGGCGGGCAATGCAACCGCGGGACATGCACTCGGAGCCACCGTCCGTGTCCAGGAATGAGTGGCAGCCGGTGACGTCGTATCCGGATTCTGCGCTGAGCGCGTCTACCGGACAGGCCGTGGTGCAGGGGGCCTCACAGGTGCGGCAGGGCGAGGGGGTATCCTGCTGAGGTAATGGGATTTCTGTCGGCAAGATCAGAGCGCCGCGTAGGGAAATCATGAGGCCAACTTCGGGGTGCACCATCATGCCGACAGGGCTTTGGAAGAACTGGCCGCTGCGCAAGGCCCAGCGAATGAAAGGCGGGTAGGGCGGGCCGTCGGAGGGGAATTGGCATGTGCTGTCGAAGGTTTGGGCAAGGTCGCCTACCACCCGTTTGGACCACCGGTCGACGGGGTGGCTGTCGCCGTCCAGACATTCCGGCGATGCGCTAAACGCGGCCCAGAAATCCGGGCCGGTGCCAAAGAGCACAATGGTTTTGCCGTCCTCGTGTAGCGCGCCCATTGTGAGCAGACCCACGTCTGCGGCGGCAGCTTGGATGGCGTCCAAAGTCATTTTGCGCGGAACGGGAGGCGCAGGCTCCAGGAAAGTTTGGTGGGGCGGGTGTCCTGCCACTCTAGTCCGATGGTCATCTTATCATGTCCTGCACGGGGTTGCGCGATATAGGTTCCCAGCGCACGGTCCCAGATCGACAGGCAAAAGCCATAGTTGCTGTCGTGCTCGTCCCGATGCACCGAATGATGCACACGATGCATGTCCGGCGTGACCAAGACAAGGCGGATCAGGCGGTCGAGTTTGGCAGACAGGCGGATATTGGCATGGTTGAACAAAGCTGTGCCATTGAGCAGGATTTCAAACACCAGCACGGCCAGCGCGGCGGGACCAAGCAGATAGATTAGGCCAATTTTTAGGCCCATCGACAGCGCGATTTCCACTGGATGAAAGCGAATGGCGGTGGTCACATCGAAGTCGGGGTCCGCGTGGTGCACGCGATGCAAGCGCCACAGGAGTGGGGCTTTGTGGGTGATAAGGTGTTGCAACCAAATGGCAAAATCCAGGATCAGAATTGCTAGGATAAATTCGACTGCGACGGGCAGTTTCAAGATGTTGAACAGGCCCCAGCCGTTGGATTGGGCATCGGAGGCTGCGCCCACAGCAAGTAATGGCAAGGCGACGGCCAGCGCGCGGAGGGTCAGCGTGTTGAGAAAGGATAGCCCCCAGTTGGTTAACCAGCGGCTGGACTTGGACCAGTTTAATGGACGGCGTGGCGCAAAGGTTTCGATCCCTGCGAGAACAATGAAGAGACCAAAGAAGACGCTCAGGCGGATCAAAAGCTCGTGTTGCATTGAGAGGCATCCTTCGTGGTGGCCTCTCAATGTATTTTTTTTCAGAATATGAAAAGGCCCGGTGTTAATCAGCCCGGATCATTGACCCTGCCCCGTGTTCTGTGAAGAGCTCCAGCAAGCACGCATTGGGCGCGCGGCCGTCCAGAATGACTACAGCGCGTACGCCTTTTTCGATGGCAGCAAGGGCTGTTTCGGTCTTTGGGATCATGCCGCCGGCAATCACGCCTTCTGCGGTAAGGTCACGAATTTGTTGCGCTTTTAGCTCTGTTAGAACTTCGCCTTGGCCGTTCTTCACACCGGCCACATCGGTCAACAGAAGCAGGCGGTCCGCATGCAGCGCACCGGCAATGGCGCCGGCGGCGGTGTCGCCGTTGATGTTGTAGGTCTCGCCGTTGCGACCAGCCCCCAAAGGCGCGATCACTGGGATGGTGTCGTTGGCGAAGAGTTCGTGCAGAATCGCCGGGTTCATCTCGGCAGGGGTGCCGACAAAGCCAAGGTCTGGGTTGGTTTGCTCACAGACGATCAGGTTGGCATCCTTGCCGGACAAGCCAACAGCCTTGCCGCCTTGACGGTTGATCGCCTGCACTATGCGCTTGTTGACCACACCGGACAAAACCATTTCCACCACTTCGACAGTAGCGGCGTCGGTAACACGTTTGCCGTTCACAAAATCCGATTTGATTTCAAGGCGTTCCAACATCGCGTTGATCATTGGGCCACCGCCGTGCACGATGACCGGGTTGATGCCCACTTGGCGCATCAGAACCACGTCACGGGCAAAATCATCCATGGCTTCGTCACTGCCCATGGCGTGACCGCCAAGCTTAATTACCACAGTCGCACCGGTATAGCGCTGCAGATAGGGCAGGGCTTGGGACAGGGTGCGGGCGGTGGCGATCCAATCGCGGTTCATATCTTGTGTCTTCATGTTGGCTGGCCTCTTTGTCAGAGCGTGTTAACCGCTCTGAGAAGGAGTGCCAAGACGCACCGGAGGAATGAAGTGCCGATTTGGTAAAAATGGGTGAAATTAACCCGATTTGGAACGTCGGTATTGCGTCGGTATCACGTTGGTATTGCGGAGGTGGGCCTTTAGTTAACGCGGAAGTCTTAACGTGCGTGCACGGATGGCACCGCTGAGGGCATAAAGTGCGGCGTGAGTTCTTTGATCACCAAATCGGTGACCCCATCCTCAAATAGATCTTGAAAGTCATGTAGCGCGTCACTGTTCAGAAAATGCTGCCAGTCGCGGCGGCTCTCCCAACGGTGAAAGAGAATGAACTGCCCCGGATCGCCCGTGCCTGTGTGAACGTCAAACCGCAGGCAGTTTTGCTCGTTGAGAGCCCGTTGAGCGAGGCGCAACAATCCCGCGCGCACTTCGGCGCGGTTGGGCGAGTCGAGATAAAAGGACACCATAATTGTGACGGTCATGGAGAGGCCTTTGCCGATTCTTTGCGGGCAGCGGTAATGGGCAAAGCTTGCGTCTGAAAAGTTTACTTAACAGTGAAAGTTTCTTGGACGCGCGCGCTCAAAGCGCCGACAATTTTAACGAATGCGCTGTGCGGAAAATCAACTTGCGAGAGCAAGGCACAGAGTGCGGCGCGACCTCAGGGGAGCCTGTTTTACTATGGTGAGGTCTAAAAGCATGCCAAACACAGCGATCTGAAAATCAAAATGTGCCTCTGAATTCAGGTACTCTGTCCAAGAGGTGGCATTGTCCCACTTCTGCCGGATATGAAACTCCGAAGGGTCGTCTTCGACTGTGGTGGCGGCGTAGCTGACACAGCCGGGCATGTTGCGGGCGCGCGCAGCGAGCGTCTTTAAGGCGCTGGCCACGCGGTCCGCGTCACGTTCGTCTGTTGAGAAGGAGACCACCACTGTCTCTCTCATTGATCCTCTCCATGCCGTTTTTAAACGGTTTTACCCCGAAACACATTCGACTGGATGGATATATAATTGGTATACAATTGGTAAAGGCGCAGAGTGTCTTAGATTTTAGACAATCTGTTTGAAGCTGCGAAAAGCTTCTGGTTCATCAGAGGCTTACTTGCGTGGGGCGTGAAGTTTACGTAGCGCCCATTTCAGATCCCCTTGCAGGGTTTTGAAGTCGCGGCTGTCGGTTTCGTCTTTGCGACCGATCAAAACATAGTCCCAACCGGCATGGCCGCAGGATGGAAGAATCGCACGAGCCACTTCGCGCATCCGGCGCTTGGCGCGGTTGCGGGCGACGGCGTTGCCAACTTTCTTGGAGCAGGTGAAACCAACGCGGATCACGGAAGGATCAACGTCCTCGTCGTCGCGGCGTTTGCGGGCCTGGATCATCATCGCCTTTGTGCCCTGCTTGCGCGCGCGGGCGGCGGCGAGAAACTCGCTGCGTTTTTTTAAGATGGGCAGGGCGGGCTGCTGACAAACGGAAACCGCCGGAGACGTTGTCCCTTTGGTGGCTGTGCCATCCTTTGGGGTCTCCGGCGGTGTCATTTTTTCTAAACGGCCTGTTCAGGCAATCGTGAGCTTATGCGCTCAGCGACTTACGACCGCGTGCGCGGCGTGCGTTCAGGATCTTGCGGCCAGCTTTGGTGGCCATGCGCGCACGGAAGCCGTGGCGGCGTTTACGAACCAGGTTCGAAGGTTGGTAGGTGCGTTTCATCGCTCCGTCTCCGTCATGTTGTTTCAGCGGGCCCCGGCGCGAGATTCGCGGTGCCTATCTATTCGAAGACCGGTCTTTAGACGGGCCTGCCGGATAAGTCAAACGCCAGATGGGCGATTTTTGGCAAAAAGGCAAGGCCGTGAGAGGAAAGCGCGACATTGGCGCTGGCAGTCGGGCGGTGGCTTTCACCTGATTATTGGATTGCGGTGCTTGGCGTATAGCTGTCTGAAACAAAAGAGGGTGTTTTGACCGTGGTTTTGTGCGCAATAAGAAAGGGAGAGCCTGCCTTTGTTACGGTTAACCAAGAATTCCTCACGAAACGTGGCGTCGTGATCAAGCGCCCGTGAGGTCTCTGTTGTTTTACCAATACGTCAGCCATGTTGAGGTAAGACCAAGAAAACGGAACAAAGATGTCTGACGTGACGGATACCTCGCAAGAAACCAAATCTAAATGGGCGCGTATGCTGCCGCTGGCGGCGCTACTCGCCGGGGCTGTACTGGGTGCTTATGCCTTGGGTGACTACCTGAGTTTTGAAGCCTTGCGCGACAACCGCGAGATGCTCATTACCTACCGGGATGCGCATTATGCGTTGGCCGTGGTGGTGTTCATGGCGATTTACGTCGTGATCGCAGGGTTTTCTCTGCCAGGCGCAACTATTGCGACGCTGACCGGTGGCTTCTTGTTTGGCACCTTTCCCGGCGTGTTGTTCAACGTGGGGGCGGCGACGATTGGCGCTACCGTGGTGTTTCTGGCTGCACGGTGGGGGCTTGGCGACCGGTTGGCGGCAAAGATGGATGCCAGCGAAGGCAAGGTGAAAGCGATCAAGGACGGGATTGATGAGAACCAGTGGTCGATGCTGTTCATCATCCGTCTGGTGCCTTTGGTGCCGTTCTTTGTGGCAAACCTGATCCCGGCGTTGGTGGGCGTGTCGCTGTGGCGTTATGTGGTGTCCACTTTCCTTGGCATTATTCCCGGCGGGCTGGTGTACACCTCTGTCGGTGCCGGATTGGGCGAAGTGTTTGCCCGTGGCGAAACGCCGGATCTGGGCATTATCTTTGAGCCACATGTGTTGTTGCCGATCCTTGGCCTGGCGGCGCTGGCGTTCCTGCCGGTTGTGCTCAAACTCATTCGCGGCAAAGAGGCGCTGTAAATCATGGAACAGATCAAGACGGATGTGCTGGTCATCGGGGCTGGCTCTGGTGGGTTGTCTGTGGCGGCTGGGGCAAGCCAAATGGGTGCCAGTGTGGTGCTGCTGGAAGGCCACAAGATGGGCGGCGATTGTCTGAACTTTGGCTGCGTGCCCAGCAAAGCGTTGTTGGCGAGCGCCAAGATGGCGCATCAGCAAACCAAGGGCCAAGCCTTTGGGGTGTCTGATCAGGTGCCGCAGGTGGACTATGCGGCGGCGAAGGCGCATGTGGCGGATGTGATTGCACAGATCGAACCGATGGACAGCGTGGAGCGGTTTGAAGGCTTTGGCGTGCGAGTCATTCAAGAATACGGACATTTCATTAGCCCGAAGGTGGTGCAGGCCGGCGAGTATCAGATCACGGCACGGCGGGTGGTGATTGCCACGGGCTCCAGCCCGCTTGTGCCGCCGATTCCCGGGTTGGATCAGGTCGACTACCTGACCAATGAAACCCTGTTTGAGATGACGGAAACGCCGGAGCATCTGTTGATCATTGGTGGCGGTCCCATTGGGATGGAGATGGCGCAGGCGCACGTGCGGTTGGGCATCAAAGTCACGATGATCGAGGGCGCCAAGGCACTGGGGCGGGATGACCCGGAGATGGCGGCGATCGTGTTGGAGCGGTTGCGCGGCGAAGGCGTGGAGATTGCCGAAGACGCGATGGCAAAGGCGGTGACGCAGAAAAATGGCGTGATCACGGTTGAGGCGCAGGATGGGCGCAGCTTTAGCGGCTCCCATTTGTTGGTGGCCGTTGGGCGCAAGGCCAATATGGAACGCCTCAATCTGGCGGCCGCTGGCATTGAGACCCATAAGACCGGGATTTCGGTGGATGCCGCGCTGAAGACCAGCAACAAGAAGGTCTATGCGATTGGTGATGTCGCCGGCGGGGCGCAGTTCACCCATGTGGCGGGCTATCAGGCGGGGGTGATCATCCGCTCCATGCTGTTTGGATTGCCGGCCAAGGCACGCACGGATCACATTCCCTATGCGACTTACACGGACCCAGAGCTGGCGCAGGTTGGATTAACCGAAGCGGAGGCGCGGGCGCAGTATGGCGATAAGCTGACCGTGACGCGGTTTGAGAGCCATCACAACGATCGGCTGATTGCCGAGCGCAATGCCTATGGGCTGATCAAAGCGATGGTGGTGAAAGGTCGTCCGGTGGGCGTGTCGATTGTCGGGCCGCAGGCAGGAGAGCTAGTGAATCTGTGGTCGCTGGTGATTGCCAATAAGTTGAAGATGAGCGCGGTGGCAGGCATGGTATCGCCCTATCCGACAGTGGGCGAAATCAACAAGCGGGTTGCAGGGGCCTATTTCTCGCCGCAACTGTTTGATAGTCCTAAGGTGAAACGGGTGGTTGGCTTGGTGCAACGCTGGCTGCCGTAACCAGAACGGTCGCGAAACATGCTCAACACGCTTTCAGGTCGGTTCCTGATCCTGACGGTCATCTTTGTGATGCTGGCGGAAATTTTGATCTTTGTGCCGTCGATTGCGCGCTATCGGGAAGACTATCTGCTGCTGCGGCTTGAGCGGGCGCAGATTGCCTCATTGGCTTTGCTTGCGGATGACATGATTGACATGGATTTGGAAGAAGAGCTGCTTAAGAACGCGGGCGTCTACAACGTGGTGCTGCGGCGCGATGAGATGCGGCAGTTGATCCTGAGTTCTCCGATTCCTGAGCCGATCAGCGCGACCTATGACATGCGCAATGCGTCGGCGGGTGTCTTGATTAAAGACGCGATGATGCAGTTGATAGAGACGCGTAACCGCGTGGTGCGGGTGATTGGCGCACCGGTGCAGGATGCCGGTTTGCTGATCGAGGTGACGATGGACACCGAAGAGTTGCGCATGTCGATGATCGACTACGGTGTGCGCATTCTGGCGCTGTCGGCGGTGATTTCGGTGGTTACGGCGTTTTTGCTGTTTCTGGCGGTGCGCGCGATCCTGGTGCGGCCGATCAAAGGCGTGGTGGGCTATATGCAGACTTATGCGGCGGCCCCGGAAGATGCGCGCAGCCTGATTAAACCACAAGCCGGTGTGACGGAGTTGCGCGAGGCGGAAGAGGCTTTGCTGGCGTTGCAGACGGAACTGACCGCGTCGCTCAAACAGCGGGAGCGGTTGGCGCAACTCGGCGGCGCGGTGGCCAAAGTGAGCCATGATCTGCGCAATATCCTGACTTCCGCGCAGCTGTTCACCGACCGCATCGAAAGCAGTGAGGACCCGCTGGTGCGGCGATTGGCGCCAAAGCTGGTGAATTCTATCACCCGTGCGGTTCATCTGTGCGAGAGTACCTTGGCCTTTGGTAAAGCAGAGGAGCCTGCACCGACGCTGACGCGGTTTGCTTTGAGTGAGACCGTGGGGGATGTGATCGCCTCAGAGCGGTTGGCCGTGGAAGATTACGATCTGAGTTTTGCCGAAGACATTCCGGCGGGCATGATGGTGCGGGCCGATCCGGAGCAGATGTTTCGCGTTGTAAGCAATCTGGTGCGTAACGCGCGGCAGGCGATTGTGGCGAGTGGGCAGCCGGGGGAGATCGCGGTGAGTGCCACGGAAAATGACGACTCATGGCTGATCACCGTGAAAGACACCGGGCCGGGATTGCCGCCGAAAGCGCAGGAACACCTCTATCAGCCGTTCCAAGGCGGGATTCGCAAAGGCGGGTCTGGCTTGGGCCTCGCAATTTCCTCAGAATTGGTGCGCGGACACGGTGGAATGCTGACGCTTTCAGAGACCGGTGAGGCCGGAACCACCTTTGAAATATGCCTTCCAAAAGGGGAAGTGGCGATAAAATGATTTTTCTTCGTTTTAGCCCTTGCGCCCCCTGAGAGTTCACTTTAAACCGCCCCTCACACCGCGCTCTGGTAGCTCAGCTGGATAGAGTACTTGACTACGAATCAAGGGGTCGGGGGTTCGAATCCTCCCCAGAGCGCCACTATCCTCCCTCAGAAATAATTCGATTTCCGGCCAAGAACGGGCGGATTGTGCGCGATCTTTTCTGACGGGATTTTGTGGATGTCTCAAAGCTTAGTTGCGACGTGATGCGCCGTATTTTCAGCGGCACTGGGCCTGGGCTTCATGAGCCTAGGCTGGCCTTGTTCTCAGCGGATTTGATTTTGGGTGCCTGTAGATCTGGCAGCGTAAACAGGGCGATTCCGGCTGGGTGGGGCAACTACAGGCTCGTCCGCAACTGATACCCTGGCGTGAAGAGCAGGCGCACCTTGGTGACGGAGTTCGTATGGTCCCAGGTCAGGCGATCAATTGCAAACAGCGCGCTATTTTCTGCCACTCTGAGCGCTTCCGCCATGGCAGGTGAGGCTTGCACTGCCGAGAACCCAATGTCGCCATGCGTATAGGGCGCATGGGCCATGAGCCATTCGTTTGCGTTGACCTCTTCAAAACTCTCGGTGAGCGCTTTGGGGACGACCGTTGTGTTGATCCACCGATCTTCGAGGGCATAGGCAGCGTCGTCAGAAAGATGGAGGGCGCGCACATGCAGGAGCGTGTCTGTTGCTGCTGTTTTCATCGCCCCGCTGACTTCCACGGGTGGCACCAATTCGGACCGTTCGATCAGTTGATATCCGTATTTGCTGCCGCGTTCTTCGACCTCATTGCGGATCACGGCGATATCCAGCGTGGCCTTCGCAACGGGTTGGGCTGCCACGCGGGTGCCGGCCTTGCGCCGACGGTCCAGCAGGCCGCTGTCTGCCAGAGACCGCAGGGCGCGGTTCACGGTTGCCCGGGCGCAACCAAATTCCGTAGCGAGGTCCGCTTCGTTTGGAATGAGTTCCCCGGGAGGCCATTCGCGGGCGTGGATGCGACGGCGCACTTCCTCTTGCACGCTTTGCCAATTGCGAAACTTTGGTGAGGTCATAGCGTGTCTCTAAGGTCTTCGATCGTGTCTTTGTATGCCGCCACAATTTCATTGCGACGCGTGTGTACGCCGGCCTGTACCATATGACGCCCAGCAGACCAAACATCTGTCACCAACCGGTCATCGCCCGTAAAGATCCAGGCATCAAGTGCGGCGTCTTTCTCTCGGCCCCACATGTACTCCGAGTTGGTGTTTAGCGCGAGCATGTCCGCCCAGAATCCGGTTTCGATACGGCCTGTTTGCCTGCCTGAGGCCTGTGCGCCGCCTTTTAAGATCCCCTCAAACATGCGCCGTCCGGTGGACAGTGATTGGGTCGCAAGCGCCGCGCGGGTGCCGTCGCGCAGCCGTTGGGAGTAGTCGAGTGTTCTGAGCTCCTCGCTTAGAGAGATGCGAATGTTGCTGTCGGAGCCGATAGCAAATGCGCCCGCGCTATCGCACCAACGGATGGCGTCAAATATGCCGTCACCCAAGCTGCTTTCCGTGATGGGGCACAGGCCGGCAACGGCGCCTGAACGCGCCAGTCTGACGGTTTCGTCTGGCGTCATTTGGGTGCAGTGGATCAGGCACCACCGATCATCTATATCGAGGTTGTCCAGCGCCCATGTCACAGGGCGTGCCCCCCAATGAGCTTCTACCTCTTCGACCTCCGCGCGCTGTTCGGCCAAATGCATGTGGATTGGCCCGGTTGCGAAGGCGGACGTGTATGATTTGAGGTGATCAGCCCCAACGGCCCGTAGGGAGTGTGGCGCGACGCCGATATTTGAATCCTCTGGCGCGGCTTTCATGCTGTCCCGCGTGGCCTGCACGAGGTGCTGAAACTGGTCAAAGGTGTTTGAGAAACGGATTTGTCCTGCGGTCAGGGCGCGTTGATCGCATCCGCCGTATTGGTAGTGAACGGGCAGTAAGCACAGTCCAAGTCCGGTTTGATCGGAGGCCGACAGGACACGGTCGGCTGTTTCTGCAACATTGTCGTAGTGCCGTCCGCCGGGTTGGTGATGCAGGTAGTGAAATTCAACAGAGGCGCCATATCCGGCCTCCAGCATTTCCATTTGGACCAGCGCGGTAATCGCCTCGATATGCTCGGGAGTTAGCCGGTCAAGAAACCGGAACATGAGCTGGCGCCATGTCCAGAAGCTGTCTTTGGGATTTGGACCTCGGCGCTCGGTTAAGCCAGCCATGGCGCGTTGGAATGCATGGCTGTGCGCATTGACTGGAGCGGGAAGCAGCATTGGCACACGCAGGCCTGCTTCAGGCGCGTCGGCCATGACCGTTTTGATTCGGCCTGGTGCATCGATATCGACGCGCACCTGTGTGGCCCATCCGGTCGGTAACAACGCTGTTTCTGCCCAAATTGTCTGCACGTTCTACTCCACTTGACAGATTATTATGTGCAGACATAAAAGCATTAAACGCATATCTATTCAAGTGAGCCCTCAGATGCTTCTTACCAACGCGCGCATTGCGACCCTTGTGGACAATCAAAGCTATGGCTTGATTGAGTGTGGTGCTGTTGCGCTCAAGGGCGCGCAGATCGCGTGGGTCGGTGCTGAATCGGATCTCCCTTCAGAATACCGGGGCGGCGCGCAGCTCGATCTTGGGGGGCGGCTTGTCACGCCTGCGCTGATTGATTGCCACACCCATGTGGTGTTCGGCGGCAATCGCGCCGCAGAGTTTGAATTGCGCCTGAACGGGGCCAGCTACGAAGAGGTAGCGCGCGCGGGCGGCGGGATTGTGTCAACTGTTGCGGCCACGCGAGACGCCAGTGAAAACACTTTGCTGCAGGATGCCTTGCGCAGAGTGGACGCGCTTATGTCAGAGGGCGTGACTGTTGTCGAAGTGAAGTCGGGCTATGGACTGGATGCAGAGACAGAACTGAAAATGTTGCGCGTTGCGCGCCGGATTGCTGAGGAGCGATCCGTTGAGGTGCGCACCAGTTTCCTGGGGGCGCATGCTGTTCCCCCCGAATTCAAAGATGCGCCGGATGCTTACATCGACCAGGCGTGCTTACCGACGTTGCGCGCGGCGCATGCGGAGGGATTGGTGGATGCTGTTGATGGGTTCTGTGAAGGGATCGCTTTTGACACGGCGCAAATCAGACGCGTGTTTGAAGAAGCTGTGCGCTTGGGCCTGCCTGTAAAATTGCATGCGGAACAACTATCCAACATTGGCGGGACGCAGTTGGCGGCCGAGTTTGGGGCGCTGAGTGCTGACCATGTCGAATATGCCACTCACGCAGATGCCAAAGCGCTGGCACGTTCCGGCACGGTGGCGACCGTTCTTCCTGGGGCTTTTTATACGTTGAGGGAAACCCAAGCCCCGCCGATCCAAGCGTTCAGAGATCACGGGGTTCCCATTGCTTTGGCGACGGACTGCAACCCTGGGTCTTCGCCTCTGACGTCGCCTTTGTTGACGATGAACATGGCCTGCACGTTGTTTCGCATGACACCCCTTGAGGCGCTCTTGGGAATGACGGCCCATGCGGCGCGCGCGCTTGGGTTGGCGCGCCGCGGTCGTATCGTGCCGGGCCATCGAGCGGATCTCTGCGTCTGGGACGTCGATCACCCTGCCGAACTGTCTTACCGGATTGGTTTCAACCCTCTGCACACGCGAATTTTTGGAGGCGCGCTATGACCACTATTCTCACTCCGGGTGCTGTCAGCCTCTCTCAGTTGTGCGACATCTGGACCACGGGGGCAGCCGTCACATTGGATCCCGTCTGTCATGACGGGGTTGCCAAGGCCCATGCAGTGGTTGCGAAGGCAGCGGCCGGTGAGGCCGCGATCTATGGTGTTAACACCGGCTTTGGAAAGCTGGCCAGCGTGAAAATCGCGGCCCAAGATGTTGCCGCCTTACAGCGCAATCTGATCCTGTCGCATTGTTGTGGCGTTGGTGAGCCGTTGGATGCAGCCACGACCAGATTGATGATGGTTCTCAAGCTTTTGTCGTTGGGGCGCGGCGCGTCCGGCGTTGCCGTGAGCACGATCACGATCCTCGAAGACATGCTGGGGAAGGGAGTCCTGCCGGTCATTCCGAGCCAGGGGTCGGTGGGGGCGTCAGGGGATTTGGCACCGCTGGCCCATATGGCCGCAGCCATGATCGGCGAGGGGGAGGCAACGCTGCACGGTGTCCGCATGCCAGCCTGTGAGGCGCTGGGCAAGGTCGGCATCACACCGATCATCCTGGGCGCCAAAGAGGGGCTTGCCCTGATCAATGGCACGCAGTTTTCGACCGCCTGCGCATTGGTTGGACTTTGGGGGGCGTGGCGCAATGCTGCGACCTCTGTATTGACAGGCGCGATGTCTACGGATGCCATCATGGGGTCTACCGCGCCGCTTCAGGATGCAATCCACACGTTGCGTGGTCATGCGGGCCAGATTGCGGTGGCTCGCGCGCAACGCGCCTTGATGCAGGGTTCAGAGATCCGTGAAAGTCATCGGGATGGGGATGCGCGGGTTCAGGATCCGTATTGCATTCGTTGCCAGCCGCAGGTGACTGGCGCCGCAATGGATTTGCTGCATTTTGCCGGGCGGACTTTGGAGATTGAGGCCAACGCTGTGACGGATAACCCGCTGGTGCTGGTGGATGACAATTTGATTGTGTCAGGCGGAAATTTTCATGCGGAACCTGTCGGGTTTGCTGCTGATCAAATTGCCGTGGCCGTGTCAGAGATTGGCGCCATCGCTCAGCGGCGCATCGCCTTGATGGTGGATCCCACACTGTCCTGCGATTTGCCGCCGTTTCTCACCCCCGAGCCAGGGATCAACTCAGGTCTCATGATTGCCGAAGTGACAACTGCGGCGCTTATGAGTGAGAACAAACATCTCGCCAATCCGTGCACCACCGACAGCACGCCCACCTCGGCCAATCAGGAAGACCACGTCAGCATGGCAGCCCATGCCGCGCGTCGGTTGGAACGCATGAACAAGAACCTCAATGTCATTCTTGGTGTAGAGGCGATGTGTGGGGCGCAGGGGATCGAATTCCGGGCTCCGCTCAAAACAAGCGAGCCGCTGTCTGCTGCGGTGAAGGTGCTGCGTGATGAGGTGCCGACAGTTGTTGAAGACCGTTACATGGCGCCCAGTATTGAAGCAGCCAGTGCGCTGGTCGCGAGCGGCGCGCTGGCCGGATCTGTCGAATTGCCCGGCGCTGTGACCGGAAATGCGGTATGACCCCGGTTTCGGTTCATCAGGGCGACAGCCCAATTGTGCTGGGTCTGCCGCACACTGGCACGTTTGTGCCTGACGAGATCGCGTCACAGCTTAATGCAAATGGGCGTGCGCTGGCAGACACTGACTGGCACATTGATACGCTCTATGACGGTCTATTGCCGGGGGCCACAACAGTACGTGCCAATTTCCATCGTTATGTGATTGATGCCAATCGCAATCCGAAAGGTGTCAGCCTCTACCCTGGACAAAACACAACAACCTTGGTGCCGACGACGGATTTTGATGGAAGCGATATCTGGGACACGCCGCCAACTGACGACGACATAAAGCGCCGTGTGGCCACGTACCACACCCCCTACCATGCTGCGCTTCAGGCTGAATTGGAGCGTGTGAAATCACGTCACGGCCACGTCATTCTCTATGATTGTCACTCGATCCGCAGCCAGATTCCGCATCTGTTTGCCGGCACTTTGCCCGACTTGAATGTTGGAACGTTCCTAGGACGGTCATGCCGGGCGGATATTGAGCGTGCTGTTTATGTTGCTTGTCAAACTGCGCCTGACTATTCCGCCGTGCTGAACGGCCGGTTTCAGGGCGGATGGACAACCCGACACTACGGCCAGCCCGATGAAGGGTTTCACGCGATTCAAATGGAAATCTCTCAGAGCGCTTACCTGTCAGCGGAAGCCGCGCCTTGGTCTTATGACAAGGACAAAGCCGAGAGATTGCGCGGGCTGCTTCAAACCATTCTTTCCTCACTCGCCGACTGGAGGCCAAACTCATGACCAATCCCCGTCACAACCAACGCGATGTTTTTCCTCCAACTGGATCTGAGATCACGGCCAAGAGTTGGCTGACCGAGGCGCCCATGCGCATGTTGATGAACAATCTGTACCCTGATGTCGCCGAAAACCCGCATGAGCTTGTGGTTTATGGCGGTATTGGTCGCGCGGCGAGAACTTGGGATGACTTTGATGCGATCGTGTCGTCTCTGAAGGACCTCGATGACACGCAGACCTTGCTGGTTCAGTCTGGCAAGCCTGTTGGAGTTTTTAACACCCATAAGGATGCGCCGCGTGTCCTGATCGCGAACTCAAATCTCGTGCCCAATTGGGCAAATTGGGACCATTTCAACGAGCTCGATAAGAAGGGGCTCGCCATGTACGGCCAGATGACCGCGGGATCCTGGATTTATATCGGCACGCAGGGCATCGTTCAGGGCACCTATGAAACTTTCATGGAGGCTGGTCGCCAGCACTATGATGGCAACCTGAAAGGGCGTTGGATCCTTACCGGTGGTTTGGGTGGCATGGGCGGCGCGCAACCGTTGGCGGCCGTCATGGCAGGCGCATGTTGTCTGGCTGTGGAATGTGATGAAACCCGCGCAGATTTCCGACTGCGGACACGCTACGTCGATGAAAAGACGCATGATCTGGATGAAGCCCTGTCCATGATTGAAAGGTGGACCGCCGCCGGGGAGGCAAAATCGGTGGCGCTGATCGGCAATGCGGCGGATGTCTTCCCGGAGTTGGTAAAGCGCGGTGTCCGACCTGATATCGTGACTGATCAAACGTCGGCGCATGATCCTGTCCATGGGTATTTGCCGCAAAGCTGGAGCGTGGCGAACTGGCGCGCCATGCAGGAGAGCGATCCCAAGGCGGTCGAACAGGCTGCGCGGGCGTCGATGAAGGTTCAGGTCAAGGCGATGGTGGATTTCTGGAATGCCGGAGTTCCGACATTGGATTATGGCAACAATATCCGGCAGGTCGCTCTGGAAGAGGGGCTGGAGAATGCCTTTGCCTTTCCGGGATTTGTGCCGGCCTATATTCGCCCGCTTTTCTGTCGCGGCATTGGTCCTTTCCGCTGGTGTGCGCTGTCCGGCGATCCTGAGGACATCTATAAGACCGATGCGAAGGTAAAGGAGTTGATCGACGATTCGCATCTCCACAATTGGTTGGACATGGCGCGTGAGCGGATCAGCTTTCAGGGGTTGCCCGCGCGTATCTGTTGGGTTGGTCTCGGCCTTCGTCACAAACTTGGGCTGGCCTTCAATGAGATGGTGCGTAACGGCGAGCTCTCTGCGCCGGTTGTCATTGGGCGTGATCATCTCGATAGCGGGTCAGTGGCCTCGCCCAACCGAGAAACCGAAGCCATGAGGGATGGCTCTGATGCGGTTTCGGACTGGCCGCTACTGAATGCCATGTTGAATGTGGCCAGTGGAGCAACATGGGTTTCGCTGCATCATGGCGGTGGCGTTGGCATGGGGTTCTCTCAGCACTCCGGCATGGTGATTTGCTGTGATGGATCAGAGGATGCCGATCGGCGCATTGCCAATGTGCTTTGGAATGACCCTGCAACGGGCGTTATGCGCCATGCGGATGCAGGGTATGAGGAGGCCTTGGAGTGCGCGCGCGAACAGGGGTTAAATCTGCCTGGAATTCTAGGCAGGTAGGCCGGTCCCTTTGGCTTTGTCAAAGCATGTCAGCGCCTTGAAAGGCGCTGGCACGCCGGAGTGCTGTGTTCCGTGGGGCTGCGATCCATCGCGCTTACCTGAGAAGCATAACATCTCGTTATTTCAACCATTTTCGACAATACACCTGCGGTTTTAGGCCTGCTTGACCTCTTTGGCGGAGGCCACATAGGGCTGCAGGCTTGCGATGAACGCGTCAACAAAGTCCAACACCACGGGGGAGGTTGGGCCGGAGGCCGGTTGCAGGATCGACAGGCGGTGGAACAGTTGGGGTTTGAACGGGCGGATCACGATGCCGGTCGCGCGAAAGGCTTCGGCGTCGAGTGCACTAACCACGGAGGCGCCCATGCCCTGAGCGACCATGGTGCAGGCCGTTGTGAACTGGCGCACCTCAATGAGGCTGTTGATTTCCACGCCATTCTCGGAGAAGGCGCGGGAGAGGTGTTGGTAAAACCTGCTGTCGCGGCGGGTGTGGATCAGACGTTCTTGGGCGAGGTCGCGCGGGGATATGTAGTCTTGGTCGGCCAAAGGATGGCCTGCGGGCAAGATGCAAGAAGACTTGATGTGCAGGTCTTGGCTGCGGGTAGCGGGGTGACCGAGGAAGCCGTCGGTGATGCCGCAGTCATATTGTTCTCCTATGATCCATTCCAAAATGCGCTCCGGGCGGTCCGGTTCCAGGGTCACGGTGACGTTTGGGCGTTCCCTGAGAAAGTTGACTAAAACGCCGGGCAGGTGGCTGGTTGCGAAGCCGGGCAGGCAGGCAATCCGGACGTGTCCACCGGTGCGTTCAATCAGGTCGCGGCGCAGATCATCGAGGTGATCCAACCCGTCTAAAATACGCTGTACCTCGGCCAGAAGATAGCGCGAGTCGCTGGTAGGTTCGAGTACGCCGCGATGGCGGGTGAAGAGCTCAATACCAGCAGATTGAGAGAAATCGGAGAGCAAACGACTTACTGCTGGTTGTGAAACGCCCATCCGTTTTGCAGCTTTGGTCATATTGCCGGTTTCCGCCACGGCACGGAAGGCTTCGAGCTGCCTCAGTTGAAATTTCAATGGCTTACCTCGTAATCGCCGCGATGCGGCATGTTTACTGTTTGGTTAAACTATAACATGTTGTTATGTAATTTGTTATAAATTCTTCACTTGCATTATGGCTTTAACTTTTCGATGATCCTGCCAGCACAGCAGATGGAGGAATTTCCTGTGACTCAATTTAAGACAGTTTTGTTTGGTGCTTTGGCCGCTGGCATGACCGCTGGCATGGCTTCCGCACAAACCGAGATCAACTGGTGGCACGCCATGGGCGGCACCAACGGCGAGCGCGTAGACAAGATTGCGGCGGATTTCAACGCCAGCCAGTCCGAGTACAAAATCGTGCCGTCCTACAAAGGCAACTACACCGAAACCATGACCGCTGCTGTGGCGGCGTTCCGCGCCAAAGAGCACCCACATCTGGTGCAGGTGTTTGAAGTTGGCACCGCAACCATGATGGCGGCCAAAGGCGCGATCTATCCGGTTGAGAAGATGATGGCGGACGCCGGCGAGCCGTTTGATAAGGCGGATTACTTGCCAGCGGTGATTTCCTACTACCAGACCCCAGAGGGCGAACTGCTGTCGATGCCGTTCAACAGCTCCACCCCGGTTCTGTGGTACAACGCGGACGCGCTGAAGGCGGCCGGTGTTGACGCGCCAAAGACCTGGGATGACGTGAAATCCGTTTCCCAAGCGCTGGTCGACAATGGCATGGATTGCGGCATCAGCTTTGGCTGGCAGTCCTGGGTGATGCTGGAGAACTATTCCTCCTGGCACGACAAAGAAATGGGCACCAAAGAGAACGGTTTTGCCGGTTTCGATACCGAGTTCACCTTCAACAAAAACGACAAGCTGGCTGCGCGTCTGGACGACGTGGCAGCGATGTCTGAAGGCAACCTGTTCAAATATGGCGGTCGTCGTGGTGACTCCCTCCCGATGTTCACCAACGGTGAATGCGGCATGTGGATGAACTCTTCCGCATACTATGGCTCCATCAAGTCTCAGGCTGAGTTTGAATTTGGTCAGACCATGCTGCCGCTGGACACTGCGGCTGCGGATGCGCCACAGAACTCCATCATTGGTGGTGCAACCTTGTGGGCGCTGGCCGGTCACGAAGCTGACGAGTACAAAGGTCTGGCGAAGTTCATGACCTACCTGTCTTCCCCAGAGGTACAGGCTTGGTGGCATCAGGAAACTGGTTATGTGCCAATCACCACTGCGGCTTGGGAACTGTCCAAGGATCAGGGGTTCTATGACAGCAACCCAGGCACCGACACAGCGATCAAACAGCTGAGCCTCAACACCCCAACCGCCAACTCCCGCGGCATCCGCTTTGGCAACTTCGTGCAGGTGCGCGACGTGATCAACGAAGAGATGGAAGCGCTGTGGGCTGGTGACAAGACCGCTCAGGAAGCACTGGACGCCGCCGCCGAACGTGGCAACGCCCTGCTGCGCAAGTTTGAGCGTTCCGCCAAATAAGTGAACCTCCCCTGCGCCCGGCGGACCATTGGAGTTTGCCGGGCGTGTTTCTGTCTAAACGACCCACCCTGACTTGAGGGCCGCATGCTCAAACGCGTCCACTTTCCCACATCTGTCTTGCCCTACCTGTTGGTGGCGCCACAGATTATCATCACGCTGATCTTCTTTATCTGGCCTGCGAGCCAGGCGGTTTATCAGTCTTTCCTGATCGAAGACGCCTTTGGTCTGTCCACCGAGTTTGTGTGGTTTGAAAACTTCCAGATCCTGTTTGAAGAAGAGCTTTACCTAGAGAGCTTCTGGCGCACGATAGTGTTTTCTGCCGCCGTGGCGGTGCTGTCGATGGGTTCGGCCCTGATCCTGGCAGCCTTTGCCGACCGCGTGGTGCGCGGCGCAACCACTTACCGCACACTGATGATCTGGCCGTATGCGGTGGCACCGGTGCTGGCCGGTGCGCTTTGGGTGTTCATGTTCAACCCGACGTTGGGCATCTTCCCCTATATCCTTGAATTCATTGGTATCGACTGGAACCACTACCTGAATGGCACCCATGCGATGCTGCTGGTGATCTTTGCCGCCGCGTGGAAGCAGATTGCCTATAACTTCCTGTTTTATCTCGCCGCGATGCAGTCGATCCCGCGCTCTCTGATTGAGGCGGCGGCGATTGATGGCGCGGGACCGGTGCGCCGGTTCTGGGACCATATCTTCCCGCTGATCTCGCCCACGACTTTCTTCCTGTTGGTGATCAACGCGGTTTACGCCTTCTTTGACACCTTCGGCATCATCCACGCGGTGACGCAAGGCGGTCCGGCCAACAGCACCACGATCCTTGTCTACAAGGTGTTTAACGACGGCTTTGTTGGGCTCGACCTTGGCGGGTCGGCAGCGCAGTCGGTGATCCTGATGATCCTCGTGATCGCAATGACGGTGGTTCAGTTCCGCTATGTCGAAAGAAAGGTGGAATACTGATGGTTGAAAATCGTCGTATCCTTGGGATCATTTCCCACATCGTGCTGATCCTTGGTGTCATCATGGTCGCCTTGCCGATCTGGATCACCTTTGTCGCCAGCACCCATGACGCGGTGCGCATGACGCAGGCGCCGATCCCGATGCTGCCAGGCTCGCATTTCATAGAGAACTTCAAGCAGACTCTGTTTGGCGCCGGGCTCTCTGGGTCAGAAGGCGCGCCGGTGTGGCGGATGCTTTTGAACTCGCTGGCGATGGCTCTGATGATTGCCTTTGGCAAGATTGCGATTTCGCTGCTGTCGGCCTTTGCGATTGTCTACTTCAAGTTCCCGTTCCGCATGGGGTTCTTCTGGATGATCTTCATCACCCTAATGTTGCCGGTGGAAGTGCGGATTTTGCCGACCTTTGAGGTGGTGGCGAACCTGGGCATGCTCAACAGCTATTGGGGCTTGTCGATCCCGCTGATCGCCTCGGCCACGGCCACATTTATGTTCCGGCAGGTGTTCCTGACCATTCCGGATGAGATGCTGGAAAGTGCGCGGATTGATGGGGCGGGGCCGCTGCGGTTCTTCTGGGACATTCTGATCCCGCTCAGCCGGACCAATATTGCCGCGCTGTTTGTGATCCTCTTCATTTACGGCTGGAACCAATACCTCTGGCCGCTGCTAATCACCACCGACACTGACATGACCACCATTGTGATGAGCATCAAACAGATGCTGGAAGCGGCGGAGCAAGCACCGCAGTGGAACATCATCATGATGACCGCGCTTCTGGCGATGATCCCGCCGGTGTTTGTGGTCGTTGGCATGCAAAGGCTCTTTGTGCAGGGCCTCACTGAAACTGATAAATAACGGGGATCCTGAGAATGGCATCCATTACACTCAAAGACCTTGTCAAAACCTATGGCGATGTCGAAGTCCTGCACCATGTTGAAGGCGAGATCCAAGACGGTGAGTTGATCGTGATCGTGGGGCCGTCTGGCTGCGGCAAGTCCACTCTGTTGCGCATGGTCGCGGGGTTGGAAACGGTGACATCCGGCGAGATCAGCATTGGCGACACGGTGGTCAACAAGCTGGAGCCAGCTGATCGCGACATTGCGATGGTGTTCCAGAACTACGCGCTTTACCCGCATATGACCGTGCGTGAGAACATGGCGTATGGCCTGAAGATCCGCAAAATCTCCAAGGATGAAATCGAGCGCCGCGTGCAAGAGGCGGCGGAGATTTTGGAGATTGGGCAATATCTTGACCGTAAGCCGCGTCAGCTGTCCGGTGGTCAGCGTCAGCGTGTGGCTATGGGGCGTGCGATTGTGCGCAATCCGCAGGTGTTCCTGTTTGATGAGCCGCTGTCCAACCTCGATGCCAAGCTGCGGGTGCAGATGCGTCTTGAAATTCGCAAGCTGCAGCAGCGTTTGGGCGTGACTTCGATTTACGTGACGCACGATCAGGTTGAGGCGATGACGTTGGGCGATCGGTTGATGGTGCTCAATGGCGGCTATGTCGAGCAATTTGGCACGCCGATTGAGCTCTATGACCGTCCGTCCACCGTGTTTGTCGCGGGCTTCATTGGCAGCCCGTCGATGAACTTCCTGCCGGCGGATGCGCAGGGCGGTACTCTGGCGCTTGGCAACGGGGCGACCTTGACGGGTGGCGCGCAGGCCAGTGGGAAGGTCACACTGGGCATGCGTCCAGAACATCTGGTGCAGGATGATGCGGGGACGATCCGCATTGTCGTGCAAATGGTGGAGCAGTTGGGCGCCAATACGCTGGTGCACGGGGTTCTGGAAGGCTCGCAGACCGAGGTTGTGGCAAGTGTTCCCGGGCATCTGACGGCGGAAGCGGGCACGGTGATGAGCTTCTCCGCCGCCGCCGAAGATCTGCATGTGTTTGACGCAACCACAGGCAAGCGGATCGACGCATGACGCAGTTTCCCCAGTTAAATGGTTTTCGCGGTGCGCCCGGATTGGTTCGGCTGATCGGGCATCGGGGGGCGCGGGGCGTGATGCCGGAGAACACTCTTGAGGGGTTTGAATTTACGGTGAAGTCCGGCGTTGTGGCGTTGGAATTTGACGTGGTGCTGACGCAAGACGCAGTGCCGGTGGTAACGCACAATCATCACCTGTTAAACGCGGCGACGCGCGGTGCGGATGGCAAGTGGCTGCAGGGCGAAGAATTGAAGGTGTCCGAATTGCCGCTGGCGCAGTTGCAACGTTACGACGTTGGCGGGTTGGACGGGCGCACGGTTTATGGCCAGCGCTTTCCGGATCAGGTGTTTATGTCCAATGTCCGCGTGCCGACACTGGGGGATCTGCTGAATATGGGGCTCACGCCGCAGGGCGCGGAGATGCTGTTTTTGCTGGAAATGAAGTCCGATCCAGAGCACGCGCATACACCGGAGGTGACTGAGCGATTGGTGGCCGAAGTGGTGAAAACGGTGCGCGCGCGTGGGCTTGAGAAACGGACCGTGTTGCACAGTTTTGACTGGAACCTGTTGGAGGTTTGCGGACGTATCGCACCGGATATGCCGCGCTCGTTTTTGACACAGATGCCAACGAATGCGGATGACCCTGGGGAGGATTCCTCCAAATCCGTTGCACCGGATTTTGCCGCGCTTGATGTGCCGGTGCCGCAGGCGGTGGTTAAAGCCGGTGGGCAGATGTGGTGTCCTCATTACTTGGACGTGACACAAGAGGCGGTGGCTCAGGCACACGCATTGGGCCTGTTAGTATCCACCTGGACCGTGAACGAAGTGGATGACATGCACCGCATGCTCGATGCGGGCGTTGATGGGATTGTCACTGACTATCCGGGGCGGGCGCAGCGGGTATTGCTGGAACGTGGGCTGGTTTGGAACGAAGACGTGGCTCGGATGGTGGCGGAGTAATCCGCCGCTGGATGCCGGAGCGGGCCGGTAAGGTGCCGGTTTGTGACCGCCCGTGATCCCGCAATGCGGGCATTTTGTTGGACAGTGACTACATTGGAACCTGTCGGGGCGACCCGCTGCCCTGTCGTCCAGGATGGCGCGTGGCGCAAGAGACCCAATAAGAAGTGGACTTAGACACATAATATGCTCCTTTTCTTGATTAATATTGCGGGCGCAGCAGCGCTTTTGATTTGGGCTGTGCGTTTGGTGCGCACGGGAATGGAGCGGGCCTTTGCGGTGCAGCTCAGGCTTTGGTTGCGGCGGTCTGCCAAAAACCGCGGGTTGGCGGCCTGCGCGGGGCTGGTGGTGTCGATGCTGCTGCAAAGCTCGACTGCAGTGGCGATGCTGGTGTCCAACTTTGCGGCAAATGGTGCGGTGTCGGTTTCCGTTGGGCTGGCGATTATTCTTGGGGCAGATGTGGGCTCAGCATTGGTGGCGCAGGTGCTGTTGGTGCGGCAGACCTGGTTGATCCCCTTATTGCTGGTGCTTGGCGTTGGGCTGTTTTTGCGCGGGCAACAGCGGCGTGTGCGGCAGACCGGGCGGATCTTGATTGGACTGGCGCTGATTTTTGTGTCTCTGGATATGCTGCGTGCGGCCACGGCGCCGGTGATGGAAAGCGAAGAGGCGTTGCGGACGCTGTCTTATCTGGGGGCGGATCTGTTTGCTGCCTTTGTGATTGGCGCGGTGTTTGCCTGGATGGTGCATTCCAGCGTGGCGGCAGTGTTGTTGTTTGTGACCCTGGTGGCGCAGGGTGCGTTGCCAACCGAAGCTGCGATGGCGATGGTTTTGGGCGCCAATCTTGGTGGGGCAATGATTGCCTATGTGCTGACTCTAGCGGCAGAACCAGACGCACGCCGGATTGTGGTGGCCAATGTGGGGCTTCGTGGCGGCGGTGCGGTGATGGTGCTGTTGGGGCTGCGGTTTGTTGAACTGGATTTGGCATGGCTGGGTAGCTCGGCGGCGACGCAGACCATTAACCTGCATCTGGTGTTCAATGCGGTCCTCTGTGTGCTTGCGCTGCCATTTGTCGATCTATTTGCCAAAATCGCAGGACGCTTTGTGGCCGCTCCGGTGGCGGATGAGACAGCCATTGCCTCTGCTCTTGATCCCAGTGCGCTGGATACACCATCCCGCGCGCTGTCCAATGCGTCGCGTGAGATGATGCGTATGGGCGAGCGGGTTGAAACCATGTTGATCGCGGGGCAACGGCTGTTTGACACGTGGAGTGATGCCAGTGCTGAGGCGATCCGGGCCAATGACGTGGCCGTGCGCAAAACGCATCAGGAGATCAAGCTCTACCTAGCGGAGTTGAATCAGCATGAGTTGGATAAAGCGACCGTGAAAGGGGCGATGGAGTTGTCGTTGCTCGCCTCCAACCTTGAAGCTGCGTCTGATGTGCTGGCACGTAATCTGGTGGAGCTTGCGAGGCGGATGGATCTGGAGGGGCTGAACTTCTCCTCTGCTGGGCGGCAGGAAATTTGCGATTTCCATGATCGTGTGCTGGCCAATGTGCAACTGGCGTTGAGTGTGATGATGACGGGGCAGCCGGATGACGCGCGTGAGTTGGTGGCGCAGAAGGAAAAGGTACGCGGCGTGGAGCAGAAGCTGCAGCGCAAGCACCTGAAGCGGCTGCATGAGGGGCTTTCCGAAAGTATTGAGACCAGCAATATCCATCAGGAGACGTTGCGGGTGTTGAAGCAGGTCAACACGTCCTTTGCCATGGTGGGGTATCCCATATTGGCTGAGACTGGAGACCTGCTGTCGAGCCGCTTGTCACCAGCGGAAAGCTGAGCGTCTCCGGACTGGACAGGAGGCGCCCGACTTTCTAAGCAGGGGGCATGGAGTTTTGGATACACAAAGCGATGGGCATTAGCAGCCCGGTCTGATTGGTCAGGCCGGGTGTATGCGTCGTTTTTCTAATCCATTTTGACAGGGGAGGTCCCATGTCTTTGAACGCTTCGAAGTTTCACCTTGTTTGCGGCTATGCCGCCTCCGGAAAATCCACATTGGCGCGGCAGTTGGCGCAGGAGCACAGCGCGATTTTGCTGTCTGAGGACCAGTGGCTGTCGGCCCTGTTTGCCGATGAACTACATACTTTGGCCGATTATGTGCGTTGCACCGTGCGTTTACGAAATGCGTTGGGGCCGCATGTTGTGACCTTGTTGAAGCACTGTCAGCCGGTGGTGATGGATTTCGCTGCCAACACGATTGAGGCGCGTGCCTGGTTGAGGGGGCTGGCGCGGCAGGCGGATGTCTCGGCGACGTTGCATTTTCTGGATGTGCCAAAAGAAGTTTGCTGGCAACGCGCGGAGAAGCGCAATCAAGACGGAAGCCATGAATTCCAATTGACGAAACAACAGTTTGACAAGTTGGCAGTTCACTTTGAGCCGCCAAGAGCGGCCGAAGAATTTACAGTGACGCGGCATACCACCCTGACAGAGTAAAGGGATACAGCCTATGTTGCAGTTGCGACGTGCCATTCGCTGAGCCATAGTCCGGGCGATATCGCCTAAAACGGGTGCGGCCCGAGTCGCTTTTTGTGGGTTTTTAACTGCGTTTTGATGCAGATTAGGGGCCGCAATAATTGTTCCTTGGTCATATCAACAAGAGAGCCGTTAAAAGGCCGCCAACAAAAAAAGACTATAATGAGGAGAGGTTAAGGGCCCTTGGCCTTAGGTTAAACAACGACCAGATTGGTTGATTTCCTGACATATCAATGGGTTCGCTTCATTTTGTAGGTGCAGCCTATGGCGGAGAGTTTCGGATCGCTACGACTTAGGTAGGGGGACGGGACTTATCGAATATTAACCATTTTGAGGCTTTGCTTTCCCGCGAAGATGGAGCCCTAGCCAAAACGCAAGATGACAGATACCTCCACCGTATTTCGCACGACTGCGCCCCCTATGGAGCGGGAGGCGGATCAACGTGCGCGTCGCAAACGTTTATTGGCTTATGCTGATGAGCGCGTAAAACGGCTGCCGGTGCGGCTTCTGCTCTATACTCTGGGGTGCGCGATTGGCTACTACGCGGTGGAGTTTATTCCCGCTTTGCTCAGTTACATTGTTCTCCTCACGGGGGATGCAATTGATTGCTTCGTGCTGCGCACCGTTGTTCGACGGGGAGCACTGGTTGGCCGTTTGAAGAGCGGGCAGAGATGGGCAACCATCACCAGCGCCCTGCAAGGCATCACGATGGTAGCCGGGGTGTCGGTCTACTATTTCAAGCTTGGGGATGATGCCAATATCCTATTTGTGATTGGTGCATTGGGATTAGGCGCCGTCAATGCAGCTATTGTTCTACCGAAGAATCCCACAGCGGCGTTTACACGATTGAGCCTCTATATCATGGCTCCGTTCTTGTACGTGGGCCTGCAGGCGCTTTGGACCAAGAGTTGGACGCCATTTGTGATGATGGATGTTGCAGGCACCATGTTGGTGTTTTGCATGCTCTATATGTTTATGGCTTTTACGAAGTCCGGCATAAACAATTTCAAGATCACGCAGGACTTGGAAAGACAGAAATCCGAGATGAAGATCATGTATGCGCGCATGGATCGGCATCAGACAGAGTTGCAGCAATTGTCGTTGGTGGCGCGCCACGCAAATGACAGCGTGATAATCACTGACCAAGAGCGGCGGATTGTTTGGGTCAATGATGCTTTCACACGGATCACAGGCTTCTCTTTCGCAGACGCCAAGGGGCAGATCGTCGCCGATCTTTTGACGGGAGCTGATCAGGAACTCAAAGCCATCAACACGATCGATTTGGCTGTGGAAGCCGGACAGCCCTTTCGGGGCGAGGTGCAGAACGTCACGCGAGGCGGTGACAGAATTTGGTTGGACGTGAACTTATTCCCGATTGATGGCCCGGATGGGGAGCCTGAGTTCTTTGTTTCGATTGAGCGGGATGTGACCGAGAGCCGCAGATTGGCTGAGCAGATGAGCAAGGCCCGTCAAGCCGCCGAAGAGGGGGCGCGGGCGAAGGCAGAGTTTCTGGCCAACATGAGCCATGAAATCCGCACACCTTTGACCGGGGTGATCGGGATGGCGGATTTGCTGTCTGAAACCGATCTGGATGAGGACCAGGGACGTTATACCGACACCATTCGCGGGTCCTCTCAAGCCCTTATGGCAATTATCAATGACATTCTGGATCTGTCGAAGCTGGATGCGGGGCGGATGGAGTTGCATCCTGTCAGCTTCTCTCCGCGGGCATGCTTACAAGAGACTTTGGATTTGTTGATGCCTGCGGCGCGTAGCAAGGGGTTAGAGCTCAGCTTGCGGGTGGACGATTTGGCGGCTGAGTACATCAAGGCTGATGACGGACGATTGCGGCAAGTGGTTACAAATATCGTCGGCAATGCAATTAAATTTACAGAAGAGGGTGGTGTGTTTCTGACGCTGAGTTTGGCCGAGGGGGCACGTGGAAAACGATTGATCTGTGAGGTGCGGGACACCGGTATTGGCATCTCAAAGGAAAACCAGGACCGTATCTTTGATCACTTCTCACAAGCCGAGGCTGCGACCACTCGCAAATTTGGCGGCACGGGGCTTGGCCTGTCCATCTCCAAGCATATTCTTGATGTTATGGGGGGAACTATTTCTGTGGACTCCGAGGTTGGGCAAGGGGCGACTTTCCGATTAGAGATTCCATATGAAGAGGCCGACTTAGGCGGAGAGGCGGCTGGTATTGCCACCCAGGAGGGGCCTCGAAAACTGCTGCCCGGGTTGCGCGTGGTTGTTGCTGAGGACAACAAAACCAATCGGTTCCTACTGAAAAAATACCTTGGAGATCAGCCTATCGAAATGGCTTTTGCCAAGGACGGCGTCGAGGCAGTTGAGGTTGTGCAGAGCTTTGCCCCTGATCTTGTTCTTATGGACATGTCGATGCCCAGAATGAGTGGTCTTGATGCGACACGGAAAATTCGGGAGCTGCCGATGGATCAGCCTGCCATTGTCGCTTTGACGGCGCATGCTTTTGATGAGGAAATGCAGGCATGTTTCGACGCGGGAATGGATGACTTTCTGACGAAGCCGATACGGAAGGTTGTTCTGATTGACTGGATGGCGCAATTCCAAGCTCGCCGATTGGCAGAAACTGCAGGCGATGCTACTGTGCCTCCCATTGAGGGGGCGGCTTAGCGTCTCTGGCGAGCCAGATTATACGGGACTCAACCGTGGGCGTGCTCCATCAGAAGTATTCAGAAAATTGAATTTGTTTTGCGCCAAACGGGCGCGAATTTTTTGCCGGTGAATTAACGGGAAGTCTCTAGATCGAGAATCAAACAAGATTCTGGAGCCCAGTTATGGCCACAACCTTTGACGTTTTCTACCTTGGCGTCTTTGCAGATCTCGATCCAGTCGAGGGCAACTATTCTGCCGAGAATGCGGAGAGCTTGGTTGGCTCTATTATTGGTGGGGCCGAAGCTCCGTTGTCTGGAAATCTGGTCACGCTGAACCAGTACAACTCGGACTACACGGAATACTACATCAATAACGCCGAAAGTAACGATCAGTTTCAGATTGATGGCGGCGCAGCGCTGACCTTTGACAGTTTGGTCGAATACGGCGCGACCATCACATACACCGATGGCACCACGGCGAATATTACCGCGGTGGTTTTCCAGTCCTCCGACGGGCAGACATTTCTCGCCCCAGAATACGAGGACAATGCCGATCAGAGTGCGCTCGAAGCCAAAGCGATCCAGTCGCTTACACTGAACAGCGTTGTGACGGCGGGTGCCGATATGTACAGCAGCCGCATGGACGGTGACTATGTCGTCGAAGACGGCGTTGTAGACGGCACAGAGACTGGGGACGACGTTTCTGTGGGCTACACGGACTCTCAGGGCGATCAGGTCACAGAGGGTGCCGATAGCATCAATGCGGGTGGTGGGGATGACACGATCTATGCGGGTGGTGGAGATGACACGATTGATGCCGGCACCGGTAATGACGCGGTCTGGGCCGAAGAGGGGCATGATTCCGTGCTCGGAGGTGATGGCCTTGACACGCTGTATGGGATGTCTGGAGATGACACGATCGGCGCAGGTAACGGGCAAGACGTTGTCTACGGCGGCCTAGGAGCGGACTCCATTGAAGGCGGAGCGGGGGCCGACTTTCTATCTGGTGGCGGGGACAACGATACGATTTTTGGGGACGCCGATAGCAATCCATCCGAAGACTGGCAAATTCATTCCAGCTGGAACGCGTATTATCTCGGCAATGGAACGGATCTGGATGGGGACGAGACCTCTGGATATGCGCACAATGCCGCCAGTCTTCTCGGAAGTTATGGATCTGTTGCTACGCCTATCTCTGGACAGGTTGTCCGGGTTGATATCAATGACATTGATGGTGACGGTGGCGTTGACGAGAACAATGAGATGGCCGTTGGAGCCACCTCTGAGATGCAAATTGATGGTGTGGAGCAGGTGTTGGACAACAATGCTGGCTACCACGCAACCGTAACGTTTGAAGACGGCTCGACGGGAACCTTTACTGCGGTTGTTTTCCAGACGGTGGACGGGAATTTCTACCTAGCGCCTGAGTATAGCAACAACGCCGATATGGAGTTGTTGTCGAGCAAGCCGATTCAGTCGATCTCGCTGGACAGTGTCTATACGGACCACAACTATCTGATGGCGGAGCGATGGGACTCGATTGCCGCTGAGGATGGCGGCGATGACACCATATACGCCGGGGAAGGCGACGACGTTGTTTATGGTGAAGGCGGTAATGACACGATTTTTGGTGAATCCGGGAACGATACGCTGGACGGAGGTGCCGGCGATGACAAGCTGCTCGGCGGGACCGGAGACGATGTGTTTGTGGTCAGCAGTGGGAATGACACCATCGGCGACTTCAACACGGGTAACACCGGCGCGCTCAACGATGGCGACAGCAGCAACAATGACTTTGTCGACCTCAGCGGACACTACGATCATGTGCATGAAATGCATGCCGATTATGCGGATGATGGCATTCTGAACCAATCAAACACGCTGGATGCCAAGGGCAATTCGGTGGACTATTCGGACAACACGCAGTTTGGCGATGGCAGTCTGAGTTTCACTGGCAGTGTGGAGCTAACGTCAGACAACACCGGTGTCGTGTGTTTTACAACAGGCACGATGATCCTGACGCCGCAGGGGGAGCGCGCCATCGAGAGCCTGAAGCCAGGTGATCTGGTCACCACAATGGACAATGGGCCGCAGCCGATTGTTTGGATTGGCAGTACTGAAGTCTCCAAAGAAAACTTACTACAGCAACCCAAGCTGCGGCCGGTGCACATTAACGCGGGCGTGTTGGGTGAGCGGCCTCTGGTGGTGTCTCCTCAGCATGGCGTGTTGCTGCCTGGCAGCGACATTTTGGTGCGTGCGACCCATTTGCATCGTTTTGTGAAGGGAACACGGGTGGCTTTGGGACGTCAGAGCGTCACTTATTTCCACATGATGTTTGAGCGCCATCAAATTGTGTTTTCCAATGGAAGCCCAAGCGAGAGCCTTTATCCGGGGCCAATGGCGTTGCAGGCGATGAACGCGGAGGCGCGGGCAGAAATTGAGTGTTTGTTCCCAGGTGTGCTCGGGACGTCCGTACGGGGGCAAGTGGCAGAGCTATACGGCACTCCCGCGCGAGACGTGGTGCGCAAACCCGGAAAACATGTTGCCTGATCCTGACGTTGGGGCGGATCGATGCCTGAGCTTTGTTTGGGCAACTCTGTTGCGATCGGATGGAGGAAACAGGAAGGCCCTTGCCTAGGCGACCTCTCAAGCAGAAAGAGTGTCTGGAGGCGAGTACCGGAATCGAACCGGTGTACACGGATTTGCAATCCGGAAAATATCGTTGATTTCAAAGGGAAAAATTGTAAACGGACTTGTTTCGTTCAGGGTCACTTTTCAATAGGTTACGAGCCCCAAGTAAACGGTTTTTCACAGGCTCGTGCTTTGGCGAAAAGGCAAAGAAAAACCGCTGAGGGGGCGGCCACCCACCTCAACGGCATAGAAGAATATTTCCGTTCCAACGCCTACGGCATTTCCGGTCTGACCTCAACCCAATTGGCGGTGAGACCATGAGCTGGCGCATCGCAAATGAATGCGCCGAGCGCCGCTTTGGCAGCGCCGCGCGCAAGCAGATCATCATGTTCCTGGCCGATAAAGCGAGCGATGACGGCTCGGGCATCTGGTGTTCCAAGGGGACGATCCAGCGCCACACAGAGCTCAGCGAGAGCACGGTCAAACGCACCATCATCGACTTCCTGCGGGAAGGCATTTTGATCGAGACAGGGCGACGGCACTGCAAGAACGGCTACACCGTCATCTACCGCATTGTTCTGGAGCGCGTAGCTGCGCTCGAGCCCACAGCTGAGCCCGAAATTGAGACGGGGGTCACTGTGAACCCCGTCCAGCCTGAACCCGGTACGGGGTCCACGGTGAACGGGGTACGGGGTTCACGGTGGACCCCAAACCATCCTAAAACCATCCATAAACCACCTACG
>Ga0189288_10182_pt1 | contig 47807 bp, 48 predicted proteins | sample UW105minimetaG_FD_130316 | JGI IMG/M metagenome (GOLD analysis project Ga0189288, IMG submission 130316) | Marine microbial communities from the Costa Rica Dome - UW105 mini metaG | ecosystem: Environmental > Aquatic > Marine > Oceanic > Photic zone | place: Costa Rica: the Eastern Pacific...
GGAGCAGCCCGGTAGCTCGTCAGGCTCATAACCTGAAGGTCGCAGGTTCAAATCCTGCTCCCGCAACCAAAAAATAATCTCAAAAACACCGTGCACTCCAAAATTGCGCCAAGCGCCAAAGCTCATTCGCGAAAATAAACTCTGCAGAACGTCTTGAGGTAGCACGCTTCGAGGCTGCTTTTGTTTGTCTCTTAGTTTGTCCTAAGCTCAACAATCCAGCTAACTCTCTAACAAGCTCGATCTCCATGAGGCCGTCGGCATTAGGGATCAGCCGGTTGAGGGGGCAAGCTCCACAGGGTTTTTCCAGTTTTGATGTCTAATACAACGCCTTGTGGGCTCTCCAGCGCCTCCATCACTCATTCAATGGAAGCTCATCTTGAACGAATGAGCGGTGTTGTTTCGTTATTGGACGCAGCGTGTCGCAATCGGTTGTTGACCGTTTCCTCTCTGATCTGGCACACAATCGTCATGTTCGGTTCCGGAGAATCCTCCGGAAGCAATAGGGAATGCAGTGCGGCTGTTTCAGCCAACTCTGCAACTGCCCCCGCAACTGTAGGCGGCGAGCACAGCTGATCATGCCACTGGGACCCCCCGGGAAGGCCAGCGACGTGTTTTGACCCGCAAGTCAGGAGACCTGCCGAACATGTGCCTTCTTAAAAAGAGGGCGCATCAACGGCGACGGGGTGTGCGCTGGATCTGTGTGTCGCGCGCGATATCCGGTTCCAAGCCATTCCAAGTCACAAGGACCAATGCGCCGGGGAAGGCGCGACGTGATAAGGACCAATTTTGTGAAGAAACTGCTTTTGGCGGCCACTGCTGCTCTGGCTCTGCCTGTAATGGCACAAGCGCATTTCCTGCTGGAGTACACCGAAGACACTATGATCGCGCGTCCGGGCGATGTGCCGGTGAAGCTGATTTTCTGGCACCCACATGACGCCGGTCATGTGATGACCCTGGAACAGCCGGAAGAGTTCTACGTGATCCACAACGGCGAAAAGACCGATCTGATGGACACATTGGAAGAGACCACCTTTGATGGTCCGGAGAACAGCGCCAAAGCCTTCATAGGGTCAGTGCCGGTAAAGCGCTCCGGGGATTACGTGCTCGTTACCGTGCCTGCGCCCTACTACGAAGAGTCCGAGGACATCTATATCCAGCAGATCACCAAGGCGTATCTGAACCGTAACGAGCTGCCCACCGATTGGGATCAGCCACAGGGTCTCGCTACCGAGATCTTGCCGATGAACAAACCCTACAACGTGATCGCAGGCGGCACCTTCACAGGCCGCGTGCTGAGCGAAGGCAAACCAGTTGCCGGTGCGGAGATCGAAATCGAATATATGGCGGCAGAGCCTGACCTGCCCGGCACCGGGGCAAAGGACACCACCGTCTCCCCTCTGCCCGGCGGTGCAATTGTCGCGATTTCTGATGACAACGGTTACTTCACTTTTGGCGTGCCAAAAGCAGGTTACTGGGGCTTTGCGGCACTGGGTTCCGGTCCTGCGACCGAGCATGAAGGCAAAGAGCTGAGCCAAGACGCGGTTATCTGGATCCGCGCCTGGGATCTGGAGTAACCCTCAATGCACATCGTTGACGGAGCCTTGTCCAACCCTGTTGTGATCGGCGGCGCAGTTGCCGCCGCGGGCGGGATTGCCGTCGGCCTCAAGTCGCTGGAGATCGACCGCATTCCCACAGCCGGGGTGCTCTCGGCCAGCTTTTTTGTGGCCTCACTGATCCACGTTCCAATTGGTCCGTCTTCTGTGCATTTGATCCTGAATGGTCTGGCCGGGCTGTTGCTTGGCTGGGCCGCCTTTCCGGCTTTGTTTGTCGGGTTGCTGTTGCAAGCAGTGTTCTTCGGCTTTGGCGGATTGACGGTGCTTGGCGTGAACGCCTTTAATATCGCCATGCCCGCAGTTTTGGCCTGGATGATCTTTGGTCGCTTGATCGGCCGCGGCTCCCCGGTGAAAGGCGCGATCTGGGGTGGCCTTGGCGGGGCTTTTGCCATTGCCGCCACGACCCTTTTTGTGGCGGCGTCTCTTGCGCTGACGGGGGATGAGTTTCTGCCCGCCGCCAAGCTTGTATTCTTTGCGCATATTCCAGTCATGGTCGTCGAGGCCGTCCTCACTGGCTTTGCGGTGCTCTTGGCGCGTAAGGTCAAGCCGGAGTTGTTTTTGAAAGGATCCTCCGCGTGAAACAGCTGATCCTGATTTTGAGCCTTGTCTGCGCCCCACTTCCGGCGCTGGCACATAAGGTGATCGCGGGTATTTTTCCATCAGGCGACGCCATCGAGGGCGAGCTTGGTTTCTCCAACGGCGACATGGCCGTCGGACAGGAAGTCATTGTGCTTGGCCCTGATGGAGCCGAGTTGGGCCGCACTGTGACCGATGAAGATGGCTTTTTCCTCTACACCCCCACCAGCCCAGTGGCGCACACTTTCACCGCTAATTTGGGCGCCGGACATGTGGCTAAAGTCATCATGCCTGCGGAAGAGGTTGCTGACATCATGGGCGTTGACGCAGAGTTTGTAGCGACACCGGTGGCCGTGTCCCACGTATCTGTCGAAGGTGCAAACGTGGTCACCGTCGCTTCCCTGTCTGATGAGGAACGCGAGGTCATTGCTAAGGCGGTTCGGGACGAAATTCGCCCACTGCGCCGCGAGATTGCTGCATATCGTGAGAAAAACGATATGCAGAGCATCTTGGGGGGCATCGGCTATATCGTTGGTCTGTTTGGCTTTGGGTTCTACATTGCCGCCCGTCGGAAGATGGCCGCCTGATGGCGCACGCGTTGGAACCCAAGGCCAAGACCCTGGCCGAGGCGGGCAGCGATGCGCCGTATGGCGTGATCGGTGATCTCGATCCGCGTGTACGCGTCGTCATGGCTTGTGTCTTTGCCATCGCCACCGTGGCGCTGACTACAATTCCGGCGCTGATCGCGGCACTCGCCACGGCCATTTCCCTGTTGATGATGTCGCGCCTTCCCATCCGCCGCACACTCAAACGTATGGCGATGATGGACAGCTTCATCATCTTTATGCTGGTGCTTTTGCCTTTCACAATGCCGGGTGAGCCGATGTTCTCCCTCTTTGGCTTCCCCGCCAGTTGGCAGGGCCTGTGGAAAGCTATCGAGATCGGTCTGACCGCCAACGCCGTGATCCTCACGCTCATGGTGCTGGTAGGCACCATGGAGCCGGTCACATTGGGGCATGCTCTACACAAGCTGCGCTGTCCTGAAGTCCTGGTGCATCTTCTGATGTTCACCATCCGCTATATTGAAGTGCTGCGGGAAGAGTACCTACGCTTGCGCGGCGCCATGAAAATCCGTGGCTTCCGGCCTGGCACCAACTGGCACACCTACCGCAGTTTTGGCTACCTGGTGGGCATGATGCTGGTGCGCGCCATTGAACGTTCTGAGCGCATTCTGGGCGCGATGAAATGCCGGGGCTTTTCAGGCCAGCTGATCTTGCTACAAGAGTTCCGCATGACCCGCCGCGATCACCGGTTTGCCATCCTTTTGGGTGGGGTCTGCGTCGGCCTGTTGCTACTGGACACTGTATGACGATCCTCGCGCTTGAAAACATCCACTTTGCCTATCCCGGACAGCCGCCGGTGCTGGAGGGCGCTTCAGTGCAGCTTGCAGCGGGGCAGCGTTTGTCGATTGCAGGTCCCAACGGCGCAGGCAAATCGACCTTGTTTCGCATCGCGCTGGGTCTACAGCATCCGACCTCTGGCACCGTGACTATATTTGGCAAAGAGCGCCGGGTTGAAGCCGATTTTCATGAGGTCCGCCGACGCATTGGCCTTGTTTTTCAGGATCCGGACGATCAGCTTTTTTGCCCCACCGTGGCCGAGGATATTGCATTTGGCCCACTCAATCTGGGACGTACCAAAGGCGAGGCTTTGGCGATTGTCGATAAAGTGCTTTCCGACCTCAACCTTATGCACTTGCGCGACCGCATCACACACAAGCTCTCAGGCGGGGAAAAGCGCCTCGTGACCCTGGCCACCGTACTGGCCATGGAACCGGACGCGCTTTTGCTCGATGAGCCGACCAACGCGCTCGACACCAAAAACGAAGCGCGATTGTTGGAAATCCTGCAAGATCTACCGCAAGCCATTCTCCTGGTCAGCCACAACCCCGCGTTTCGCGCTGCGTTGGCACCGGATACGTTGGAGTTGCAGGACGGAAAATTGGTGTAGGCAAGTTCCTTACCTTGCCCGCCGCCGCAATAGCCAGACAAAGAACATGCCGCCGACCAAGCCGGTGACAATGCCAATTGGCATGTCTTCCGGCGCCATGATCGTGCGTGCGATGATGTCGGACCACAGAAGGTAGATCGCCCCAAACAGGGCGGAGGCGGGTAACACGCGGGCATAATCCCCGCCCACCAACAAGCGCACAATATGCGGCACCATCAGGCCGACAAAGCCAATCATGCCAGAAAACGCCACCATCACCCCGGTGATCAATGCGCCCATAAGAAAAATGATCAGCCGAAACCGCGCCACAGGAATGCCCAGCGTGGCGGCTGTTTCGTCGCCCACGGTCATCGCATTTAACTTCCGTGCGTGCAGCCAGATGTAAGCGCCACAGATTGCCAGAACCGCCAGCGGGAAAATCAAATGATTCCACTGCGCCAAGCCCAGGCCGCCCAGCATCCAAAACACCACTGTATGTGTAGCCCGTGGGTCGCCAAGAAATATCAACACATTGGCCAGCGACATCACAATGAACGACACGGCGACACCCGCCAGGATCAACCGATCCGCGCTGGTGGCCGCAGCAAACTGGGACACCGCCAACACGAGTAAGGTCGCCGCCAAGGCGCCACCAAAGGCAAAAAGCGGGACTGTCATGAGCCCCCAAAACATGCCGGTGTGCATCAATGCCAAAATGGCGCCAAAGGCCGCGCCGGAAGAAATCCCCAGCAAGTGTGGATCGGCCAGCGGATTGCGTGTCACCGCTTGCAAGCTGCCGCCCACAACCGCCAATCCGGCGCCCACAAGACAAGCCAACAAGGCGCGCGGAAACCGAATGTCCCAGACAATCGCTTCGCGCCCTTTGGACCAATCCGGTTCAATTGTACCCGGCGCCACCTGATTGATCAGGATGCTCCAGACCGTGTGCAGGGGCACAGAGACGGCTCCCACACTGATTGCGACCGAAATCGAGAACAGCAGCAGGAGCACCCCTGCGCCGATCACATAAGGAAACCTGCTCTTTGGCTGTCCTGCTGCTCTTCCCGTCATTTATTTCGCCCGGAACGCTTCTGCGAGGGTTTTCACCGCAGCGATGTTGCGCGGACCCGGGGTGGCTTCCACATACTCAAGCGTCACAAAGCGGTCGTTCTTCACGGCATCCATCTCGGCAAAGGCTGGGTTGTTCATCATGAAGACACGCTTTTCTTCGGCGGTCACATTGCCGTAGTTCACGATCACAATGACCTCTGGGTTGCGCTCCACAACCGGCTCCCAGCCGACCTTGGCCCAGCTCTTTTCCAGATCGTTCATGATGTTGATGCCACCCGCCGCTTCAATCAACGCGTTTGGCATCGCATAGCGCCCAGCGGTGAACGGCGTGTCTTCGCCGCTGTCATAGACAAACACACGTGGTGCGGTGTCCAAAGGTTCCAAGCCGTCCGTGAAGGCTGCAAGGTCCGCTTTGTAGCCCTCGACCAGCGCCTCGGCCTTGTCTTGCACCTCAAAGATCGCGCCGAGGTTCAGGATGTCGTTGTACATGTCATCCATGCTGGCGGCGTCTTTTTCGCCAATGTGGATGCAACTCTCGGTCAGCTCATAAACCTTGATGTCAAACGGTGCGAGCGTCTCTGGTGTGACCTCGCCTCCCACTTTCATGCCGTAGTTCCAACCGGCAAAGAAGAAGTCCGCCTCCGCGCCAATCAGCACCTCTTTGTTTGGGTACTTTGCGGACAGCTCTGGCAGCTCTTCCACACCGGCGCGCATCTCTTCGTCCAGCGTTTTCCAGCCGGAAATCCCGGTGTAGCCCACCATGCGATCGGCTAGTCCCAGCACCAGCATCATCTCGGTCAGGTTCACGTCGTTGGAAATGGCCGCCTTGGGCGGCGCGTCAAACGTCAATTCGCGGTTGCAGCTTTCGATGGTGGTTTCCGCAAGCGCGGCAGTGGTGGACAGGGTCAGCAGGGCGCTGGCTGCAACGGTCTTCAATTTGTTGGTCATATAGGTGGTCCTTTAGGTGGGGAGGCGAAACGTAAGATGTTGGTTTTGGCTGACGCTCAGCATTTCGCGCTGTGCGGTGATCGAAAACGTGTCGGAGACAAGCTGTTCACTCAGCACATCATCCACACCGCCAAAGCCTTTGCAGTGTCCGTCTTTCAAAAGCAGGATGACGTCACAGACATCTGAGGCCATGTTCAGATCGTGCAGGGAGACCACAATGGTGAGCCCAAGGGATCGGATTAGCGAGAGGATTTCCAGTTGATAGCGAATGTCCAGGTGGTTGGTGGGCTCGTCCATGATCAACACTTGCGGCTGCTGCGCCAAAGCCCGCGCCACCATTACACGTTGCCGCTCGCCCCCGGACAATGTGTCAAAATCGCGGGTAATCAATGCTTCTAGCTGCATCCGTTGAATAACGGCATCAATGATCTCGGCATCTTTTGCGCCTTCAGGCGATAGCCCGCTCCGGTGAGGCGTACGCCCCAGCGCCACAATATTCCTTACCGAAAGCCCAAAGGCGCCCGGTTGTTCCTGCAACACCGCGGCCACCTTGCGGGCGGCGACTTTGGCGGACATCCCCCAGAGGTCCTGTCCATCCACCATAATCTGCCCCGAGGTCGGCTTCTGATAGTGGTAGACCATCCGCAATAGCGTCGACTTGCCCGCGCCATTGGGGCCGACCACGCCAAGCACGCGGCCGGGGCAAACCTCAAAACTCACAGGGTGCAGCAGGAAAGGCTGGCTTTTTCTCGGACGCCAACACACATCCTTGGCCACCAGATGACCGGCACTCATGCCAGCCGCTCCGTGCTGTCCTCAAGCGCCAACATCATGGATGGCACCCGCGCCAACGTGTTTGTGCGCAGTTTGCCGGGGCGATCCACCGACGAACACCAGCCGTCGCCCAGCACCGCATACTGCTGCGCAAAGGAGACCAGATCCTCAATGTCCTGTTCCGGCGTGATGTCGCCAAACAGATAGGTCGCTTTACGCGTGCTGTGATAAGCGACGGTGCAAGGATGTTTACAGCCTGCCATACAAGCCACGCCGGAAATCTCGAATTCTTCCGTGATCGCATCACCGGCCATATCGATGGCGGCGCGCAAGCGCTTGATCAGCTCATAGCCAGGGCGACAGGTCTCGCCGACATGTTTGCAGGATGTGCAGATAGAAATTCTGTGGGTGGGGGTGGCCATCTCGCCCTCCGCGATAGCGCGGGGCAAGCACAGTCAGTTTTTCACACGGATCAATCCGCAAAGCCATCTTGGCCTCCTGTCCGGACGCCCCGCCCGGGTTGAAGTTATCGTCTGGATGGCAGGTCTCCTGACTTGCGGGTCGTCGCTATCCCGAACCTTCCCAAGCGCGTTGCGCTCAGTGGTTTCTTCGGGGGTGCTCGCCGCTCACAGTTGCGGGGGCAGTCACGGATTTGGCCTTTATGGCCGCACCGTATTCCCTTTTCATCCCGGTCTGACGCAGGTCATTACGGGAACCATCCCTTTTCAAGTCAGGCAAAGTGCTTAATGAGTCAATAGAGTTTCTGCGTTGCCGCATAAAATCCTGTCATATCCGGCAGTCTTTGCTCAACAAGGCAGACCGCTACGCGCTGGAAAACCGTAGCCGGGCATCTTACAACAGAGACCACACGCCGCTCTGCGACATCACGTTTGGGTAAGTCACGACAATTGTTCCGATGGGTAACTTGCGTCTTTTTCAAGCTTGGTATACATCGGCATACAATACGTGCCCTGTGAATCACTTCTCCATCTAAAGCAGGGTGTTCATGCTTAAGCCAACCTCAAATCGCTAGGATCATCATGAGCTTGTATACAGATTATCTGAGTGAGATTGAGACCCGTAAGGAACAGGGTCTGAATCCAAAGCCAATTGATAACGGCGCGCTGGTCAGCGAACTGATCGAACAGATCAAAGACACCGCCAACGCCCACCGCGAAGACTCCCTGAAGTTCTTCATTTACAACACCTTGCCGGGCACCACCAGCGCAGCAGGTGTGAAGGCGGAATTCCTCAAAGAAGTCATTCTCGGTGCAGTCGAAGTGGCCGAAATCACCCCTGAGTTCGCTTTCGAACTGCTGTCGCACATGAAGGGTGGCCCGTCTGTACGCGTGCTGCTTGATCTGGCGCTGGGCGAAGATGCCGCCATCGCGGCGCAGGCCGCAGATGTTCTGAAGACTCAGGTCTTCCTCTATGACGCGGACCAAGCGCGCCTGAAAGAAGCGCTGGATGCTGGCAATGCCGTGGCCAAAGAACTGCTGGAAAGCTACGCGCAGGCAGAATTCTTCACCAAACTGCCAGACATCGACGAAGAGATCGAAATCGTGACCTTCATCGCTGGCGAAGGGGACATCTCCACAGACCTGCTCTCCCCTGGCGCCGAAGCGCACTCCCGGGCCGACCGTGAGCTGCACGGCAAGTGCATGATCTCTGAGGCCGCGCAAAAGCACATCGAAGAGCTGAAGCTGCAGCACCCTGGCAAGCAGGTGATGCTGATTGCTGAAAAAGGCACCATGGGCGTGGGCTCTTCCCGTATGTCCGGCGTGAACAACGTGGCGCTTTGGACTGGTAAGCAAGCTTCTCCTTACGTGCCATTTGTGAACTACGCGCCCGTTGTCGCTGGCACCAACGGCATTTCCCCAATCTTCCTGACCACCGTGGGCGTGACTGGCGGTATCGGTCTGGACCTGAAGAACTGGGTGCGCAAAACCGATGAGGACGGCAACCCGATCCTTAACAACGACGGCAACCCGATCCTGGAGCAGAAATACTCCGTGGAAACCGGCACTGTCCTGAAGATAAACACCAAGACCAAAAAGCTGCTGAGCGAAGACGGCGAAGAGCTGGTTGACGTGACTGCCTCCTTCACCCCGCAAAAAGCGGAATTCATGAAGGCCGGTGGCTCCTATGCGATCGTCTTTGGTAAGAAGCTGCAGACATTCGCCGCCGGCGCGCTGGGCATCGAAGCGCCACAGGTATTCGCGCCTTCCAAAGAAGTGACTGCCGAAGGCCAAGGCCTGACCGCTGTTGAGAAAATCTTCAACCGCAACGCGCTGGGCACCACACCGGGCGCCACTCTGCTGGCAGGGTCCGACGTGCGTGTCGCGGTCAACGTAGTGGGCTCTCAGGACACCACCGGTCTGATGACCATGCAGGAACTGGAAGCAATGGCGGCGACCGTTGTGTCTCCGATCCTGGATGGCGCGTATCAGTCCGGTTGTCACACCGCTTCTGTTTGGGATGCCAAGGCACAAGCCAACACCCCACGTCTGATGAAGTTCATGAACGACTTTGGTCTGATCACCGCGCGTGACCCAAAAGACCAGTATCACGCCATGACCGACGTGATCCACAAGGTGCTGAACGACGTCACCGTAAGCGACTGGGACATCATCATCGGCGGCGACAGCCACACCCGTATGTCCAAAGGCGTGGCCTTTGGCGCGGACTCCGGCACCGTTGCTCTGGCGCTGGCCACTGGCGAAGCCTCCATGCCGATCCCTGAGTCTGTGAAGGTGACCTTCAAAGGCAAAATGGCCGATCACATGGACTTCCGCGACGTGGTGCACGCCACTCAAGCGCAGATGTTGCAGCAGCATGGCGACAACGTCTTCCAAGGCCGCGTGATCGAAGTGCACATCGGTACTCTGCTGGCTGACCAAGCCTTCACCTTCACCGACTGGACCGCAGAGATGAAGGCAAAAGCCTCGATCTGTATCTCCAACGATGAGACCCTGATCGGCTCTCTGGAACTGGCCAAACACCGCATCCAGATCATGATCGACAAGGGCATGGACAATGAAGTGAAAATGCTTCAGGGCCTGATCGACAAGGCGGACGCTCGCATTGCCGAAATCAAGTCTGGTGAGAAGCCTGCTCTGACCCCAGATGCCGGTGCGAAATACTTCGCTGAAGTTGTTGTGGATCTGGACCAGATCATTGAGCCAATGATCGCCGACCCAGACGTGAACAACGCCGACGTCTCCAAGCGCTATACCCACGACACCATTCGCCCGATCAGCTACTACAACGCTGAAAAGAAAGTGGATCTGGGTTTTGTGGGCTCCTGCATGGTGCACAAGGGTGACATGAAAATTGTCGCGCAGATGCTGAAGAACCTCGAGGCTGCCAACGGCAAGGTCGAGTTCAAAGCGCCGCTGGTTGTGGCCGCACCGACCTACAACATCATCGACGAGATGAAGGAAGAGGGCGATTGGGAAATCCTGCAGAAGTACTCGGGCTTTGAGTTCGACGATCTGTTCCCGAAAAGTCAGGCGCGCACCGAGTATGAGAACATTCTCTACCTCGAGCGTCCAGGCTGTAACCTCTGCATGGGTAACCAGGAAAAAGCCGCCAAAGGTGACACCGTTCTGGCCACCTCAACCCGCCTGTTCCAAGGCCGTGTTGTGGGCGACTTGCCGGAGAAAAAAGGTGAGTCGCTGCTCGCCTCCACGCCGCTGGTTGTGCTGTCCGCCATCCTGGGGCGCACCCCTACGCTGGAAGAGTACAAAGAGGCTGTTGAAGGCATCGACCTGACCAAATTTGCCCCGCCTCTGCAGGTACCGGCAAACACCAAGTCTGCGCACTTCTAAAGCCAGCGCACATTCACAAAATCAAAGCTCCCGGCGCGGCGTCGGGAGCTTTTTCTTTTGAATACTATTTTGAGGCAAAGAGGGTGCGAACTTGTGCTCAGGTACTCTTAATCGCTTTGGCTTGTTTGTGAAGGTGACGATTTTTCACTGCCAAAGTAGAAGCCAAGCATGAAAGTCACGATAGGGACAACCGCTGTGAAAATCAGATTGAGTAGAAACTCGGATTGCTTTTCCCACAATGCAGTTTCGTGAGTGCAGGCTGAATCAATGCAAGTCGGCCCCCAAAACAACAGGTATAACACTACACCGAACACAGCTAACGCGTAGGTTGAGATGATGAATATTGCAATCCAGCTTCGGTCCCGTCCGAGGCGTGCCTCGTTTATTTCAGCGGCGCTTTTCACGTTCTGATCGGCCGTCACAATCAGCGCTTCGGATGTTTGGAACGCCTCGCTTAGGTCGTCTAGGTCGGTCATTCCCATGGCGTGGCTCAACTGGCGATATCAGATGAAAGTGACGACAGTTTTCTGGACGACTCGAGCACCTTCAAAACGATGTTCTTTATTTCATGCCGCCGTGCCTTGTCTTCGATTTGGGACGATATGTGGTTCAGATCTTCGGCTAGTTTGTAGAGGCGTTTGGCCTCTTGAATCGCCTCTTCAGCAACGTGCCGCCTGCTAATAGGGTTGTTTTTGCTTAGCATCTTGAAACCTTTGAGCAGCGAATAGGGTCGATTTCTTGGGCGCCTTCGAAGAGTTCGCTTGGCTATGTCTCAGGATAACAGAGGTGAGGCGACTTGCAATGCTCCGGAAATCGTTGCGTTCTGCCCGATATCTGCTGTGGTCATTATGTGAAAGACAGTGTTGGTGGCGATAGCCGCCATTAGCTGGCTGTAGCGACTAAATCGCGAAAATTCCCTAAGTCAAAATATGAAAGTCAGATTGCACTTAGCGCGCACCGATTTGAAGCTGTTGTGAAACACTTCTATCTCTGTCTTATGCGGGGTTTGGTGGAGCCTAGGAGGATCGAACTCCTGACCTCTACAATGCCATTGTAGCGCTCTCCCAGCTGAGCTAAGGCCCCAAACCTGGTAGGCATCTCTGCCTGTGCGCGCCTAATTAGGCGCATCCCGGGGCGGGTTCAAGCGAAAAAGTCCGCCCCGGTGTAACTTTTTTAGACGATCAGTTTTCTTCGTCGTCAGATGGCACGTCCGCGATGTCATCCAGCGAAACGTTGTCATCATCATCGTCGTCCAGAACATCATCTTCGAGTTCCAGATCTACGGTGTCATCATCATCCAACACGTCATCTGCGTTGTCTGCTTCAGACGCTTTGGCTTTCAGTGTTGCCGCATCCGCTTCGTCTGCCGCAATCATCCGGCTCTTGCCAGCGTCCACTTCCACGACATCGCCTGTATATGGGCTGATGACTGGGTTTTTGTTCAGGTCATAGAATCGTTTGCCGGTGGTTGGGCAAACGCGCTTGACGCCCCATTCTTCCTTGGGCATGGGTTGTCCCCTTCAATCGGTTGAGTCTCTCTCGACGATTTGGGGGAGGTGCCATAACAATGGCCCGGTGTCAAAGGGTAACATCGCATTGTCGCTATAGGAGCGCGCATGGCGCAACACATCATCCCCGGAACGCCGCCTGTATCGGTGGCTTTGCGCCGATCCAGCCGCGCGCGGCGCATAAGTCTGCGGGTGTCGCGGCTTGATGGAAAGGTGACACTGACGATTCCCTCGAGCGTGTCAGAGCGTGAAGCCATGGCCTTTGCTTTCGAAAAGCAGGACTGGCTGCGCAAACAGGTCGCTCAACAACCGGAAACTGTGGTGGTGTCTCATGGCGCATCGGTTCCTGTGGCGGGGCGCCCGCGTCTGATTGTGCCGGGTGCTGGCCGTTCCTTGCGTCTGGGCAGCGATGAACTCGCAGTGCCCGGCAAGCCCGAGCAGGTCGCGCGCAAAGTGCAGGGTTTTCTGAAAGAACTCGCCCGCCATCGCCTCGCCGAAGCTGTGGACCACTACGGCGCTCGTCTGGGACGCCAGCCGACAAAACTCACCCTGCGCGACACCCGCTCCCGCTGGGGGTCCTGCTCCTCCACCGGCGCGCTGATGTTTTCCTGGCGGTTGGTTATGGCCGCTCCTGATGTGTTGGACTACGTCGCGGCTCATGAAGTGGCTCACCTCAAGGAAATGAATCACTCCCAAGCCTTCTGGAACGAAGTCACCGTCATTCACGGCCCATACGAGGCTCCACGCCGTTGGCTGCGCGACCATGGGCAGGAATTGCACCGTTATCAATTTGCCGCGTAACCCCGCCGCATTGACCTTTCTCGCGTTTGTGATCACAAAGGCCGCATGATCCCAGCCAGCCGTCAACCGCAAGACCAATCCGCCGCCGCCCATGACCGCGTTTATCGCGCGTTGCGCACCAGCATCATGTATGGTGAACTTGCCCCCGGCGAAGCGCTCACCCTGCGCGGCATCGGCAAACAGTTTGAGGTCTCCATGACGCCGGCCCGCGAAGCGGTGCGCCGTCTGGTGGCCGAAGGCGCGCTCACTCTCTCCAATTCCGGCCGGGTTGCCACACCGGAGCTGAGCAGCGAGCGCCTGGAAGAATTGGCCGCCCTGCGCGCGTTGATCGAAGTGGAGCTCGCCAGCCGTGCCTTGCCACGCGCGCATATGGCGCTGATCGACCGGCTTGTGGCGATCAATGGCACCGTGGCTGACGCGGTCAGTCGCCGCGACTCCGTGAGCTACATCCGTGCCAACCTAGAATTCCACCGCACGCTTTACCTGCGCGCTCAAGCGCCTGCGATGCTCGCCATGGCAGAAACCGTTTGGCTCCAGCTTGGCCCCACCATGCGCGCGCTTTATGGCCGCCTACGCCAAACAGAACCACCGCACTATCACCGCCTGATCATCGCCGCGCTGAAAGCCGGGGACGAACCCGGACTGCGCCTCGCGGTGCGCTCTGACGTGACCCAAGGCCTGCGCCTGCTAGCGCGCTAGTCCCGCTTCAGCCGTGGGTGGGCCAGACTTGATGCTCATCATCAATCACAAAGGCATGTGCATGCCGCCGCCCGCCATGCGCTTTCACATGAGGGTGGTCCTCCGGCAGCTCCGGATGCTCGTGCTCGACCTCTTTGGGCGCGGGTGTCCAAACCCAATAGCCCACCATAGCGCTGACCAATCCCAACGCCCCGAGCACCATCAATGAGAGTGCCTGTGACCCTGCAGTCGCGCTCCATCCCGCCAGCGGATAGGCCACCAGCCAGCACACATGGCTCAAGGCAAACTGCGCGGTGAATACCGCTGTGCGATCCTCGGAATGAGCCGAGCGTCGCAGCAACCGCCCGGATGGGGTCAGGATGGCCGAGTAGAGCGCGCCGATGACAGCCCACAAGGCCAAAAACGCAGGCCAGCTCATCACGCCAGCGCTCTGCATCCACAGACCATGCGCCACTGTGACACCGGCCAAAGCCACCGCGCTGTTGCCCATCACCCGCCGATCCGGCAAGCGCTCCAGTATCCGTGGCAAGGTCAACGCCGCCGTCATACTGCCCGCACCAAAGGCGCCCATCGCCAAGGCCAGCCCGGTTTCCCCCATGCCATAGCCATCGCGTACCAGCACCACAGTGTTTACCAGCACATAGGCGACACAGCTCGCCGCGGCCATGTTGAACGCCAGCAACCCACGCAGCCGGGGCGTCGCCAGATAAATCCATGCGCCGCGCGTCAGGCGTTCGCGGAACGGCCGCTCCTTGCTTGGTGGGCGTGCAGGCAGTGGTGTCACGAGGATCAGCAGTGTCGAGATCAAAAAGCCCGCCGCCGTGCCAACAAACAGCCCATGATAGCTCATCACCAAAAGCAAAACGCCCGCGAGGGCAGGGGAGAGCAAGTTCTCCAGATCGTAGGCCAGTCGCGACAGAGACAACGCCCGCGTGTAGTCTTCTTCCTTGGTCAGGATGTCGGGAATGACTGCCTGAAAGGTTGGCGTAAACAAGGCTGAGGCGCTTTGTAGCAGGAAGATCAGCAAATAAATCTGCGCCACACTGTCAACAAACGGCAAGAACAGCGCCACGCCAAAGCGGATCATATCTGCGGCAATCAATACGCTGCGCCGAGGTAGGCGGGCCGCCAACGCGCCAAGCACAGGTGACAGGCCAACATAGGCCACCATTTTGATGGTATAGGCCGTGCCCAACACGGCACCCGCGGCAGGTCCTGCCAGATCATAGGCCAGCAGGCCAAGCGCAATGGTCAACAATCCGGTGCCTGCCAACGCCACAACTTGGGCTGCAAACAACCTGGCGAAGGCTGGGTGTTTCAGAATCCGTAGCATAGCCTCACCCTAGTCCTGAAATCGCAAACCTCAAGAGCGCGCGCCGCCGCGTCAGCGCGACAAAAGTGCCTGTTCCCCTGTGCCTGCCCTCTGTTAGACAGAAGGCACATCACAGGGAGACCAGCATGACACAGACCATGACCGCCGTTGAAATCTCAAAGCCCGGTGCTGCGGATGTGCTCAAAATGGTGCAACGCCCGATCCCGACCCCCGGTCCCGGCGAGGTTCTGATCAAGGTGGCCTATTCCGGCGTGAACCGTCCGGATGTGTTGCAACGGGCCGGTCTCTACAATCCGCCGCCCAATGCCTCCGATCTGCCGGGGCTCGAAGCCTCCGGCACAATTGCGGCTGTGGGCGCGGGTGTAAGTGAATGGGCGGAAGGCGACGAAGTTTGCGCTCTGTTGCCCGGTGGCGGCTATGCCGAATATGCGCTGACACCGGCTGCGCATTGCCTGCCCGTGCCCAAAGGCATGGGTTTGAAGGAAGCGGCCTGCTTGCCGGAGACCTTCTTCACCGTCTACTCCAACGTCTTCCAACGGGGTGGGCTCAAGGCGGGTGAGCGCTTCTTGGTGCACGGTGGTTCCTCTGGCATTGGCACAACGGCCATCCAGCTTGCGAATGCTTTTGGAGCGCGCGTGTTCACCACCGCAGGCTCTGATGAGAAATGCGAAGCATGCCTGAAGCTTGGCGCAGAAAAAGCCATCAACTACCGCGCCGAGGACTTTGTCGATGTGCTGCGCGCCGAAGGTGGCGCCAACCTGATCCTCGACATGGTGGGCGGTGACTATCTGCCGCGCAATGTGAAGGCTCTCGCCGATGATGGGCGTCTGGTACAGATCGCCTTCCTGCAAGGTCCACAAATCCAGCTCAACTTTGCCCAGGTCATGATGCGCCGTCTGACCATCACCGGTTCCACCCTGCGCCCGCAGAGCGATCTCGCCAAAGCCAAGATTGCCGAGGCCTTGCGCGCCGATGTCTGGCCGCTTCTGGAAAGCGGTCGCGTTGCCCCTGTGATGGACAGCGAATTTGCCTTGGCGGATGCCGTGGCGGCGCACCAACGCATGGAAAGCAGCGGCCACATCGGCAAAATCGTGATGAAAGTGGCCTAAACCATGGTTTATTCCGTCATTTTTGGCGGAATACCCTCTTCCCACAATGGCTGCCCTTGGGGCATGTAGGCCGCGCGAACTGATGGCCAATTGTGGCCTAGGCACGAGGTGGAAACAGGACCGTGAAAAAATCGGACTACTTTTGGTGGTAGTGGCTTTGGCGCTGCCGTTTGCGTGGTGGCCGCAAATTGCGCAGGGCCGGGACGGCTTGGCGCTGTTTAGCCAATATCTCGGTCTGGACGCGTTGATCGCCATGGCCATTTCCCATCTGATCGCCACCCGCTGGCCCGGCGTGGAAATGGTCTTCGGCCCGATGGACCAGTCCTACCGCCTGCACAAATGGCTCGGCATCGGCGCGATGGTGGCGATCCTGCTGCACGACACGATTGACGCTGACATGAAGGGACTGGGGCAGGAAACCATGCTGGTGGATCTGGCGGAAACCCTTGGTGAAGTCAGCTTGTATGGCTTGCTGATGTTGGTGGTGATCACGGTTGCAACCTTTATCCCCTATCATCTGTGGAAATGGACCCACCGCTTCATCGGGATTTTCTTCCTGTTTGGTGCCTTCCACTATCTTTTCATCCTGAAGCCTTTCAAAAACGGCGACCCGCTGGGGCTCTATATGTGGGCGGTCTGCATTGTGGGCACCGTGGCTTACGCCTGGACCAGTGCGCCACGTGGCATGCGCCCGCGCAAGTCGTATGAAATTGCCGCTGTGACCCAGGAAGGGGACGCGATTGCCGTGGACATGAAAACCACCGGCCGTCCTCTGCGTCATCGCGCGGGCCAGTTTGCTTTCTTCCGCTTTTCCGGCGCAGGTCTCAATGAACCGCATCCCTTCACCATTTCTTCCGCCCCAGTGGACGACGGCGCCCTGCGCATCACCGTCGCGCCACTGGGCGATCTGACCAACCGCGTTTCGCGCAGCTTGGCAGCAGGGCAGGCCCTTCAGGCGGGCGGTCCCTACGGTCATTTCGGACGCGCGAAAGGGGCGCAGGTTTGGATCGCAGCGGGCGTGGGTGTCACCCCGTTTGTGGCGCTGGCTCAGGCGTTGTTTGCAGACGCGGCCCCGGTCACGCTGGTCTACTGCGTGCGGGACAAAGCGAATGCGCCGCATTTGGCGGAACTCGAGGCACTGGCCGAGGCGAAGTCGAACCTGACGCTGGTCCTCTGGCAAAGTGCGGAGCGCGGCCGTTTCACCGCCGCCGCCTTGCCAGACCTGGTGGACGATCTCGCCACCCGGAAAGTGCTCTTCTGTGGCCCCGTGGCCATGCGCCGTGCGCTGTCCAGGGACCTACCGAAGCAGGGCGTTTCCCAGCGCAACTTCCACTACGAAGCGTTTGAAATTCGCACCGGCATTGGCATCCGTCGTCTTGCAGAGTGGCTCTGGCAACGCCATCAAGCGCGTAGCGCGAGCTAAGCAAACCAACGGTCTCAGTCGAGATATGGCATGTCGAGCAACCCTTAGTTGACTCAATGCCTTTTCTCGGCGACCATGGGTGTACTCGATTTTATTCATGCTGATTGCCACCACTCACCTAGCTTACAATCAGCATGCCATGCCCCGCTCACGGGACGCTTTGCGCTTTTGCTGTGATCTGCGCAGCCTTAAGCTCACAAAAAAGCCGGAGTGTTGCCACTCCAGCCCTTATCGATTTCTGCGTTCAGGTCAGCCTTCAGATCGCTGCCTTCTTGCTCTCGTCCAGATAGATCTCGCGCAGGCGGGTCGCAATTGGACCCGGTGTGCCATCTCCCAGTGCCACGCCGTCAATCTCCACAACCGGCATCACAAAGGCGCTCGCCGAGGTGGTAAACGCTTCATCCGCCTCTTTTGCTTCTTCAATGGTGAACAGCCGTTCTTCGATCTTCAGCTGCGCCTCTGCCGCCATCCGCAACACCGCCTTACGGGTGATGCCGTGTAAGATGTCGTTGCTCAAAGGTCGCGTGACAATCACGCCATCCTTCACAAAATACGCATTGTTGGAGGTGCCTTCGGTGACATAGCCGTCCTCAATCATCCACGCGTCATCCGCACCAGCTTTCTTTGCCATCATCTTACCCATGGAAGGGTAGAGCAATTGCACAGTTTTGATGTCGCGACGGCCCCAGCGGATGTCTTCAATCGAGATGATCTTGGCACCCTTCTTGGCGGCAGGGCTGTCCGCCAGGCCTGGTTTGTTCTGCGTGAACAGCACGATGGACGGTGGTGTGTCCTCGGATGGGAACACAAAGTCACGGTCGCCATCGCTGCCACGGCTCACCTGCAAATACACCAGACCTTCCACAATGCCGTTCTCTTCCACCAGCTTACGGTGGATCGCCAGCAGCTCGTCTTTGCTGCACGGCTCCGCCATCTCCAGCTCGTCCAGCGAACGCTTCAAACGCACCGCGTGGCCTTCAAAATCGATCAGCTTGCCATCCAGCACGGAAGTCACTTCATAGACCGCGTCTGCCATCAGGAAGCCCCGGTCGAAAATCGAAATCTTGGCGTCTTCTTCCGGCAGGTATTCGCCATTGACGTAAACAGTGCGGCTCATCGTGTGTCTCTCCTAGCAATCTGCTGCTTTGTCGGGTGCGCTGCACCACAGGTCAAGCGTGTTTCGAACTCTCAGGTCTCAAACCATCCGGTTTGTAACGGCTGTGCCCAATCCGGTCCGTCATGGCTTAGCCCCAAAGCGCCGCGCTGGGCGGATGCACACCGTCTTCGTCAAATGTTAGAGGTGTGTCGCGGTCTTCCGCCAACAACAGCGGCCCGTCCAGATCGGTCACCATCGCTCCTTGCGCCACCAGCGTCGCGGGGGCCATCGCAAGGGAACTGCCCACCATGCAACCGACCATCACCTTGTAGCCTTCCGCCAAAGCTGCCTCGCGCAACCGCAGCGCCTCGGTCAACCCGCCAGTCTTATCCAGCTTGATGTTCACCACATCATATTTGCCTTTGAGTTTAGGCAGCGTCGAACAATCGTGTGCGCTTTCATCGGCGCAGACGGGCACAGGGCGCTCCATGCCCAAGAGCGCGTCATCTTCACCAGCAGGCAGGGGCTGCTCCACCAAGGCAACGCCCAGCCGTACGAGGTGTGGCGCCAGATCGGCATATACTTCGGCGGACCAACCTTCGTTGGCATCCACAATGATAGTGGATTTTGGCGCGCCGGCGCGCACCGCCTCTAGGCGCGCCATGTCATCCGGCGTACCCAGTTTGATTTTTAGCAATGGTCGGTGTGCGTTTTTGGCCGCTTGCGCCTGCATCTCTGCCGGTTCTGCCAAAGACAGTGTATAGGCGGTGATCTCAGGCCTCGGCTGGGGCAGTCCGGCCAGTTCCCATGCGCGCTTTCCGGCCTTCTTGCACTCCAGATCCCAGAGCGCACAGTCCAGCGCATTGCGCGCCGCGCCTGCCGGCAGGGTGTAAAGCCCCTGGCGTGTCACCGGGCCTTTCACGCTTTCAATCAGTTGTGTGACGTTCTCCAAGGTCTCGCCATAGCGCGCGTAGGGTACACATTCGCCCCAGCCCACAAATCCGTCTTCCTCGACCTTCACGGTCAGAACCTTGGCCTCGGTGCGCGAGCCACGGGAAATGGTGAACACTTGTGCCAGCTTGAACACATCAGGGGTGACGGAAATTTGCATAAAACGGCCTTCATTTTCGGGGGCATTCCGAAACCTTGTGACCGGCAGATGGGTCGGTCTGCGCCTGCCTGCCCCCCCCGGCAGACGCATCTGCAGCGCCGTCTGATAACGAAGCGCTGCATTTTTGCGATGCTAATGAGAAAATCTCACCAAGCACAAGCGCCTACCCAGGCAGGCGCAGACCTTTCAGGTCACAACGCGGCCAGAGCGTCCACCAGCTTGCCCGCGCCAAAACGGAACGGATCGGTGGCTGGCAGGCCCATGTCGGCCTCAATCTGCGCCAGATAGGCTTTCGCCTCATCTTCTGCCATATGCTGGGTATTGACCGACACGCCCACAACCTCACAGGCTGGGTTGGCGACTTTGGCCAGCGGCAGAGCGAGATCGCGCAGTTCCTGCAGGCTTGGCTGCTGATACTCCGGCAGGCCGCGCATGTGCGCGCGGGTTGGCTCATGCGCCAGGATCAACGCGTCCGGCTGGCCACCGTGGATCAACGCCATGGTCACGCCGGAGTAGGACACATGGAACAGGCTGCCCTGACCCTCGATGTGGTCCCAGTGGTCTTCGTCATTGTCCGGCGTCAGCCACTCCACGGAGCCGGCCATAAAGTCGGCAATCACGGCGTCCAGCGGCACACCGTCGCCGGTCACCAGAATGCCGGTCTGACCGGTGGCGCGGAAGGTCGACTTCATGCAGCGCTTGCGCATCTCCGCATCCATGCAGAGCGCGGTGTACATCTTGCCCACAGAGCAGTCCGTGCCCACGGCCAGCACGCGTTTGCCGCTGCGCTTCTTGCCGTTGGCGATTGGATACTCGACTTCTGGCACCCGCACATCGTGCAACTTGCGACCGGTCGCCTCAGCCACAGCTACCAGATCCGGCTCGTCGCGCAGCAGGTTGTGCAGGCCGGAGGCCAGATCAAAGCCCTCTTCCAGCGCCATCACCAGCACCTTTTTCCACTCTTGGGAAATCACGCCGCCGCGGTTGGCCACGCCAATCACAAGCGTTTTGGCGCCGGCTTCACGGGCTTCCACCAGGCTCATGTCGGTCAGCCCCATGTCGGCTTTGCAGCCCTCCATGCGGAATTGCCCCACGGCATTCTCTGGACGCCAGTCTTTGATGCCCTGCGCAACTTTGGCGGCCAGTTGGTCCGGTGCATCACCCAAGAACAGAAGGTATGGAGTTTCGATCATCGCGCGTCCTTTTCGTATCATCCCCAGTTAACGGACAAAGTTTATGCGCTGGGCACCGGGTCAGGTTATCAAATATTGCTGTTGCGCAGCAAAGCTTTGCAAATTTCTTCGAAAGAGACCTTCATTAACGAAAGAACCTTGCTGCATCCGCGAAAAATTCGCACCTCCGTGATACAGCCGCGATACCGACACAATACCGACGTGCCAAGTAACGCATTCACGCCGCGACGCAGCGAAATTAATGCCGCGTGCGCACAATTTACTTGCGGTCAGGTGAGCAACTTCCTAACAATCGACGTTAGAAAAACGTAATTTCCTTACTCAGAGAGTGACGTCATGAGCTTCCGACTTCAGCCTGCTGCCCCCGCCCGTCCCAACCGCTGCCAGCTGTTTGGCCCGGCGTCCAACACCAAGTTGTTTGCTAAAATGGCGGCCTCTGCGGCGGATGTGATCAACATCGATCTGGAAGATTCCGTTGCCCCGTCGGACAAAGACATGGCCCGCGCCAACGCAATTGAGGCAATCAATTCAATTGATTGGGGCAAAAAGACTCTGTCCGTGCGCATAAACGGTCTGGACACGCCGTACTGGTACCGCGACGTGGTTGACCTGCTGGAACAGGCTGGTGAACGCCTCGATCAGATTATGATCCCCAAGGTCGGCTGCGCCGAAGACATCTATGCTGTGGATGCCCTCGTCACGGCAATTGAGGCCGCCAAAGGCCGTAAAAAGCGCATCGCATTCGAAGTCATCATCGAATCGGCCGCCGGCATCGCCCACGTAGAAGCCATCGCCGCCGCCTCACCGCGTCTAGAAGCCATGTCCCTCGGCGCCGCCGACTTCGCCGCTTCTATGGGGATGCAAACTACCGGTATTGGTGGCACGCAGGAAAACTACTACATGTTGCATGGTGGCCAGAAGCACTGGTCCGATCCATGGCACTGGGCGCAGGCCGCAATTGTGGCTGCTTGCCGCACACACGGTGTACTTCCAGTGGACGGTCCATTTGGCGATTTCTCCGACGACGAGGGTTACATCGCGCAAGCCAAGCGCTCTGCCACTTTGGGCATGGTGGGTAAATGGGCTATCCACCCAAAACAGATCGCGCTGGCCAACGAAGTGTTCACCCCATCCGACGAAGCGGTCAACGAAGCGCGGGAAATCCTTGCCGCGATGGAGCTGGCCAAAGCCAACGGCGAAGGCGCGACCGTCTACAAGGGCCGCTTGGTCGACATTGCGTCTATCAAACAAGCTGAAGTGATCGTTGCGCAAGCGGAATTGATTGCAGCGGGATGACAGTAAGTCTTTGAAGTAATTTTGAAATCGCCCGTGGGTTTGAACTCGCGGGCGTTTCTCTTTTGGCGAAATCTCTTAAGCGCGTTCGTCTTTTGGCGAGCCCATCACCACGTAGCTGGTGATCGAATGTACCTGTTCGACAGTGCCCAAAACCTCGGTGTGGAACCGCTTGTATGACGGCAAATCCGCCGCCTCTACCCGCAACAGATACTCCACTTGTCCGGTGATGTTGTGACACTCCCGCACCTCTGGCGCCAAAGCCATCGCCCGTTCAAACGCCAATTGCGAGTCCTTGGTGTGTTTGTTCAATCCCACTGTGATGTAGGCCACAAACCCCGTTCCCAAAGCGGCCCGATCCAGCACGGCGCGATAGCCAGTGATGATCCCAGTTTTCTCCAGCGTTGCCACCCGCCGTAGACAAGCCGAAGGGGACAGCCCCACTTTCTCAGCGAGGGCCAGGTTGCTCATGCGCCCGTCTCCGGAAAGTTCACGCAATATCTGTTCGTCAATTTGATCAAGCGTCGTCATAAGTTGTGAATTTAATCTCTGTGCGCACAAAAACGCAACTCAAATGCGCGGAGTTTGCGTCACACTTGTTTCATGACCTACGATATCCTGACCGCTCTTCTCCTGTTTGCTTTTGTGTCCTCGATCACCCCGGGGCCAAACAACCTTATGCTTATGGCCTCTGGCGCTAACTTTGGTTTTGCCCGCACCATTCCCCATATGCTGGGTGTAGGCATTGGTTTTGTTGTCATGGTTGCCTTGGTAGGCGTGGGCTTGATGAAGGTGTTTGACAGCTATCCTATAGCGCACACGGCTTTGGCTTTTGTGTCAGTGTCTTACCTGCTTTGGTTGGCCTGGAAGGTGGCCAATGCAGGCGCCCCCGAAGAGGGCGAAGGCACCGGTGGCACGCCGATGACCTTCGTACAGGCGGCTGCCTTTCAATGGGTCAACCCAAAGGCATGGACCATGGCGCTCACCGCCGTCACGCTCTACGCGCCGGACCGCTCTCTGGCCGCGGTACTGCTGGTAGCTGCGGCCTTTGGCGCGGTGAACCTGCCCTGTGTTTCCAGCTGGACTGTGTTGGGTCAGCAAATGCGACGGCTCCTGACCTCGCCAGCGCGGTTGACTGCCTTTAACTGGACAATGGCAGGACTGCTTGTCCTGTCACTCTATCCTGTTGTGGCGCCCATGGTTTTTGCTGGCTAACGCTTGGCGTTGGTGACCTATGTGTCGCGGCTTTGCGCGCTTCCCGTTGCAATTACCCAAAGTCACCGTCATATAGCCTTGTCAAGAAACCAGTGTGTGGAGTGCACAATGACCAACTATCTCGACTTCGAAAAACCGCTCGCAGAGATTGAGGGCAAAGCCGAAGAACTGCGGGCGCTTGCCCAGCAGAACGAAGAGATGGATGTCAAAGACGAAGCCGCCGCGCTGGACCGCAAAGCGGCTGAACTGCTCGAAGAGCTCTACAAAGACCTGACACCGTGGCGCAAATGCCAGGTTGCGCGCCACCCCGATCGTCCGCACTGCCGCGACTACATCAACGAGCTGTTCACCGATTATACCCCTCTGGCAGGTGATCGGAACTTTGCCGATGATCTTGCCGTTATGGGCGGTCTCGCGCGTTTCAACGATCAGCCGGTTGTGGTGATTGGTCAGGAGAAAGGTCACGACACCAAGTCTCGGATATCCCACAACTTTGGCATGGCCCGCCCGGAAGGGTACCGCAAAGCAGTACGCCTTATGGAGATGGCCGATAAGTTTGGCTTGCCTGTTGTGACGCTGGTAGACACCGCGGGCGCTTACCCTGGTAAAGGAGCCGAGGAACGTGGTCAGTCCGAGGCCATCGCACGCTCCACAGAAATGTGTCTGCAAATTGGAGTACCGTTGATTTCTGTGATTATCGGTGAAGGTGGTTCTGGCGGCGCCGTGGCGTTTGCTACCGCCAATCGCGTCGCGATGTTAGAACACTCGGTTTACTCCGTGATCAGCCCCGAAGGCTGCGCGTCTATCCTGTGGAAAGACAGCACCAAGATGCGCGAAGCGGCTGAAGCGTTGCGCGTGACCGCGCAGGATTTGGAGAAGCTTGGCGTTGCCGACCGCGTAATCGCTGAGCCCATGGGCGGTGCGCATCGAGATCGTCTAGCGACCATGAAGAGCGTTGCCTCCGCGATTGAGACCATGCTGGGCGAATTGAAAGACATGTCCAAAGAGGATCTTGTGGCCAACCGCCGTAAGAAGTTCCTCAACATCGGCTCCAAAGGGCTGGCAGCGTAACGTCAGGCCAAGAAAAGCTTACTGAGTTTCGAAAGGGGGCAGTGGCCCCCTTTATCTTTCGAAAAGTACAGGCGGTTTAGCTACCCTTTTGTCCCCAATGACCCGGCATGTTATGTGGAAACGTGGGTGCGCGCAGCTTGGACAGCGCGCCAAGAGGTCCGGACATCATTTTGCCCATTGGGCTGTTGTTGAACTGCGCTTTGGTTTTTTCAAACTGCATCACGTTCTCGATGCGCCGATCCAGAAACGCCCAGGTGGCGGCATGACCGTCACTGTCATCACCAAGCCAGTAAAGCACCGTTGCAGAATAGACCGCGGACAAGGTCGCGCGTTTGGAATACCAATTGAAGTCCTGTGACGTGTCACCAATCGCCGTCCAGATGGCGTCGGCGGTGCCCCAGATCAACTGAGCGCCTGTTGCCGCATGTTGGGGCAGTGCAAATAGCGTGCTCCCGCGCCGCACAATTTCACGGTCCGGGCAGAGTTCCAGTCGCGTGCGGACAGCGAAAGTGATCTTTTCCCGAATTTTCATCTCGGCAAGCGCGTCATCCGTCAGGGCCTCTACCATCTGAGAATCGCCACGCTTGTGGTAGGTCACAGCCAGGTCCACCGCGCCGCGCGGACAGAGAGCTTTGGCGACAACTGGGTCCACACCACTGTCGTCGATGGCGGCCTGAAATGTCGCATCAGACCAGCCATCGAACGGTACATGCATCTCTGCGGCTTCAAGAAGTCGACTTTTAAGGTCGTTGTGGGCTGTATCAGACATGAGGCCTTTCCGGTGCTGTGAAACAAGCTCTGTTGCACTTGGTACGATACTAGACAAACTTTGGACCCTTTGCTATACGGCGGCCTCCTGCAATTTCATTGCAACTCAAACTTAGAAAGGTGGTGAAAACCACATGCAGGTTAGTGTTCGTGACAACAATGTCGATCAGGCGCTTCGTGCCCTGAAGAAAAAGCTGCAGCGTGAAGGCGTCTTCCGCGAAATGAAGCTCAAGCAACATTTCGAAAAGCCGTCCGAGAAAAAAGCGCGCGAGAAAGCTGAAGCGATCCGCCGCGCCCGTAAACTGGCACGTAAGAAAGCACAGCGTGAAGGTTTGCTCTAAGCACACCTCTCCAGCTTTGGACACAAGAATTGACGACCCCCGAGGCCTAGCCTCGGGGGTTTGTCTTTTGTTGTGGCGACGGAATTTGTGCTTAAATGCGTTGAGGTCGCATAGACGGCACGCCGAAACGGGACGGGAAGTAATATGAAGCGCACCTTTGGGTCGTTTGTTTTTGTGCTGGTGGCGGGTGCCATCATTGGCGCGCTCTATGGCCTCATGATGAATGAGATACTTGATCAAAACTGGGGATTGAAAGCGCCCATTCGAGGCGCGGTGCGGGGCATGGTGGTTGCGTCTGTGGCTGTGGTGCTTGAGGTCTGGATCAGCAACAGTGCAATTGGTCGTTGGCAGCGCAGCTTAAAGTTCCGTCGCGGTGTAGCGCTGCGCGTGATCATCACTTGTTTGATTATCTACGTCGCACTTGCGAGTTCTCACCTAGTTTTAATTGGCGACCGGGAAGTCTACCTTCAGTGGTTCCAAAATGGCTTTGCGCCTGATTTCTTGTTTGCACTCGGTGCTGGAGTGGTCATTCAGGTGATGCTGCAGGCGCGTCGCCTGATTGGGGGGCGGACACTGACCTACTTCCTGTTGGGGCGCTATGCCCGCCCCACGGCGGAGCGGCGGATTTTCGTGCTGGCGGATCTGAAAGATTCAACGACGATTACCGAAACGTTGGGAGATCAAAAGGCGCTGGAGCTGATCACCGGCGTGTTCTTGGACATTGATGCCACGATCAAGCGCAACCGCGGCGTGATCCACAACTACGTTGGTGACGAGATCATCATGAGTTGGCTGGATCGTGGCCCAGACGGCAATATGCCGTTGCTTCAATGCATTGATGAGATTTTTCAGACCCTCTCCGTGCGGCAGGCGCACTACCTCAAGAAATACGGCGTGGCACCAACCCTGCGGCTCGGGATCGCAGGTGGCCCGGTGGCGGTTGGCGAATGTGGCTGGGAAAAACGCCAGGTGGTCTACATTGGCGACACGATCAACAAAGCCAAACGCATGCAGGAAGCCTGCAAACGTCATGATCTGTCTGTGATTCTGGATGCGGAAACCGCGCGCGGGATCACCATGCCGATGGGGATCGGTATTGCAGCGGTCGAGGAGGCCACGCTGCGTGGCCGTGCCGAGGCGACAAAGATGCTGACGTTGACGGGACCAGACGGAAGCGCGTTGGAGGCGCTTCCGTCACTGCCTGTACATGCCTAGGGCCTATTTGCTCGACTTGCCTTTGGCCGCTGCTTTGGCTGCAGCAGCGCGGGCTTTGTTTTTCTTGCTATTGGGTTTGCCTTTTGGCGGAGGTGGGCCTTTGGGCTTGCGGCTTGGCTTGGCCTCGCTCAAAGCGCCGTCCGCTATGGCGCGACGACGTGGGGCTGCGTCGCCACCGGTATCGCCGCCGCGCGGCTTGCCACCTTTGGGTGCGGCCTTGGGCTTTTTCTTGCGTGGGGCCGGATCGTCGTTCCACTCGACAGGTGGCGTGGACTTGGCGGATTTTTTGCCTTTGGGCGGCGCAAAGTCAGATTTTTCATCGAATTTTCTGCTTTTCGGCTTGTCAAAAGACGGCTTGTCTTCGGCAAATTTGTCGCCTCGAGGCCGCTCAAGCTTGTCCTTTTCGAACGTGCCTTTGCCGCGATGCGGTTTGCGGTCGTCCCGACGCGGGCCTTTGCCTTTGTTGAATGGCTTCTTGCTGCCGTCACCGCGCGGCCCCCGCTCCAGCACAGGCTCTTTGTCCATTTGCGCCAGTTTTGCCCCCTCTTCGAGAGTCATCTTTGGGCCAATCGCAGCTAGGAAGCCCGCGACACTGGTTTCGAGAACCTGCACGTAGCTTTCGTCCTGATTGATGCGGATCGCGCCTATGTCGTCTTTGGTCAGATCGCCCAGTTTGCAGAGCATTGGCAGCAAGCGACGTGGCTCCGCGCCTGCTTTGCGGCCGCCCGAAATGGAGAACCAAACCGAGGGACCAAAATCTTTACGCGGCGCCGGTTTGGCATCGGATTCCGCGATCTCTTCGGGAGCGGAATGTTTGGAATTGTAAAGGCGCAGGTAAGCAGCGGCGACTTGCTCCGCACTAAATGTGCCAAGCAAAGATTCAATTAACGGTTTTTCGTTAACTGTTGGTGCCTCGGCCCAATCCGGATCGGCAAACATTCGGCCTTGGTCCTGCGCGGAGACTTCCTCTGCGGAAGGCGCGCCAGACCACTCTGCTTCAAGCTTGGCCCACCGCAGCAGACGTTCTGCTTTCTTACGTGATTTACGAGTCACGATCAGGGCAGACACACCTTTGCGACCGGCGCGACCGGTCCGGCCAGAGCGGTGCAGCAAGGTTTCGTGGTTGTTGGGCAGTTCCGCATGTACCACCAGATCAAGGTTTGGCAGGTCGATGCCACGCGCTGCCACATCGGTGGCCACACAGACACGGGCGCGGCCATCGCGCATGGCTTGCAGCGCGTGGGTGCGCTCAGATTGGCTCAATTCGCCGGACAGTGACACCACCTGAAAGCCGCGGTTGGACAGGCGGGTGGTGATGCGGGCCACCATAGCGCGGGTGTTGGCGAAGACAATTGCGTTTGGTGCTTCGTAAAACCGCAGCGTGTTGATCACAGCGTTTTCCGCATCACGATCCATCACGGTCATGGCGCGGTACGTAATGTCGGCATGCTGTTTTTGCTCGGATTTGGTTTCCACACGGATGGCATCACGCTGATAGTTCTTGGCCAGCTGCGCGATCATTTTTGGCACTGTGGCAGAGAACAGAAGCGTTTGACGCTCTTCCGGTACCTGCTCAAGAATGAACTCCAGCTCTTCGCGGAAGCCGAGGTCCAGCATTTCGTCTGCTTCATCGAGCACAACAGCCCGCACATCCAACAGGTCAATCGACCCGCGATCGATGTGATCCCGCAGACGGCCTGGTGTGGCGACAACAATATGTGCACCGCGGGCCAGTGCGCGGCGTTCATCGCGCATGTCCATGCCACCCACACAAGAGGCGACACGTGCGCCCGCTTCGGCATACAGCCAGGTCAATTCACGTTTAACTTGCAGGGCCAACTCGCGCGTTGGCGCAATGATCAACGCCAGTGGCGCGGCGGCTTCGCTAAAAGATTCCGCGTCGCCAAGCAAGGTGGAAGAGATGGCAAGGCCAAAACCGATGGTTTTGCCGGAGCCGGTCTGCGCGGAAACCAACAGGTCTTTGCCGGTCAACTCGGGGTTCATGACCGCTTCTTGAACTTGCGTCAGCTTGTCATAGCCCTTGGCGTCCAGGGCTGTTTGGATGGCTTGTTTCACAGTGATGTCTACTTTTGTCAGAGGAGTGCCAGCGTGACGGCGTCGGCGGGCTCCCTCAAACTCTGAACCGCTCTCAACATCATATGTGGCAAGAAGCGCTGCGTTTAACTTAGTTTTGCCCGCATGTATAGGGCTGTGCTCAAAAGCGTTAACAGGGATGTGAGCAGAATCTTTCTAACAATCTGAGCCACACGGTTTGAAACTGCGACAAAAACCTTAAGTTAACGCAAACGCAATTCACACACAGGGCCTGATACGATGACCGAGAGCTACACTCCCCCTAAAGTTTGGACATGGGATTCCGAAAGCGGCGGCAAATTTGCCAGCATCAACCGACCCATCGCCGGGCCGACCCATGACAAAGAGCTGGCACGCGGTGAGCACCCGTTCCAACTTTACTCACTGGCGACTCCAAACGGTGTGAAAGTCACAGTGATGTTTGAAGAACTTCTGGAAGCCGGTCACAAGGGCGCGGAGTATGATGCCTACCTGATCAATATTGGCGAAGGTGATCAGTTCTCCTCTGGTTTTGTCGATGTGAACCCCAACTCCAAAATCCCGGCGTTGATGGATCTCAGCGGCGACAAAGAAGTGCGCGTGTTTGAAAGCGGCGCTATCCTATTGCACCTGGCCGAGAAATTTGAGGCCTTCCTTGGCCCGAAAGAAAACCGCGCCGAGATGATCAGCTGGCTGTTCTGGCAGATGGGCAGCGCACCATATCTGGGCGGTGGCTTTGGCCATTTCTATGCCTATGCTCCGGAAAAATGGCAGTACCCGATTGATCGCTTTGCGATGGAAACCAAACGCCAACTGGATGTGCTGGACCGTCAATTGGCAGACGGCACTTACATCTCCGGGGAAGAGTATACCGTGGCCGATATCGCGATCTGGTCTTGGTACGGGCAACTGGTTCTTGGGCGGCTTTATGAAGCCGCTGAGTTCTTGGATGTTGCCAGCTACAAAAACGTGGTGCGCTGGGCTGAGGCCATCGATGCACGGCCTGCGGTGAAACGCGGCCGCATGGTGAACCGTGCTTGGGGCGAGCTTAATGAACAACTGCGTGAGCGACATGCGGCGGAGGATTTTGACGCCCGCACCCAGGACAAACTGGAGCCGGAGGCCGCAGAGTAGGGGGGCGCTGCCCCCGTCGCATCAGTGATGTGACACCCCCGAGATATTGGGGAATGAGAAAGCAGAACGCCGCTCGTTATGGAGCGGCGTTTTTTGTTTTGGGTACAATGAAACTGTTGAGTGGGATGCTGCGTGGCGTCAGGTTTCTGACGGAGCAGCAGGAGACCAACATGACAATTGCCGAAATTCTGACCTTTGCTTTTGTGGCAAGTTTGCTGGTGATGTCACCGGGGCCTAACGGGGTGTTAATTGCCAAAACGGTTCCGACTTCTGGGCGGGCGGCAGGTTTTGCCAACGTCGCGGGCTTTGTGGCGGCGTTTTATGGTCACGGAGCCCTGTCCGTGTTGGGAATTTCGGTCCTGTTGGTCAATTCCGCCGTGGCTTTTTCGATCGTGAAATTCTTGGGCGCGGCTTACCTGTGTTGGATCGGGGTGAAGGCGCTTCTGGCAGCTTGGCGTGGCGTTGAATCTGCGACAAGTGTGGCCCCAGCCCAAAACCAACGCACTCTGTGGAAGGCTTTTGGTGAGGGCGTTCTCACCAATGGGCTTAATCCGAAAGTGTCGATGTTTTATCTGGCCGCATTTCCTCAGTTCCTGACGGTTGGCGACGCTTCTGCGTCTGCGGCTTTCACCCTAGTGACCGTGCACGCGACCATCAACGCGCTTTGGTTCGCAGCCATGGTTCTGTTATTTGCGCAGCTCACGAGGACTGCGCAAAGCGGTCGGTTTCAGCGCTGGCTAAAGGGTGTGACTGGCGCGGTGTTTGTTGGCTTTGGTGTGAAACTGGCGACGTTGCGCGCCAGCTTCTGAGGGACGTTTTATCGCGCGGCCAGCATCATTTCGGCGGCTTTTTCACCGATCATAATGCACGGCGAGTTTGTGTTCCCGCTGGTGATTTTTGGCATCACGGAGGCATCTACAACGCGAAGCCCGCCTAGACCACGCAGGCGCAAATCTGCACCCAGCGGGGCGCTGGCATCACTTCCCATCCGCACGGTGCCCACGGGGTGGAAAATTGTGGTGCCGATGTCGCCTGCAGCCTGTGCCAACTCAGCGTCGTCTTGCGCGGTCAGGCCGGGTTTCATTTCCTCAGGCGCATATTTGGCCATGGGCCCTTGCGCCATAATGCTCCGAGCCTGACGGATCGCCGCCACCGCGGTCGCGCGGTCTCCCTCCGTGGAAAGGTAGTTCGGGGCAATCTTGGGCGCGACGGATGAGTCAGGAGATGTGATTTCCACCGTGCCACTGCTCTCGGGACGCAAGTTACACACGCTGGCGGTCATGGCAGGGAAATCATGGAGAGGCTGGCCAAAGGCCTCCAGCGACAGCGGTTGCACATGGTACTCGAGGTCGGGCGTCGCAACATCCGGACGGGACTTGGTGAAAGCTCCGAGTTGGCTTGGAGCCATCGACATTGGACCGCTGCGATTTAACAGGTATTCCATGCCAATCTTGGCCTTGCCAAACAGCGAGTTGGCCATGGTGTTGAGGGTTTTTGCACCGGTGAGTTGCCACGCGCAGCGCAGTTGTAAATGATCCTGTAAGTTGCTGCCAACCTCCGGCTGATCCAACTGCACATCAACGCCGTGTTTTTGCAGCAAAGCGCCCGGTCCAATGCCGGAAAGTTGCAGGATTTGCGGCGAGTTCACCGCACCCGCAGAGAGCACAACCTCGCCGCCACATTTGGCTTGCTGCAGAGTGCCGTTCTGTCGATATTCCACGCCGACAACCTTGCCACTTTCGATCAATATGCGTGTTGTATGCGCGTGGGTTTCGACTTTCAGGTGCCCATTTTTCTGAGGCCGCAAAAAGGCCTTGGCGGTGTTCCAACGAAAACCGCGATGCTGGTTGACTTTAAAGTAGCCCACCCCCTCGTTGTCACCGCCATTGAAATCATCTGTGCGTGGCACACCCGCCGCTTCTGCCGCAGCCATCCAATCATCCAACACATCCCAGCGGAGACGCTGGTTGTTTACATGCCACGGGCCACCCGCGCCGTGCAGATCAGACTCGCCCTCCATGTAGTCCTCGGACTTTTTGAACAGCGGCAGCACGTCTTCCCAAGACCATCCTGGTAGGCCCATCTGGCGCCAGCCATCATAATCGGCGGCCTGTCCGCGCAGGTACAACATGCCGTTTATGGACGAACAGCCGCCTAGGACCTTACCGCGCGGATATAGCAATTGTCGCCCGTTCAAACCCGCGTCCGGCGCAGTTTTGTACATCCAGTCGGTGCGCGGGTTGCCTATGCAGTAGAGGTACCCCATCGGGATATGAATCCAGTGGTAGGTGTCTTTGCCACCGGCTTCCAAAAGCAGCACACGCCGCCCAGCCTCTGCCAGTCGTGCTGCAACAACACAGCCCGCGCTCCCCGCGCCCACCACGATGTGATCCCAGTCCATTTGTGCTTTCTCCCCGCTCCAGCCTCGAGAAGAGAGCGAAGTGGTGACCATGTCAAACACATTTGTCTGACAATTGATATCGAGATGGTATCACGCGCAATTTTTCAGGGTTGCGCATCACGTAAATCCAATGGGTTGCGCCTGTTTTGTCAGGCAGGACCAGCGTCAATGTGTCCAGAACATCGTCCACGTACCGCGCCACCGCGGGATGCCGGTTTGCCGTAACTTGTGCGAAACGCACATTGGTCAAGTCCTTGGATTTTGCCATGACAGCTTGCGTGACCTTCAAAATGTCGGCTGGCCCAAAAAGGACCCGGAAGGCCGCCGAAGCTTTCCCGCCGCCGTCAGTGATGGCCATGGCGTCTTCGGATAGGACTTTGATGGCTTGGGCGTGATCCTGTGTTGCAGCAAAGAAAAACCGCTCAGCCGCTTTGGCCGCGTCCTCGGCGCTAACATCAAACCTCGGTCCGCTGGTTTGCAATCGCTTGTGCGCGCGGCTGACCATCTGACGACAGGCTGCCTCGGATTTACCCAAGGTTTGGGCAATTTCGGCGTAGTCCGCATCAAACGCCTCGCGCAACACAAACGCCGCACGCTCTGTGGGAGCCAGTCGCTCCATCGCCCATAACAAGGCCAGCTCACATTCTTGCGCCAATTGAAATTGGCTTTCCGTAGAGGCGCCATGTTCCGAAATGATCGGTTCGGGCAGCCACGGCCCGACATAGCTTTCCCGACGCACGCGCGCGGATTTCAATGTGTCCAGCGCGATGTTGGTCGCCACGCGGCGGAGCCAGGCGCTTGGGTTCTCGATTGCGGGTACGTCTGAGGCAGAAAACCGCAGCCAGGCTTCTTGCACCACATCCTCTGCGGCGCTGACCTCACCCAACATACGGTAAGAGATCGACAGGAGCGCAGGGCGCTCCCGTTCAAAGACTGCTGTATTGGGATCCATCTAGACCGCCACCTTTCCGACCCGTCCGTTTACCACAAGCTGCTGGCAGGCATGTCCGTCACCCAGCCCGCGCTTAAAGACCGGATAGAATCGCCCGGACCCCGCTGCAAAGCTGGCTGCAATGACAGCTTGGTCGCCAAATCGCTGCCGAATGCGGTCGCCAAATGTGTTGGGCTCATAAGAGCCGGAAATGGCATGTTGGGCAAATTGAAAGCCCAAGCCAACGTCACCGGCCTCATCAAACCGGCCCTCAATGGCGGCAAGTAGCTGATCTCCGTCGACTCCCTCTTCGAGTGCAAATGAGACCACCAGCTGACCGCATGGCCCACAGTCTCCGTCCAAGGTAGAGGCCAGTAGCGCTCCGGCCCAGACGGCGCGAGCTTCTTTCGGTCCTTTGTACTGCGTGACCATCGGCAGAAAGGTCAGTGCCAATCCGGCTTTCGTTGAGGCGCTAATCACTTCGTGCATATAGGTGACGTCATAGTCGTATTTCTTGCCAAAGCTTCGGGTGCCAGAATGGAGTAGCGCGCGGATCATGCCTGTGCTCCCTCTTGTTTGAGTTGAGACGCGGCAACAAGGGCAGTCCAAGCCGGAACTTGAATTCCAAGTAGATTCGTCATGGCAATCGCGTCTACCGCAGTGTTGCGATGCACGATCCAGATCCAGATGTGGAAGAAGGCATGCAGGCACGGCCATGCTGCTCCAAAAATCGCCAACCGGTAGTCATTTAATCGGGCGGCCGCCATAAGTGCCAAAGCCGAGACCAAAAAAGCTAGGGCTACGTCTTTGATGAAGTGGCTATTGTAGGGGCCTGTTTGGGCAACTCCTGGTACGGTGTCATACCACGCAATGGGAGCAGACCACATAAATCCTGCGTTGATCAGAAAGTAGGCTGACAGTCCTAAGAGTAAGGGGTGGTTCATTTATAGTCTCCTTGATGTTTCTAAGGAGACGATGCAGCGAGCCAGTTTGTGACAGCCTGTTTGGATTAAACCGGCAGGGCCGTGGTTTTGAATACAGTCCGCAGCGCAAAGCTGGACTGCATCTGAGCCACCCCCGGTAGGCGGGCCAGGTGCTGCCGATGAATGCGGGCAAAGTCTTCCGTGTTTTCCGCCACTACCTTCAGGATGTAGTCGGCTGTTCCTGCCATAAGGTGGCACTCCAACACATCCGGAATACGCGACACAGCTTTCTCAAACGCGTCCAGCACTTCATCGGCTTGACCCGAGAGCGTGATCTCGACAAACACCGTGGTGGGTACATCCAGTTTACGGGGATCCAGTAGCGCCACGTAATCTTTGATGTAGCCGTCTTTCTCCAGCCGATGCACACGGCGGTGACAGGCAGATTGGGACAGGTTCACGCGCTCTGCCAGCTCTGCATTGGAAATGCGTCCCTGCTTTTGCAAGACAGTGAGAATCCGACGATCTGTTTGATCAAGTGACATATGGCGAAAGCTCCTTGCGCGTTGACATACAGTATTCGAAGGTTCTTGCAATCGAGAGTTTTTAAACTGCCCAATTTCTAAGCAACTTCTGAACAAGCCTACCTAAGGTGAAGTCAGTTCAATTTGGAGACGGCGCATGAAAATCGGTTGCCCAACAGAAATCAAACCCCAGGAGTTCCGCGTCGGTATGACGCCTGACGCGGCGCGTGAAGCAGTCAACCACGGCCACGAAGTGCTGATCCAGTCCGGCGCTGGTGTAGGTGCCGGTTTCACGGATGAAGACTATGTTGCCGCTGGTGCTAAGATGATTGGTACGGCCGAGGAGGTCTTTGCCGCAGCCGACATGATCGTGAAGGTGAAAGAACCCCAGGCCGTGGAGCGTAAGATGCTGCGCGAAGGACAGTTGCTGTTCACTTACCTGCATTTGGCGCCAGACCCGGAGCAAACCAAAGACCTGCTCGAAAGCGGCTGTACGGCGATCGCCTATGAAACCGTAACCGACGATCGTGGTGGCTTGCCTCTGCTGGCACCTATGTCCGAGGTGGCCGGGCGCCTTGCACCACAGGTCGGTGCATGGACGCTGCAAAAGGCCAATGGCGGCCGTGGTGTGTTGATGGGTGGCGTACCTGGCGTAGCACCTGCCAAGGTGGTTGTGATTGGTGGCGGTGTCGTTGGCACACACGCGGCAAAAATCGCCGCCGGCATGGGTGCAGATGTGACCGTTCTGGATCGCTCGCTGACTCGCCTGCGGTATCTGGATGATGTCTTTGGCGGGACCTTCAAAAATCAGTACTCCACCGCTGGCGCGACAGCTGAACTCGTTCGCGAAGCCGATATGGTAATTGGTGCGGTGCTGATTCCGGGCGCGGCGGCTCCTAAGCTGGTGTCCCGGGCGCAGCTCTCAGAGATGAAGCCGGGCGCAGCGTTGGTAGATGTCGCGATTGACCAAGGCGGGTGCTTTGAAACTTCCCGAGCCACCACACACGCGGACCCGATCTACGAGGTGGATGGCATTATGCACTACTGTGTGGCCAACATGCCGGGCGCCGTAGCGCGCACCTCGACACAGGCGCTGGGCAATGCGACTCTGCCTTTCTTGCTGAATCTGGCCAATAAAGGTTGGAAGCAAGCCTGTGAAGATGATCCGCACCTGCTGAATGGTCTTAACGTCCATGCCGGTCAATTGACCTACTATGCGGTGGGAAAAGCCCTGGGTATCGATGTGATTTCGCCGTCTCTAGCGCTGAAATCCTAAGGGGTCATCCCTTCAAATAACGGCTGCAGCGCTTTCAATCGCGCTGCGGCAAATTCAGTGAAAGCCCGCACACGTGGCACGCGGCGCAGATCCGCGTGGGTCAATATCCATAGGGGCGTTTGCGTGAACAACGGTAGCCCAGGCACGCGGGCCAGCTGCGGATCTGTGTCCCCTAGAAAACAGGCCATGCGCGTAGCGCCAATACCGGCCCGGGCCGCACCGATAGCTGCGCTCATGTCGTCCACAGTCAGACGCGTGTTCAAGTTGGGCCGCACCTCTTTGATCTCCGCAGGAGGGCCAGGCCAATGGGCAAACCGTACCCAATCCAGTGGTGCCGTGCCTCCTTTGTCTCGCTTCAACAGATCAGGAGTGGCGTAAACGGCGCCTTTCAAATCAAAAAGCCGTCGACCGACCAGAGTATCCGGCGGCGTTTTGGCAAAGCGGATTGCTACATCCGCTTCCCGGCGTGCCAAGTTTAGCGTGTCATTGGTGGCGACAAGCGACAGCTCAATGTCCGGATACGTGGTCACAAAGTCGGCTACAATTTGGGCCAGCACTCGCTCGATGATCAACTCCGACGCGGTCACTTTCAAAGGCCCGCTCACTGTGGTGTCTCGGGCTGCGATCTGTCGGTCCAGACCGCGCTCTAGGTCCGACATAGCTTCTGCCGTGCGCACCGCTTCTAGGCCTGCTTCCGTTGGCACATAGCCGCTTGCCAACCTGTCAAACAGGCGGGTGCCAAGCGCCTCTTCCGCCGAGGTGATCCGCCGCGCCACCGTGGCGTGGTTCACACCCAGCACTCGCGCCGCGCCATTCGTGCCGCCCTGCCGTGCGGTTTCCAAAACAAATCTCAGATCATCCCAATTAAACATGTCCTGACAATAATTGCACAAGCATTGTTCATCAATGATCGTTTTCTATCGTCACGGATGTCTTAGCTATGGCTGGCAAATACAAGGAGACCACAATGACCACCTATGCTTATGTCAATCTGACCATCACCAATCCTGAGAGCTTTGCTGCCTATCGCGAGCGGGCAGGGGACGCGCTCAAAAAACATGGCGGAGCGCCTTTGGAAGTGTCAAAGGAGTCTGAGGTGATCGAAGGGACCGCAACCGCCCCCACCGTCGCCGTGATCCTAACCTTCCCGGATCGCGCCGCCGCCAAATCTTGGATTGATGATCCGGAACTTGCAGAGATTCATGCCCTGCGTGAGGGATCAGGCTCATCCACTATCACGCTGCTGTAGGCACAAAAAAGGCGGCCACTCGGCCGCCTTTCCATCCGCTTGCGCGCTTACGCGTCGCGTTTGATTTCCACGGTGTGTGGGTATGGAATTGAAATGCCGTCTTTGTCAAAGGCTTCTTTGATGGCCTGCGTCAGACCAAATTTCAGTTCCCAGTAGTCTGCGGCATCACACCAGACCCGCATGGTGATATCCACCGAGCTATCACCGAGGTTGGTCACGCGCGCCCAGGCTTCCGGGTCTTTCAGCACACGCTCATCGGCGTTGGCGGTGTCTAGAATGATCTGCTTGGCTTTGTCTGCGTCATCGCCGTAGTCGATGCCAAACACCACATCCACGCGGCGCGTGTCATGCGCGGAGAAGTTGGTGATGATTGAGCCCCAGGCCTGACCATTTGGAATGATGATTTGAACATTATCCGGTGTGACCATCTCGGTCACAAACAGGTTCAGGTCCACAACTGTGCCGGCGGTGCCGGCCACATCGACGTACTGGCCAATTTTGTAGGGACGGAACAGGATCAGCATGAAGCCCGCCGCCAGATCAGACAGTGTGCCTTGCAGCGCCAGACCAATGGCCAGCGTGGCGGCCCCCATCATCGCAACCAGCGAGGTCGCTTCGATGCCAAAGATGCCAAGGATGGCAACCAGAACCATCAGCAGGATCACCCAGCGCACAATGCTTGCGGCAAAGTTGCCGAGTGTCTTGTCAATTTCAGGTGTATTGTTGACGCGGTTGCGTACCATGCGGCTCACGGCACCTGCGGCTATCCAACCAACGATTAGCACCACAAGGGCTTTGCCTGCGGACATTATGAGAGGTCCAAAACCCTGAACCTGGCTCACTACGGTTTCCATGGAGATCTCCTCGAAGCGTTTGTTAAAGTGATAAAAAGAAAAAGTGGCCATGTCCAAGACACGACCACTTTGGCAACTGTCTTTGATTTAGGACTGCTTTTGAAGTGAATCTCGGATTTCCAGCAAGACGTCAAGTTCTGTTGGGCCCGCTGGTGCTTCCTCAACAGGTGCAGCCTCTTCTTTTTTGATAGCGGCTTCTTTGACCTTGTTCACATAGCGTACCAGCATGAAAACCACCCATGCAATAATCAGAAAGTTGATCACGGCCATACCGAAGGCGCCGTACGCAAAAACCGAGGCTCCTGCTTCTCTTGCCGCTTCAAGGCTGCTGCCTTCGACCACCTCACCAGACAGGACCGCGTAGTTGTTGGTAAAGTCTACTCCGCCGGTGAACAGTCCGATAATTGGATTGATCAAATCCGCAACCATTGATTTTACAATCGCTGTGAATGCGGCGCCGACGATAATGCCGACAGCCATGTCCATCACATTGCCTTTGGCAATGAAGTCTTTAAATTCTTGCAACACTTGGATGTCCCTTCCCTGTTTCGCGCTTTTTCTCTTGTTTTAGCCTGCGCATACGCACAGTAGCATGCTCCCTATCGCACGGACAGTGTGCTGGCGGGATGGGAAAAAGCCCCTATCTATCCCCTATGACCGCAACAGGAGAGCGACAATGACCACCGTCACCGATCACCCAATCAATGGCCGCTGGGCCGCGCGTGACCCAAGCGTTCTGCAACTCTATGCCTTTCCAACACCGAATGGTGTGAAGGTTTCGATCATGCTGGAGGAGATCGGTCTGCCTTACGAGGCACATCTGGTGACGCTGAGCGATGCGGATGTCAAAAGCCCGGAGTTCTTGGCACTGAACCCGAATAACAAGATCCCTGCCATCATCGATCCCGACGGCCCGGATGGTCAGCCTCTGAGCCTGTTTGAGAGCGGTGCCATCCTGATTTACTTAGCTGAGAAATCCGGCAAGCTGATCGGCAGCACGCCTGCGGAGAAGTACGATGCTATCCAATGGGTGATGTTCCAGATGGCAGGTGTTGGCCCGATGTTTGGCCAGCTCGGCTTCTTCACCAAATTTGCCGGTGCCGGGATCGAAGACCCGCGTCCACGCGAACGCTATCAGAACGAAGCCAAACGGTTGCTGTCGGTGCTGGAGAAGCAGCTCGACGGCCGCGACTGGATCACTGGCAGCTATTCGATTGCGGACATCGCAACCGCACCGTGGCTGCGCGCGCTCGACTACTACGGTGCCAAAGAGGCAGTTGGCTGGGAAAACTATCCCAACGTGAACGCTTATCTGGAGCGTTTCCTGGCGCGCTCTGCCGTGCAAGTGGGCCTGAAAACCCCAGCCGTTCCTGCTTAAATCAATTTTGGGGGGAGCCTCGGCTCCCCTCTTTAGCTTCCTGTTCGAATGGTGTCAGCGATCTTTTCGCCGATCATGATCGTGGGCGCGTTGGTATTGCCGCCAATCAGCCTTGGCATAACCGAGGCATCCACCACCCGCAGCCCTTCGACGCCATAGACACGGCATTGGTTGTCCACCACGGCCATATCATCCGTGCCCATTTTGCAGGTGCCGACCGGATGATAAATCGTGTCGGCCCGCGCACGGATGTCTGCTTCCCAAGCCGCGTCCGATCCATCGTGTGTATAGTATCGCTTTCCACGCCAGTTTTCGAGCGCACGGTCCTCCATAATGCTATCGAGGGTCTTGATCGCCTTCTTCATCACCTGCAAATCACGCTCATCTTCCAGGAATTGCGGGTCAATTTTGGGTGGCTTCGCTGGATCTGCAGAATACAGCGTGACGCTACCCCGACTGTGCGGACGCAAAACGCAGACATGGCAGCTGTATCCATAGGGCATATGCATCTTGCGATTGTGATCATCCACAATGCCGACAACAAAATGCAATTGAATGTCCGGACGGTCCAAAGCGGGGTCGGTTTTGAAAAACGCGCCGCTCTCGGCAAAAGGCGAGGCAAACAACCCGGTCCCTGTCTTGCGCCAACGCAGCGCCGCCTTGGTCATTTTCGCCAAACCCGAAGGTGTCAGGCCCACCGTGTCTTTCTTCTTGTTACGATAGCTTAGGATATGATCGAGGTGGTCCTGCAGGTTTTGTCCAACGCCCGGCAGGTCATGTACCAGCTTGATGCCGTGTTTTTCCACTTCAGCGCGGGGGCCGATTCCGGAGAGCAACAAGAGCTGCGGCGAGCCAAAGGCTCCGGAGGACAGGATCACTTCCTTGCGCGCGTGGATTGTCTGAATAGTGCCATTGCATTTGATCTCTAGTCCCGTGGCGCGTCCTTCGGTCATCACAACCCGCCGCGCCAGTGTCTTGGTGTAGACGGTCAGGTTTGGGCGTTGCAGGTTGTCCCGCAAATAAGCCGCCGCAGCGGAGCAGCGCTCGCCTTTGTGGTCTCCCTCAAAAAACTGCGTCACCTGATAGTGCCCCGCGCCTTCCTGTTCGGGGCCGTTGAAATCTTCATTGGTCCGGATCTGGTGCGCATTGCAGGCTGCGATAAAGGCGTCGTTTATGGCGCGCGGTTCGGCCTGATCGCCCACTTGCAACGGACCACCATCGCCATGCAGATCATCCGCACCACGCTGGTTGCCCTCAGATTTCTTGAAATAAGGGAGCACGCTCTCCCAGTCCCAGCCGTCGCAGCCAAGCTCCGCCCATTCGTCGTAGTCAGCTTTGTGCCCGCGCACATAAAGCATGGCGTTGATTGCGGAACTGCCGCCCAAGGCCTTGCCGCGAGGCTGAAACCCACGTCGGTTGTTCAGTTGCTTTTGAGGTACGGTTTTGAGCGCCCAATTGTTGATCTTGGGGCGCCCGGAAATCATCGCGGCAATCAAGGCCGGGGCGCGGATGAAAATATCCTCGCCTTTGCCGCCTGCCTCCACCAAGCACACTTTTGTGTGCGGATCTTCACTGAGGCGCGCGGCCAAAACGCATCCGGCGGACCCTCCGCCGACGATGATATAGTCAAATTTCATGCCACCCTCCCGTACTGAAACCTAGCCTAGGAGGGGGCGAATTAGCCAAGCAAGTCTGACGCGGCGTAAGAGCGCAGATCAGATCAGCTGTTGGGCAATTGGCTGGTGAGCACGTAGCGCAGAATTTGCACAACCTGCACAGGCTCCTCTGCCACGGCCAGAGCTGCGGCATGCACTTCCTTGAGCGCGTGTTGCTGATCCGGCATCGACAGGACAATGATCGATTTTCCAAGCGCCGCCGCATACCCAGCGTCAAAGGCGGCATTCCATTGGCGATATTTCTCGCCAAACCGCACCACGACAACATCTGCGTTTTCAATGCCTTTGCGGGTGCGAATGGCGTTCACCATCGCGCCTTTGTGATCATGCCAGTATTTGTTGTCTTCCGCGCCCAAAATAGCCACGCCACAATCGTCAGATGCGGCATGATCGGTCACAGGACTGTTGAAGGTTACATCCAGATCGGCGGCGCCAGCGATGATCTGCTCGCGCCAATCGGTGTGAATTTCGCCGGACAGGTAGACGTTTAGGCTCATGGGGTATCCTCTCTTGCTTGCGCAAGTTCATAGCCTGTCCGGCGCCGTGCTCCAATCCCTCACGACTTGAAGCAGTTTCAAATGTCGCGCGTCAAAGCTTGCGCGCCACAAGGTAGCGGCTTGGGGGATCCGCTGGAAAGTTGCCGCTCTCGATGATGCGAAACCCTGCGTCTGTGACAGAGCGTTCCAGCTCGGCAATCGAGAAGAACCGCACAAACGGCGCCTTGCCAAAAAACTGCATCAGCGGGATCGCTGTTTTGAGCATCCGGAATTTGATCGACTGCATGTTCTCGCTTAGGCAGGGCGTCTTTGAAATAAACAGCCCGCCCGGCTTTATCCGCTTTGCCACTTCGGCCATGGCCATATCTCCATCCTCTAATAGGTGGATCAGGTTGTGCGCCATCACCACATCAAACGGACCTTCCGGCGCGCTTTCTGGCGTGGCCTGAACCAACCGGATGTTCTTGGCACCCGCTTCGCTGACCCGCTCGCGCCCCACTTCCAACATGCCGCCAGACACATCCGTGGCCACCATTTCCGCCACGGCATCGGCCAGTTTGATGGCGGTGGAGGCCGTGCCACAGCCCAACTCCAATGCGACGTCGGTCTCCTTAAGGTATGACCGTGTCCGGCCCAGCGTATACTCATACGCCTGCATATCACTGATGGCGAATTTGGCATATTTCTGCGCCACCCCATCCCAAAACTTCGCTGCTGCTTGCATGGTCGTTCTCCTTTCGAGACTGACATTACCCATGCAGGAATACGATATAAATTGCTGAAATTCGCAGTGTTGTTATACGTATTTGCATGATCGACCCAAGTACCACTTTTGACTGGAACCACATTCGCGCTTTTTTGACGACGGCGGAGGAAGGCTCTTTGTCTGCGGCCGCTCGCAAGCTGAACCTCACGCAGCCCACCTTGGGGCGCCAAGTGGCTGCATTGGAAGAAGATCTTGGCATCATGCTGTTTGAACGGGTGGGGCGGTCGTTAGAACTCACTGTCGCTGGGGGCGAGTTGCTGGAACATGTGCGCGCCATGCGCGAAGCTGCGGATCGTGTGGCACTTGTGGCTTCAGGTCAGAACCAGGACGTCGAAGGCCGCGTGGCGATCACCGCGTCAGATGTCTATTCCGTGCATCTTCTACCGCCGATTCTCAAAGACCTGCGTGCTAAAGCGCCAAAGCTGATCATTGAGGTGGTGGCGTCGGACGATGTGCAAGACCTCATGCGGCGCGAAGCAGATATTGCCATTCGCCACGTGCGCCCGGAACAACCGGATTTGATCGCCCGCCTGGTGCGGGAGGCGAAGGGCTTTTTCTACGCTTCTAAAGATTACCTCGACCTGCGCGGGCGTCCGCAAACCGTGGACGACTTGGCTGACCATGATTTTGTCGGGTCCGGTGATGTGCCGCGCATGCTCGAATATCTCAAGCCTATGGGCTTCCCTATAGACATCGACAACTTCCGCACCGGTTCTGATAGTGGCCTAGTCGCATGGGAACTCTGTAGGCAGGGGGTTGGCATAGCCCCGATGGCCGATGATGTCGCCGAAGCGACCCCGGGCATCGAGCGTGTCCTTCCTGAGCTGACCCCAATTGTGTTCCCGATCTGGCTCACCACCCATCGCGAATTGCACACCAGCCAGCGCATTCGATTGGTGTTTGACGCCTTAGCCGAGCACCTGACCAAAGCTTAAGGCAGCGGTCGCACCATCATAACGCGGGTCGCGTCACGCGCGGTCTCCTTCCAGCCAAAGTGCGCGTAAAGCGCGACATTGTTCGGCATATCCACATGGGTTGCCAGGGAGATTTCAGTGCAGCCTGCCTCTTGAGCCAACTTAATCGCCCAACGGATCAATTGGCTTCCAATGCCACATCCACGCGCTTCAGCTGAAACGGCCACATTCATCAGATGTGCAGTCGGCGGGGTCGTTGATAGCACCAAGACACCGGAAAGGTCGTCCACGACCCAAACCTGCCCCACATCAACAGAATCAGAAACGCCGCCGGAAACATCCGGCAGCGTTAGCGATAGAGTTGATAGGCCGCATCAATCAGCCGCGCGATGGCAGGGGCCTCCTCGGCCCGCGCCAGTCGCGGCTGTGCGGCGTCAGCCACGTAGAGTACCGCCAGTGGCTTTGCTGACTTTCTCAACAATCTTGGTCGCAACCGCTTCGATATCCGCTTCCTTGAGCGTCTTCTCGGTGGGTTGCAGGCGCACTGTGATGGCGAGAGACTTCTTGCCGTCGCCCAATGCGCCGCCAATGAACTCGTCAAAGATACGTACATTTTCGATCAGGTTTTTGTCAGCGCCCGCCGCCGCGTTCACCAGCGTCACCGCTTCCACATCCGTATCCACCACAAAGGCGAAGTCTCGCTCTACCGCCTGAAGGTCCGCCATGGTCACAGCGCCTTTCGAAGCCGATTTCTTGCGTGGCATCGGAATTTCTGCGGTATGGATTGCAAAGGCCACAACCGGACCTTTAACGTTCAACGCATCGAGCACTTTGGGGTGGATTTCGCCAAAGGCACCGAGGATTTTTTTCGGTCCCAGCCCCACCTTGGCGCTGCGGCCCGGATGCCACCAGCCATTGACGCCACGGTTGTAGGTCAACTTGGTCGGTGCGCCGAGCGCGTTCATCACCGCTTCCATGTCCGCTTTGGCGTCATAGATATCCACACCACGGCTTTCGCCATGAATATCCTTGCCCACGGTGCGGCCCACCAGAATACCGGTCAGCAGGTTTTCCTGCTCACCCGGCTCGCCGCCGTGGAACACTGCACCACACTCAAACAGTGCCATATCCATGAAGCCCCGCGCCTGATTGCGGGCGGCGGCCTGCAGCAGGCCCGGAAGCAAGGACGGGCGCATGTGGCTCATTTCGCTGGAGATCGGGTTTTCCAGCATGGTCGCGTCAGACCCACCGCCAAACAGCTCTGCCGCCGCTTTATCGATGAAGCTGTAGGTCACACATTCGTTGTAGCCCAAGGCCGCCGTGGTGCGGCGCGCGATCTGCTCGCGCTTTTGCATCGGCGACAGGATCTGCTCCGGCAGACCGTCATTCACACGTGGCAGCGGCTTGCCTTCGAGCTTAGTCAGCGACGCCACACGCGCGACTTCTTCGACCAGATCGGCAGAGCCACGCACATCGGGACGCCAGCTTGGCACATGCGCCATGTCGCCCTCGATGGCGAAGCCAAGTGCTTCCAGTGTGGCGACTTGCGTTTCGGCAGGGATTTCCATGCCGACCAGAGACTGCACACGATCGGTGTCAAGTTTATAGGCGCGGGACACATCCGGCACGGCGCCCGCGGTCACAAGGTTGGATGGCTCGCCGCCACAAAGATCGATGATCATCTGCGTCGCGTCATCCATCGCCTGCATGTTGTAAGCGGGATCAATGCCGCGTTCGTTGCGATACCGCGCATCGGAATTGATTTTCAAGCCACGGCCTGTGTAGGCAATTTGGATGTGATCCCAGACAGCTGCCTCAAGGAAGACGTTGGTGGTTTCCTCGGTACAACCGGTGGCCAGCCCCCCCATGATGCCCCCGATGGATTCCACACCTTCGTCGTCGGAGATGACAACCATACCTTTGTTGAAAGTGTATTCTTTCTCGTCCAGACCAACGAGAGTCTCGCCGCCTGACGCGCGGTGTACGCGCAGATTGCCTTTGACCTTGTCCGCGTCAAACACGTGCAGCGGGCGGTTGCGGTCAAAGGTGAAGAAGTTGGTGATGTCCACAAGCGCCGAAATCGGACGCAGGCCAATCGCCTTCAGACGGTCCTGCAGCCATTGCGGGGACGGGCCGTTTTTTACACCTTTGATCAACCGGCCTGCAAAGACTTCACAACCATTGGCGGCGGCGGCCTCATCAATGGTCACAGATATCGGGCTCTCATAACCACCTTTAATTGATGCGGTCTTGGCCGGCTTCATCTTGCCCAGCCCACGCGCGGCCAGATCAAGCGCAATGCCGCGTACACCCAGCGCATCCGGACGGTTTGGCGTGATCGCAATCTCGATCATGGTGTCGACCTTGGACGGATCGCTTTCCGCCAGCCAGTCGACAAACTTGTCGCCAACTTCGCCAGACGGCAGTTCGATGATGCCGTCATGCTCGTCAGACAACTCCAGCTCACGCTCAGAGGCCATCATGCCAAAGCTTTCCACACCGCGGATTTTGCCCACGGAGATGGTGATATCCAGCCCAGGAATATACATGCCCGGCTTACACACCACGACGGTGATGCCTTCGCGCGCGTTTGGCGCGCCGCAGATGATCTGCAGCTCACCCTCGTCGGTGGCCACTTTGCACACGCGCAGCTTGTCAGCATCTGGGTGCTGCTCGGCGTGCACCACTTTGCCCAACGTAAAGTCAGCCAGCCGCTCGGCCGGGTTGGAAACGTCCTCAACCTCAAGGCCAAGGTCGGTCAGCGCCTCAACAATCTCGTCAACGCTTGCGTCGGTCTCAAGGTGGTCTTTCAACCAGGAAAGAGTGAATTTCATAGCGAATTCCTTTTCGCTTGTTCTAAAGCGTCATCAGGCATCGTTGCGCTTCCGTTGAAGCGACGCGATGCCCAGAAAATTATCGGTTCAGGCCACCGTGCAGGGTCGGTTGGTCCAGAGAAGCAAAGCCGTAATGGCGCAGCCAGCGCAGATCACTGTCAAAGAAGGCGCGCAGGTCTGGGATGCCATATTTCAGCATCGCCAGACGGTCGATGCCGATGCCAAAGGCGAAGCCTTGGTATTCGTTTGGATCAATGCCGCCAGCTTCTAGCACTTTGGGGTGCACCATGCCGGAGCCCAGTACTTCGAGCCAATCGTCGCCTTCGCCAACCTTCACTGTGCCACCTTCCCAGCTGCACTGGATGTCGACTTCGGCGGAAGGCTCGGTGAACGGGAAGTGGGACGCACGGAAGCGGGTTTTCACCTCGGTTCCAAAGAAGGCGGAGAAGAACTCTTCCAGCACCCATTTGAGGTTCGCCATGGAGATGTCTTTGCCCAAGGCAAGACCTTCGACCTGGTGGAACATTGGAGTGTGGGTCTGGTCATAGTCCGCGCGGTACACGCGACCTGGACAAATGATGCGGATTGGCGCGCCGGTTTTTTCCATCGAGCGGATTTGCACCGGGCTGGTGTGGGTGCGCAGCACATGCGGTGGGCGCTCGTCCCCTTCGGCACGATGTGTATAGAAGGTGTCCATCTCCGCGCGCGCCGGGTGGTGGCCCGGAATGTTGAGCGCGTCAAAGTTATACCAGTCGGTCTCGATCTGCGGGCCTTCCGCCACGGCAAAACCCATGTCGGCAAAGATTGCCGTGACCTCTTCGGTCACCTGGCTGATCGGGTGGATGGTGCCGACACGACGGTTGCGCGCGGGCAGGGTGACGTCCAGCCATTCGGTGGCCAGGCGCGCGTCCAGCGCTGCGTCCGCAAGCGCCACTTTCTTGGCGGCCAGTGCAGAGTTGATTTCGTTCTTGAGCGCGTTGAGCGCCGGACCTGCAACCTGACGCTCCTCCGGGGTCATCTTGCCCAGCTCGCGCATTTTTAGGCTGACTTCGCCTTTCTTGCCCACTGCCTGCACGCGCAACTCTTCGAGTGCGGCTTCGTCCGCCGCAGCGGCAATGGCGTCTAAATATTTGGTGCGCAGTTCGTCCATGGCAGGGCCGTCCCCAGATGAGAAATTACCGCAGACCTCCTATCACACGGCCCCTTGATTGCAAGCACGCAGAGGGTTGAGGGTAAGGAAACGGCGCCCTCTTGGATCAATTGCGCGTCAGCAGCGGGCCTAGGGTCAGGACTCATAGCCAGTAAATAACGAGAGCTGCGAGGGCGATGGCGGACAGGAAGACCTTCGGGCATCTGTCGTATCGAGTTGCGACACGCCGCCAATCCTTCAACCTGCCGAA
>Ga0189288_10184_pt1 | contig 47497 bp, 40 predicted proteins | sample UW105minimetaG_FD_130316 | JGI IMG/M metagenome (GOLD analysis project Ga0189288, IMG submission 130316) | Marine microbial communities from the Costa Rica Dome - UW105 mini metaG | ecosystem: Environmental > Aquatic > Marine > Oceanic > Photic zone | place: Costa Rica: the Eastern Pacific...
CTGTTGCTGTCCACTATGATGGTTGATTGGACTAATTGGACTTTGTCCTCGGCGATGAGCAGCGCACTCGATAACATCAATCCAGCCCTGACCCGTTACGGGCGCAAGGAGCCTGCACCGGTACTGCCCCTGCGCGAAGAGCCTGACCTCCTCAGCTGGCTCGAAACCAGTGGCCGTCTGGTCGAAGACGAGGAATCCTCCTCCAGCGACGTGAGCACCGTCGAGGAAGAGGAACTGTCTGCACTGATGGGCGAAAAAGAGGACTACAACAAAGATGACGAGCAGGAAGAGAACTGGGAAGACTGAGACAACAGGTCTCCTGGCGTTCTGACTGACAGTCGACTGACCCTGATCAGATCAAGCACGTCTGGGGCTCTCTTAATCTCACGGCGCCCAGACACGCAGCTGTGGATCAAACAACGGAAGCGTCCCAGGTGATGGACGGTCGTTTGCCAGCGATGGTCCTTGCCACAGCCGTGTTTGGCCTCGCTTTCGCCAGCGATCGCCTCATACCCGGCAGCCTGCTCAGCCTGCCGTTGCTGATCACAACACTGGTGGCAAGCGTGGTGGCTTGGCTAGGAATCCCCTGGCTTCGGGCCCTCAAAATGGGGCAAGTCATCCGCGAAGACGGCCCCCAGGCGCATCTGAGCAAGGCCGGCACACCGACCATGGGAGGGCTACTGGTGGTGCCAGTGGGTGTGATCATCGGCGCTCTAGTGAGCGTGATGAACGGCGACGACAAACGACTGCTTGCAGTCGCCACCGTCACCCTGGCCTTCATGCTGATCGGCGGGATCGATGATTGGCGCAGCCTCACCCGTCAGACCAACACTGGCCTGACGCCCCGGGGAAAACTGTTGCTTCAGGCAAGTGCGGCTGGCTTGTTTCTGGCTGTAGCGGGCTGGCAGGGCTGGATCACGGGCACGATTGCCTTTCCCTTCGGGCTCAACCTGGCACTGGGATGGTTGATCTGGCCCCTGGCTCTATTCGTGTTTCTGGCCGAAAGCAACGCCACCAATCTCACCGATGGGCTCGACGGCCTCGCTGCCGGTTGCGGAGCCTTGGTGTTCAGCGGCTTGGCGCTGCAACTGATGCTGCGCGGCAATGGCGGTGACCCATCTCTGGCGGGTTTCTGTATGGCCATGGCCGGCACCTGGATCGGATTCCTCGTGCACAACCGCAATCCAGCCCGAGTGTTCATGGGAGACACAGGATCACTGGCGATGGGAGCAGCCCTCACCGCTGTAGCCCTGCTGAGCAACAGCCTCTGGCCGCTGCTGGTGATGGGCGGGGTGTTTCTAGCCGAATCGCTTTCTGTGATTATTCAGGTCTGGGTGTTCAAAGCCACCAAGGGATCGGATGGAGTGGGCAAACGGGTGTTCCGGATGGCGCCGCTGCACCATCACTTCGAGCTAGGTGGTGCCAGCGAACAACAGGTGGTGAGAGCCTTCTGGCTGATCACCGCTTTACTCGTGATAGCAGGAGTGTTGTTGCGACCTCACAGCTAGGGCAGCCCCCGACGGAAACGAATCGCAGTCGCAGTCTCAATCGCGAGGCAATCAGACCCAAAAAGAGTGGAATGGCTGCTAAAACCCAGCAACTGGCGATTGGTGGTTCATTGAAAAGTGAGCAACATTCATGCTTTTCGCAACCATGAATGTTGAAGGATAAATGAATACGATAGCATCGATCAACGGACTCAACCCCTGATCATCCCAACGGCAGAAACCCACGACAGATGAAAGAAAAAATCATCTTTTATGCATTTAGCTCTCAGAGTTGGGATTCATATTTTCCCATCATCAAGGAGATCTTGGCCCAAGAACCAAACGCAAAAAACTGGATGAGCGTTTGCGCACCTTGTGATCGCTATGAGTTTAGAAACGACAACTCAAAAGATTTATTTGAACTTTTCAAGGAAAAATTCAGTACGCCACCTGCAGACACATTGCCCAAACCCAATGAGTACGAATACGCGCTAGTCACCACCCACATCCCAGACGAAAGACATGGATTAAATAAGGGCCTGTATATCCATGTTCCACACGGCTCTGCCTTTGGCAACAACATGGCCTCAGATTATTTACTATCCTGCTACAAAGCCTCGAACATCTATTGCGGAGTATCACCAACAGAAGAGGAATATATCACCGACTCAATCGGCGAGCTTGCCAGAAAAGAAGCACTATTTGTTGCCACAGGATGTCCAAAAAACGATATGTTCTCTGACTACATATCTGGCTCACAAGAAAACAGAAATCAAATCAAACATGAAGTCAAACAAGCGATGAATATTGCCAGCGATCAAGCAGTTATTTTCATTGCTTCTCACTGGACATCACGTGGAATCTTAAGACGATTTGGCACCAGTCTGATACAGGCACTATCAACACTTGGAGACAAAGTCCATATCATTCAAGGTGCACATCCGAATTTATGGACGAATCATGTGAGCACTCAAACATCGGAATGGATCTACAGGTCTCTCTGCCATGAAAGAGATAGGGGTTCGGCTTCGTTAAGCCTTGGAGTCAGTGATGCCAGTGCTCTTCTGGCTTCTGACGTCGTCATCGCTGACATCAGCTCAATTGTGATTGAAGCAGCTTTACTGGAGAAGCCACTTCTATTAAACATCGACAAAGACTCCTTTCGCAACAACCAGACTTATGAAATCTACAAAGATATAAGCGTCCAGTTCGAGGGTGCAGACGATCTCATGCAGGCCTTTATGAATGGCGTTGAGTTTCCCAGCAACAGAGACAACATGCTCAAAAAAGTAAGAGAATTATTTGGCTACAATATCGGAAATTCATCAAAACAAGTAGCTAAGATTATCCTCAACGCTGCTTCTAACTTGAAGACAGCATAATCAACAAGAATCATTGGATTCAATCTCAGCAACCTGTCGTCTTCACCATGTCTGCCACATGAAACGAGAGCCAAAAATCGGCTCTAATCAGGGGCTCACCCCTATCATGGCCATCAAGATCGCATGGCTCAAAAGCAACATCTGTAGGCGCAGTGACTCATCTAGACCAATCCGATCAGAAGAAAATTGTAGGGTTGTGACGGAGCTTGTGACTCTGATTGAATCAGATCAAGCCCGGCTTCAACGACTCAGGTTTTGATCGTGAGGGTTTGAATCGATAGGTCCCTTGTTGATAACGCCAATGCAGCTTCTTTTGGCCTCGCCACACAAACCAGACAAGATCTTTTTTGCTTTCGGTCAAACATCCTGAGAACGTTCCGTTCTCAAACCCTTGGATGCCTTGGTAATGAGTCAAATTGTAGTGAGAGCAATGCGCCATCACGTCCTGATGGCTGGGCTTGTTCGCCGTCTCAAGCATGACGCTGACGACAGCAGCCGTGAGCGCAACCTGAACCCAAAACCGCCTTGCCAAGCTGTGACAGAAACATTCGCTCGATCTTCAGTCTAGATCGACCAAACAAACGACCCCATGGAGATCACACCTGAGCCATACAGCTCAGCTCCACAAACCACGATCTCGTGATCTGAACTGATGTTTAGCGTACGGTTGATGAGTGGCTTGCGGAACATCAGCCAAACAGAATGGAGTCACAGACGACTGAAATGGTGCTTAAGTAACGATGAATCCCTCAAACCACAACGACAGTTCGTGTCATAGGAGTCAACTCAAATAATGGCCTATTTCACCTGGAAGGAAGCCGGGCTCACCAGCGACTGCGCCAGCCTCGAAGCCATGGCCGCCCGCTTTGAGGAGGCCGCCAGCCTGATGCGAAGGATGGCCAAGGAAGGCTTCCAGCTGGAACGCAGCAAAGGACTGCAGCGCATCACCCATCCCACCCCAGACGTGTTTGATGCCTGGGGCTTCGTCAATGAGGAATCTCCAGAGCGTCAGCTCACCCTGATGCCTGATCTTCCCCACTGAGCCAAAAACGGTCACTGCTCACGGACATAACCGACGATCCACACCACCACAAACGCCAACGACGAGACTCCGAGATAAATCAGGGCCCACTTCTGCAGGCTGGCAATCTCCCAGCCGAACAAAAGACCATCGGCCGCATCCCCGGCAGTGGTGAAGGCAAGGGTGAAGGCCATGGCCGGCGAAGAGCGAAGATCGCACCATGCTGATGCCTGGCCGTCCATGACCGTATTTCCCAAAACCGTGATGCTTCTAGGCAGCGGCGAACTGGGCAAAGAAGTGGTGATCGCAGCCCAACGCCTTGGCTGCCGGGTGATCGCCTGCGACCGCTATGCCCAGGCGCCTGCCATGCAAGTCGCCGATCAAGCCGAGGTGTTCGCCATGACGGATGCCGCGGCCTTGCAGGACGTGGTGCGCCGCCACAAACCTGATGTGGTGATTCCCGAGATCGAAGCCCTGGCGGTCGACGCCTTGCAGTCTCTCGAAGATGAGGGGATCCAGGTGATCCCCACGGCTAGAGCCACGGCGGTGACCATGAACCGCGACCGCATCAGAGATCTGGCGTCCGATGCACTGGGACTGCGCACGGCCCGCTTCGCTTATGCCACCAACCTTGAAGAACTGAGATCAGCCGCCATTCCCCTGGGCTGGCCCGTGGTGGTGAAGCCGGTGATGAGCTCGTCCGGCAAAGGCCAAAGCGTGGTTCACAACGCCGACGAACTGGAACAGGCCTGGCAGACCGCCGTATCGGGTGCCAGGGGCAGCAGCGAGCAGGTGATCGTCGAGGAATTCTTGAACTTCGAGTTAGAGATCACCTTGCTCACCATCCGCCAAGCCAATGGCCCCACCCTGTTCTGCCCACCGATCGGCCATGAACAAAGCGGCGGTGACTATCAGTGCAGCTGGCAACCCGCAGCTCTAAGTGCCGCCCAACTGAACCAGGCTCAAACCATGGCTCGCACTGTCACTGACAATCTCGGCGGCGTGGGTCTGTTCGGCGTTGAATTCTTTCTGTGCGGCGATGACGTGGTGTTCTCTGAACTCTCACCCCGGCCTCATGACACCGGTCTAGTCACGCTGACCAGCCAGAACCTGAACGAGTTCGAATTGCACCTCAGGGCAGTGCTAGGGCTCCCGATACCTTCAATCCAATGCCAAAGCCCCTCAGCCAGCCGTGTGATCTTGGCGGATGCCCAGCTGCCTAGCGTCCGTTATTCCGGAGTGGGAGAGGCCCTGGAAGAAGCCGATAGCCAGGTGCTGTTGTTCGGCAAACCTGATGCTCGCCCCGGCCGGCGCATGGGGGTGGTGTTAGCCCGCGGTCAAGACGTCGCTGAGGCGCAGACCAAGGCTGACCGGGCAGCCGGCAGGATCAAGGTCATGCCCGGTTGAAAGCAGCTCAACGACGGCTGAGGAATCGGTAGTGCTGGAGACCTTCCAGCACTCCTGACATCGACTGACGGCTGGCGAAGAACACTCTTTGTTGATGGCGGAAGCTGTCCAGGCTGGGGTCGTGCTCCGCCAACACCACAGTGGCGGGAAGCCCCCGTACCAATTCACCATCACCCTGCTCACTGGCCACCACCAAGATGCGCTCGAGGGGAAGACCCCAACGGAGGGAAAGGAAACGGATCGCCTCGCTGCGCGAAGCCCGCATCGGCACCACATCCAGAAACCAATGGCAGCGCAGTGACGGACGCGCCGCCTGTTGACGCTGACGCAATCGCTGGCGCACCAGAGGAAGGATCCCTTCCCCAGACTGACGGAGCAGGTAACTCACTTTGAAGTCCCCCTGATGCTCAGGTTCCTGCAGCTTCAAATGGGCTCCAAGATCCTGAAGGGTCGTTTCTACCCGCTCGCGGTTCCAATCCACCGCGATCATGCGCGACCACTCTGGATCGGAGCTGTTCTCCTGGCCGTAAACGATCTCTGTGCCAGCTCGGGTGATCCACACGCCTGGGTCGGGCAGATGTAACTCAGTGAACCGATGTCTGGCGACAGCCAATGACCGACCCGTGAGAATGCCAAGGGCACTTGGGCGTCCTGACCGAGCGTCCTTCTCCAGATGCTGGCGCAGAGCCACCAAGCCATCCCCAGCCGGCAACTCGAGGCTGTGATCGAGATCGAGAAGGAAAAGGCGATCGGCCAGACGACTGGGCACTGCTGAAGAATCACCAGAGCGCGCCACGGCCGGCTGACGTGCCTCCAGCTTGCCTTGCATCAGGGCGAGATAGGAGCAGATATGGGCATCCCAACTGAAATGACGGCTGACGGCTTCAATACCGTTGTCACGCCAGCGATGCCAACGGGCCTGATCGGCTCCAGCCTGTTCAAGACCGTCCTGCACGGCCTCGAGGTCAGTGACATCCACCAGCAATCCGTTCTCGCAGCGGGCAAGGATGTCGCGGGGACCTCCGTCATCGGTGGCCACCATCGGCAGACCGCAGGCTGCAGCCTCAAGCAGGGTGAGCCCAAAGGGCTCGGTGAGAGCCGGATTCACAAACAGACCCTGACGCTGCGCCGCCCAGCGATAGACGGCGGGTATCTGCTCACGGCGATGTTGCTTCGGATAAGCCACCTGGCCGTAAAGGTCATAACGATCAACCAGATCGAAAACCTGCTGGAACACATCCCGTTGCTGCTTCTCGAGCTGGCGGGGGTCCTCCCGGCAACCCAGCACGAGCACCAGATTGTGGCGTTCGCGGAGGACGGCGGAACGTCCGAAAGCCTCGACCAATGCAGGGATGTTTTTACGTCGCACAGCCCGGGAGATCGCCAAAAGGGGCGGCAACTCCGGATCCCGTAAGAACGGCCCTAAGAGAGCATCCAATGCCTCAGCTTCTGCGCCGGTGGGTTGAGGATGAAAACGACGGGCATCCACGCCAGGCGGAACCACTTCAGCGCGCTCAACCTGAAAACGGCCATAACGGGCGTACTGCTCCTGGACCTCTTGACGGGTACTGGTCACCACCAGATCCGCATGCGCCAAGGCAAGCTCCTCGGCATCGATACGACGACTAATCGAATACGACTGCTCAATCTGATCGTGATCGCCTCCTGCCGCGAGCAAGCGTCGCAACTTCTCGCGACCAAGGGAATGACCGGTGAACACCAGTGGGATTCCGAGGCGACGACTCACTAATGCCCCGACGTAACCAGCATCGGCGTAATGCGCATGAATCCAGTCGGGTCTGTGCTCAGGCTGCTGAAGACGGGCCACAAGCTGATCGGCCAGATCATCGAGATGGGGCCAGAGCTGCTCCTTGCGCAGATAACGACGCGGTCCGAAAGGAAAGCGCAGGATGGACGCTCCAGGAGCAATCTCCTCGTGCGGCTGTGCATAGTCCTGAGAGACCCGCCGGTCCTGGACCAAACGTGTCACCACTTCGACCCGTTCGACCTCCGGACGAGCAGCCAGGCCACGGGCAAGTTCAAGAACGTAGAGGGTCTGGCCACCGGTATCGGCATCTCGGCCAAGCTCAAGATCACGGGAACGGAAGAGACCGTGCAGGTGCAGTTGCAACAACTTGAATCCCACACTCACCCCTAATGCACAACGCGACAGACCAAAAGGCCTGATCAAGGGTTAGGGGCATCCACCATCAAAAATGTGAAAAAAAGCTGAGAAATCAAGCGAACTCCAACAAAGAAATCTCGCAAATCCATGCCAGCACAGGCATTTCTGGGATTGCTCTGCAAACGGGGCTCAGTCTGAATGCTAAGCAAATGCAAACTTTCAGCGGTTGCCTGATCCATGCAACTGGTTTAAGAACCGACGCAACTCATAGCTGGGAGGTGACATCCACCAAGGGAATGCGATCACTGCCCCAACCTCCACCATCAAACCGAAAGGACGAGGCAGGTTGCAGCTGCTGGTTGATCCATGCCTCAATCAAGGGTGCCAACACCGGCGCTGTTGTGGCTGCGCTGGGAGCACGCAGATTGAAATGGCCACCACCCGATGCCAAAACCAATCGGTGGCCATTCGCCAGAGGTCGACCGTTGCGCAATGGGGTGACCGCTTCCGGCCCGGAAGGCACCAACCAATCACCACTACCACTCACCAAAAGCACCTTGGCCGTGAGTTCATGGCCGCTACCGGGATCAAACAGAAGACGCAAAGGCGGGCTAACCGCAACCGCCACCTTGATACGCGGGTCCCCCAAAGAACCATCCGAAGCCACTTTGAGCCAACTGCACTGGAGCAGCCAACTGAGGTTGCGTTCAGGATCTCGAGGATCCTGACAACGGGCCATCAGCTGTTCATCGGTCGTGCGCAGACCAGCCACTTGCAACGTGGTGGTGGCTCCCCAGGAATGCCCCACCATCGCCACCGCATCGGTATCGAGCCCAACACCAGGCAAGAGATCACCGGCCGCCACGGCATCAATCAAGGCGGTGACATCGAGCGGCCTAAGACGCAACTCATCGGCTTGCGGTGGCGGCTGATCTCCCATCAACATTGCCTGCTGCTGAGCCAGATCACTGCCTTGATGAACTGGCAACACCACCGTGTAACCACGGGACGCCAACCACTGGGCCCAACCCTCAAAACTGGCCGGTTCATCCCAAAGGCCATGGGAGATCACCACTAACTGACCATTGGCGTCAGCACTGGGCTGGAGGATCACGAGCTCAAGCGGCCGCGATCGATGGGCCGCCGCAATTGATGTCTGCATGCGCCTCCAGCCTCGCCGTTGCAACAGCTCGGCCGCTAGAGCGACATCAACCGACTGCTCCTCTCGGCCAGCAGCGATCAGCAGCTGAGCCGAACGCTGATGACGTGCCAAACGGTTGGCATAGAACACCAAGGCCTGCAGATCAATCGATGCCGTCGTTCCCGGTAGATGGCGCAGCAAACCGAGGAGATTGGACTGGTCATCTCGGTAGGCCGCCTTCAGAGCTGATCTCAGATCTGCACCAGTCAAGGGGCCCGACAGACCCTCGACATCCATCAGTTCTGAAGCCGCCAGTAGGGCCTGCTCAAACAAAGGCTGACCGGCCGATTCGCTCAAGAAACCAACACTCTGGTCCGGCAGCGGAGCCGTCAGCATCTGCTCCAGAACCCGAGTGACCGCCCCCTCGCCAACGCGATCAAGCTCCGCTAAATCTGGATTCGCCAGTAACAACTGCTGAGCAGTCTCCGCCTGACCGAGCTCAAAGCTCACCTCGGTCTCCAACAGGGGCAAGATCATGCGCAAGCGTTCGATAGCACGACTCGGCAGAGGCATCAGAGCAATCAGAACGCCGCTCAACGCCACCAGAGTGGAAGTGAGCAGACCATGCTTCCGAACTTTGATCACGCAGCCTCCGGAAGGATCTCCGCTGGATGTTGTTCAAGCACCTTGGCCAGATAACGACCCGTATGACTGGTCGGATGCTGAGCCACCTCCTCCGGTGTGCCACAGACCAGCACTTGGCCACCCTTGTCGCCCCCTTCAGGACCAAGATCGATCAACCAATCGGAACAACGAATCACATCCAGATTGTGCTCGATGCAGACAATCGAATTGCCCTTATCCACAAGCCGCTGCATCACATCCATGAGCTTGTGCACGTCATAGAAGCTCAAACCTGTGGTGGGCTCATCGATCAAGTAGAGGGTCTTGCCAGTGGCCCGCCGGGACAACTCCGTCGCCAGCTTCACGCGCTGGGCCTCACCGCCCGACAACGTGGGCGCCGGCTGCCCGAGTTTGACGTAACCGAGCCCAACATCCACCAGGGTGCGCAGACGGTCCGCTGCCTGGGGGATCGCCGAGAACACTTCAGCGGCCTGCTCCACCGTCATCTCCAGAACGTCAGCGATGGTGTGGCCCTTGTAGGTGACCTGCAAGGTTTCGCGGTTGAAGCGAGCCCCCTTACAGACGTCGCATTGCACATAGACATCGGGCAGAAAATTCATCTCAATCACGTTCACACCCTGACCACGACAGGCCTCGCAGCGACCACCCTTGACGTTGAAGCTGAACTGTCCCACCTGATAGCCGCGGGCCTTGGCCTCCACCGTGGCAGCAAACACCTGACGAATCGGATCAAAAGCACCCGTATAAGTGGCTGGATTAGAGCGAGGGGTGCGACCGATCGGTGACTGATCAATCACGATCACCTTGTCGATCGATTTGAGACCACGCAATTCACCCAAACCGGCTGGAAAAGGCACCTTGTGACCCAAACCGTTCTCCAGCGCGGGATGCAACAGCTCGTTCACCAGAGTGCTCTTACCGCTCCCGCTCACACCGGTCACCGAAACGAGCCTGCCAAGCGGAAACTCAACACTGACATCGCAAAGATTGTTGCGTGTGCAATTGAGCAACTTGAGGCTGCGAGTACTCCCATGGCGCCGCTCTGCCGGCGTCGGAATGGATCGCCGACCGCTGAGATAGGCACCGGTGAGTGACTGCTCAGCTTCAAGCAGTTCCTTCAGGTTGCCCTCAGCAACGATATGACCACCGTGTACACCCGCTCCTGGGCCGATATCAACGAGGTGATCAGCGGCCCGAATCGTGTCCTCATCGTGCTCCACGACAACCAGAGTGTTTCCCAGGTCGCGCAAACGATGCAGCGTGGCCAGCAGTCGATCGTTATCGCGCTGGTGCAAGCCGATGCTGGGTTCATCAAGCACATACAGCACACCGGTGAGTCCGGCACCGATCTGAGTCGCGAGCCGGATGCGCTGCGCTTCACCACCTGAAAGCGTCATCGCCGGCCGATCCAAACTCAGGTAGTCGAGGCCCACATCCAGCAGAAAGCGCAGACGCATGCGGATCTCGCGAAGCACCAGATCACCGATTTGCATCTGGCGAGGATTGAGCAGTGGCTCACATCCCTCGGAAGCCCCCACACCCATCAGCTGTTCAATTCGCTCCAGGGTCTGACCCACACTCACAGCCGTGAGCTCAGGAATCCTGAACGGGCCAACCTTCACTGCCAAGGCTTCTGGCCGCAGGCGCTGACCGGCGCAACTGGCGCACGGCACCAACTCTAGATACTTCTCCAACTTTTGGCGCTGGGCCTCCCCGCTGGCATCGCGGAGTTGTCGCTCCAAGATGGGGAGAATGCCCTCGAACGGGCGCGTATAGCCAGAGCTCTTGCGAAAGCGGCTATCGGCCTGGATCAGAATCGGTTCACGACTGCCATGCAGCAACACATCTCGCTGCTCATCCGTGAGCTCTTGCCAGGGGGTTTTGATCTCAAAGCCGAAGGCTTCGCCAACGGAGTAGAGCAAGGAAAAGTAGTAGGAATTATCTTTCTCAGCCCAGGGAGCAACAGCGGCATACACGGGCAAGGATGGATCGGGCACCACCCTCTCCGCGGTGAACTTGCGTAAATGACCGATGCCATGACAGGCCTCGCAGGCTCCGTACGGGCTGTTGAAAGAAAAGAGCCGTGGTGACAGCTCTTCCATCACGGCGCCGTGAACCGGACACGCAAAGTTCTCGGAATAAAGACGCTCGCGTTCCAGACCTTCGGGAAGCTCTTCGCCTTTCTTCGGCACCACCTCCACTAAGGCCAAGCCGTCGCCGCGCTTCAACGCTGTGCGCAGGGAATCGGTGAGGCGTTCCTGGATTCCCTCCCGAGCCACCAAACGATCAACGACCACCTCGATGTTGTGGCTCTGGTTCTTATCCAGCTCAATGTTGTCGGCAAGCTCACGCACCTCTCCGTTGATGCGAACACGAGCAAAGCCCTCAGCAGCCAAACCACTAATCAACTTGCTGTGGGTGCCCTTCTTACCGCGCACCACCGGTGCCAGCAGCTGATACCGGGTGGCCTCCGGCAAGGTGAGGATCTGATCGACCATCTCATCGATGGTCTGAGGCCGGATTGAACGTCCACACTTCGGGCAATGAGGCTCTCCGGCACGACCGAAAAGCAAGCGCAGATAGTCCTGAATCTCCGTGACCGTTCCCACCGTCGAACGGGGGTTATGGCTAGTGGATTTCTGATCGATGGAGATCGCAGGGGAAAGCCCCTCAATCGCATCCACATCCGGCTTATCCACCTGTCCGAGGAACTGGCGGGCGTAGGCGGAAAGACTCTCCACGTACCGTCGCTGACCCTCAGCGAAGATCGTGTCGAAAGCCAACGAGCTCTTACCGCTCCCGCTCACACCTGTGAACACCACCATCTTGTTGCGAGGGATGGTGACGTCGACGTTCTTGAGATTGTGCTGACGGGCTCCACGCACCCGGATCACACCTTCCGATGAACTTCCAGCAAGATTCACCGGCGGCCTGAACTCAGCATCCGTCGAGTTGGAAGCAACAGGCCGCATGCAGCGCTCTTCAGCAGCCCAGCAGTGTAGAGAGACTGACGGACCGATTGGTCAGGCCGCCCGCTGATCCAAAAGACTTGCGGCATAAGCACGCGCTTCACCAAGATCACCGCCGGCAAGCTCCGCCAGTTCCTGCTGCCTGGCCTGAGTGTCCCGCAGCTGGGACACTCGCGAACGGGTCTGACCGTCAACGACGGTTTTACTGACACGGAAATGGTGATCGGCAGCAGCAGCAACCAGCGGTTGATGGGTCACACAGAAGACCTGTCGACGGCTAGCCATCGTGCGCAGCAAATCAGCCATCGCCCCACTGACCCGACCACTCACACCAGAGTCGATCTCATCGAAGAGCAAAGAACTGGAACCATCCACACCGGCAAGACAGGTTTTGAGCGCCAGCAGAAACCGAGACATCTCACCACCTGAAGCCACTTCAGCCAGTGGAGCGAGAAGCTGACCGGGATTGGCGGAAAAGAGGAAATTGACGGCATCAGCACCTATTTCACTGGGATCACAGGCTGTGATTGCCACTTGAAAGCGAACATTCGCCAACCCCATCGGCCGGAGGTGATTGAGCAGGCTCTGCTCCAGATCACTGGCAGCCTGCTCCCGCAACTGCGTCAAACGATGATTAGCCGCATCCCTTTCGAGACGTGCCTTGGTCTCATCGGCAAGCAACTGATCAAGAGCAGCCTCTGCACCACCTTCTGTCAGCTGATCCCGCAGTGCATCGGTCAACCGACACAGACCCGCCAGATCCAAGCCATGACGACGCTCCAACCGCTTGAGCAGAGCAAGCCGATCCTGCAATTCACTCAGCCGGGCGGGATCACTATCGAGAACAGCTCCATAGCTCTCGAGCTCTCGAATCAGATCCCGTAATCCAGACTCCAAATCAAGGCATTGCCCACTGAGGGACTGCAAAGAAGGATCCAGCAGTTGCATCTGCTGGAGCTCATGGCAACAGGCCAGCAAATGATCCATCGCGGACGGAGCCTGGTCGGCACCGTCCTGAAGGCGTCCGATCAATTGCGCCAGGCCCTCGTGCAGACGCACACCATGCACGAGCCGATCCTGTTCAGCACTGAGTTGTTTGAGCTCATCGCCATCGTTGAGGGCCGCGGCCTCCAGCTCCGCCAGCAACGCCTGACGTTCCTCCAGCTGCTCCTGCCACTGATCCGCCTGTTGACGCGCCTGGTCCAACAGCGCAGAGGCTTCTCGCCATTGAAGCCACGTCACGCGCACCTCGGCTAGAGCAGTTGCCAATGGTGCTGCCCCAAGCCGATCCAGCCAGCGACGTTGCTGACCCGGCCGAGCTAACTGCTGGGTCTGCCCCTGAACAGTGAGATCGATGAGCAGTGGCCGCAGCCCAAGCACCTGCTGGCGATTAACTGCCACACCGTTGATCCGAAAACGAGAGGACAGACGCTCATCCTGTCGGCGCCACTCACGGCTCACCACCAGAGCATCAGACCCATCGTCGTCATCAGCGTCCCAAGCCAGTTGCTGCTGCTGTAACCAATCGATGACGCCATCACTGAGAGTGAAACGGGCTTCGATTCCGGCTCGTGGCTCACCACCACGCACCAAACGAGCGGCCGCTGTTCCCTGAAGTCCGCCGAGCACCGCATCAAGGGCGTCAAGCAACAGCGATTTACCAGCACCCGTTTCACCGGTCAGCACCGTGAAACCCGGCTCGAAATCAAGCTCCAGGCTCTCAATCAGAGCAATGTTGTGCAGTCGCAGACCGGCTAGCACGGCAGCTCCTGGTGATCGGATTGACCGTAGCGGCTGCTCAGCTCGTTTAGAAGGGGGTCACTGCCAACGCCGGCTGTGATCGAACAGGAACTGGGTGATTTCATCGAAGCCGCTGGTCTGCTCAGCTACGACCCAGCTGCAATCACACGCATTTATGCCGGTCACCCCCAACGGCTGCTGCGAAGGCTGTGGCAAACCCTGGTACCCATCGGCCTACTGCTGCTGGGATTAGCGACTGATTGGGTTCTGGGTCTATTGAAGAGTCCTGAACGAGCCCGTAACCGTGCAAAAGAATGCGCCGAACTGTTGGTCGAACTGGGGCCTGCCTTTATTAAGGCTGGACAGGCCTTGTCCACGCGTCCAGACATCATTCCCCCCGTTCTGCTGGAGGAACTAGCCCAACTGCAGGATCAACTGCCTGGATTCGACAGTGATCTGGCGATGGCGTGCATCGAAGAGGACCTTGGCGCTCCAATCGAAGAAATTTTCAAGGATCTCGAGCGTGAGCCAATTTCCGCGGCCTCTCTCGGTCAGGTGCACCGCGGTGTGCTGATGAGCGGCCAGGCCGTCGCTGTGAAGGTGCAACGACCGGGTCTACGCGAGCAAATCACTCTGGATCTCTACATCGTTAGGAATATCGCCGCCTGGCTGAACAGCAATATCGGCCTAATCCGCAGTGATCTGGTGGCTCTGCTCGACGAGCTAGGTCGACGGGTGTTCGAAGAGATGGACTACTTGAACGAGGCAGCGAACGCCGAACGATTCCGCGAACTGCACCACCAAAATCCGCGCATCGCCGTTCCTGCCATCTATCAGGACTCCACCAGTCGCCGGGTGCTGACGATGGAGTGGATTGACGGCGTGAAACTGACCAATCTCAGTGCCGTGCGCGCCCTCGGCATCGATCCAGATGACATGGTCGAAGTGGGCGTCAGCTGCAGCCTGCAGCAATTACTGGAACATGGTTTTTTCCATGCCGATCCACACCCAGGCAACCTGCTAGCCCTCGAGGACGGCCGCCTCTGCTACCTCGATTTCGGAATGATGAGTGAGGTGAGCCGAGAATCGCGCACCGGCTTAATCCAGGCTGTTGTGCACCTGGTGAACCGCAATTTCGCTCAGCTCTCCAAGGATTTCGTCACCCTCGGCTTCCTCGCTGAAGATGTGAATCTCGAACCGATCGTTCCGGCCTTCGAATCGGTGTTCAGCCAAGCCCTGGAAATGGGGGTCAACCGCATGGACTTCAAGAGCGTCACCGACGACATGTCGGGGGTGATGTACAAATTCCCGTTCCGGGTGCCGCCCTATTACGCCCTGATCATCCGCTCATTAGTCACGCTGGAAGGCATTGCCCTGAGTGTGGATCCAGAGTTCAAAATTCTTGGGGCCGCCTATCCGTATTTCGCCCAGCGCCTCATGGAGGACCCGGATCCCCAGCTGCGTCAAAGCCTGAAGGAAATGCTGTTCGACGGTGAAGCATTCCGCTGGGCTCGGCTGGAAAACCTGGTGGCCAGTGCAGCCAGTCAGGCCCAACTCGATTTGGACACCCTTCTCGATCAAGTGCTCGATTTTCTTTTCTCTGCCAACGGCGGACTGTTGCGAACGCAGTTGGTCGAAGCCGTGGTGGAGCGACTCGATGCGCTTGGCTGGTTGACCGTTCAACGTCTCGGACGCCAACTCCCCCGCGCTCTGCAACCAGCGCTAATCAGCAACACGAGCAGTTGGGGCATCGAACAGGAACAGTTGCTTGACCTCGAACCAATCCGCCAACTCCTGGTCGTGTTGCAGCAATTACCAGGCTTCAGCCCCGATCTTGTCCTCAAACGTCTGCCCCGATTGATCCGCGAACCGGATGCCCGCCGGATGGGAGCACAAGTGGCGAAGGGACTGGCCGAACGCGGAGTTGTCCGCCTAGTGAAGGTGGCCGCTGGAATCCCTGCCTAAATTTCACAGACAAAGAAAAGGCCATGCGCCAGTCAGCTGTGAACCATTCGTCCAAGACGCGTCGCCGCCGACTGCTGGCTCTGTGCACTGGAGTGGGAGTGACCCTGACGGGCCTTGGAGCCATCGCCAGCCCACCAAGCCAAGCAGCCAAGGATGTCGCTCTGGTGAGCGGAGCCTTTCGTCGTTCGATCTCCGTGGCCGATCTTGCCTACCTCGCTGAGACCGGTAAGCCCAGGGGACTGATGGTGGATATCCTCCGCCTGAGCAATCAGAACCCTGAAGACGTCGCCAAATTGCTCAACCAGGAACTGAACCTGCCGCTTGTACTCACCAGTCGGCTGATGTCGACCCGAATCGGTGATGTGATCATCCGCCGGGTGGCTCGAATCATCTATCCGCTGATGGTTCCTGCACCGGAAGTGAGCGTGCCTGCAATCAGGGCCGGCGTGATCAACGGACTACAAATCGGCGACGGCGGCCTAACAGCCATCAAGTTTCTAGAGGCCTACCCAGCTGAAGTGATGGAGGTCAACATCCCGGCGTTGATGGCTGTGATTGAAAAGGCTCAATCGATTTCGGGTCTGGTGCAATTTTTCTCAGAATCCCCACTCGATGGCCTCAAGGACGCCCAACCCTGAGACATAGATTCCTCTGGTCCCTTGCCATTCGCCGGTGTCTCTGCTGCAGAACCTCCGCAGGCGTCTGATCACCGGACCCGTCATGCAGGACTGGCCCGGCCTGATTGAAGCCTATCGAGGCTGGTTGCCGGTTTCAGATGCCACGCCTGTGGTGACCCTGCATGAAGGTGCCACTCCCCTCATTCCCGTCCCTTCGGTGGCCGAAAGGATCGGTCGAGGCGTCAAGGTCTACGTCAAATACGACGGTCTCAACCCCACCGGCTCCTTCAAAGACCGGGGCATGACCATGGCAATCAGCAAAGCCAAGGAAGTCGGCTGTGAAGCAGTGATCTGCGCCAGCACGGGCAACACGTCCGCAGCCGCAGCCGCCTATGCCCGGCGTGCCGGAATGCGGGCGTTTGTCTTGATCCCAGATGGCTATGTCGCCCAAGGGAAACTGGCCCAGGCCCTCGTCTACGGAGCTGAGGTACTGGCCATCCGTGGCAACTTCGACCGTGCTCTCGACATCGTGAGGGAAGCAGCCGAAAGCTATCCGGTCACCCTGGTGAACTCGGTGAATCCCTACCGCCTGCAGGGTCAAAAAACCGCTGCTTTTGAGGTGATTGATGCCCTTGGCAATGCCCCCGATTGGCTTTGCATTCCGATGGGGAATGCCGGCAACATCACGGCGTATTGGATGGGCTTCCAAGAGTATTACCAGGCAGGCCACAGTCGCACACTGCCCCGAATGATGGGTTTCCAGGCCAGCGGATCAGCTCCTCTCGTCCACAACACCACCGTGGAGGATCCCAACACCATCGCCACCGCGATCCGAATCGGTAACCCGGTGAACCGAGACAAGGCTCTTGCCGCCCGCGAAGGCAGCAACGGCGCCTTCCTCGACGTCACCGACGCCGAAATCATCGAGGCCTACAAGCTGCTGGGTGGCCAAGAAGGGATCTTCTGCGAACCAGCCAGCGCTGCCTCCGTCGCAGGTTTGCTGAAGCGGTCTGCCGAAGTGCCTGAAGGGGCCACGGTGGTGTGTGTCCTGACCGGCAATGGACTCAAGGATCCGGACTGCGCCATCAATAACAACGATGCCGCCTTCCATACAGATCTGGATCCAAATCTCGAGACCGTGGCCAAGGTGATGGGTTTCTGAGCCGAGCAGCTCTGGATCAATCTCTCGATCTGGCCCCTCTACGTAGGGGCTTTTTGATGGGTCGACGTCACTCTGAGAGGTTGCTCTTCGGCGAACCACCCGACAAAGCGGCTGCGGAAGACGCCAGAAAAGCCACAAAAAAATGGTGGAAAACGGCTGACAACTCCCCCCGGCTCGACAAGTGATTCTTTCCCCAGGTTGTGGAAGCTGTGCAAAACGAGAGGTTCTCCGCATTCGCTGAAGCCACTTCCCCAGGCCTGTGAAAGCAACCAATCAGGATCCAACTGGATTCTGAACGGTTTTCCACGCTTTCCCCAGGACCGACTACGGCTGTTTTGTTTGGTTTTAAAAATCATCAAATCCAAAAGACGGATGATGCCGATCCAAATGCTCTGGCCGTTGCACATCTCCTCAGCCTGTGAAACCGTGGGAACTCTTCAGGACACTTGGTCGGGACGTTGACTCCATGAAACTGGTCTGTTCCCAGGCGGAGCTCAATACAGCCCTCCAACTGGTAAGTCGTGCTGTGGCATCTCGCCCAACCCACCCGGTGCTGGCCAATGTTCTGCTCACTGCTGATGCAGGCACGGGTCGCCTCAGCCTCACCGGATTTGATCTCAATCTCGGCATTCAGACTTCGCTATCGGCATCGGTTGAAGCGAGCGGCGCCGTGACACTGCCTGCCCGTTTGCTAGGCGAGATCGTTTCACGGCTTTCTGTTGATTCACCAATCACCCTGGCCACAGATGAAGCTTCCGAGCAGGTCGAGCTCACCAGCTTGAGCGGCAGCTACCAAATGCGCGCCATGCCGGCTGATGAATTTCCTGATCTGCCGCTGGTTGAAAACGGCACCGCTCTGCGTGTGGATGCAGTCTCGCTGGTTCAGGCTCTGCGAGGAACCTTGTTTGCGAGTAGCGCTGACGAAGCAAAACAGCTCCTCACAGGCGTTCACCTTCGCTTCGAAGGGCGTCATCTCGAAGCGGCGTCTACCGATGGCCACCGTCTTGCCGTTCTGACGGTGAACGATGCGTTGCAGGACGATCCAACCGCCGCTGGATCAGCGGAGGGGATCACGTCTGACGATGGTTCTCTTGCTGTCACCCTGCCAGCTCGTTCCTTGCGTGAGGTGGAGCGTCTGATTGCTGGCTGGAAAAGTGATGATCCTGTCACGCTCTTTTATGACCGCGGCCAGGTGGTTGTGCTCGCAGCTGACCAGATGGTCACGAGCCGCACCTTGGAAGGCACCTATCCGAATTATCGGCAGCTCATCCCCGATGGGTTCACCCGCACGATTGATTTGGAACGCCGTCCATTCATGGCGGCCTTGGAACGGGTGGCCGTGCTTGCTGATCAGCACAACAACGTGGTGAGGATCAGCACGGATCCCACTGCGGGTCTGGTGCAGATCAGTGCTGATGCACAGGATGTGGGTAGTGGATCGGAATCACTACCGGCCACGCTCACTGGAGAGGCTGTGCAGATTGCCTTCAATGTGCGCTATGTCCTCGATGGCCTCAAAGCCATGGAGGGAGATCGGATCTCGCTTCAATGCAATGCCCCAACCACACCGGCGATCCTCACACCCGCCGATAATGCAGCAGGGTTCACCTATCTGGTGATGCCCGTTCAGATCCGCAATTGACACCCTCGAACGACCGTCACCGTGGAGCTTCCGGATCAGGTCCTGTTGAGTGATCTGCTGCACCACAGGGTGCGTTGTGATCAGGGCATCGACCATGGAGCTGGTGTGATGGCTTGGATGCATCCGCCAGTGCATCGGTTGCTTGGTTGGGTCAGCCGTCCTTCCGCCCTTCGCAACAGTCGTGATGTCTGGCGTCTGGATCAATGGCGTGGCATCTCCGACCAGGAAGTGTTTGTGAAAGGGCTTCCCTCAGTCAGTGATCAGCTCACTTTGGAGCGGCTTCCGACTCTGATTGATGCTGATCTGGTGGATCGGCATGGTGAGCGTCTGGGCCAGATTGCCGACCTCACGTTCGTGCCTGCCACCGGCAAGATCCTCCACTACCTCGTCTCTCGAAGCGATCCGCGTCTTCCTGGCAGCAGTCGCTGGCGGCTGACGACTGATCGGATTCTCGATCAGCAGCCGGGTTTGGTCACCACCGGTCTCTCAGCTCTCGATGACCTACCGCTGGCACGCTCAAGCGTCCGTCAAGACCTACTGCGTCGATCAAAGCATTGGCGTGAGCAGATTCAGCAGATCGGAGATCGGGCTGGTGAGCGCTTGGAAGGCTGGCTGGAAGAGCCCCCTTGGGATGGCACCGCAGGTTGGGTGGAGCGTGATCAGGACAACGCCGACCATTGGGATGACTCCGGTGATTGGGAGGGTTCCTATGCCACGACACCTGAGTCCGTGCGAGATCAGACATCTGAATTTGCCTCGCCTCTCGAGCCTCTCAATGAGGATCTTGATGATCCTCTCAATGGTTGGGATGAGTCTGATTGGAGAGAGGATCCCCCTCGCTCCAGGCGACCTCGCCGCGGTCGTCCCCATTCGTCCGCTCCCGATCCGCAGGAGGAGTCGGATTCTGATCCCTGGGTCTGAGACCACAGTCGGCAACACTGGTAGAAGCTGAAATCCACCCTGTGGTCCAGTCCCTTGAATCGGCAATGCCGTTTGATGTGGCCGCCGCTCTCCGCCAGGAGGGACTTACCGAGGACGATTACCTGGAGATTCAGCGTCGTCTTGGTCGAGATCCCAACCGTGCGGAGCTGGGGATGTTTGGCGTGATGTGGTCGGAGCACTGCTGTTATCGCAATTCCCGGCCTCTGCTCAGTGGTTTCCCTACGGAAGGACCGCGCATCCTGGTGGGGCCCGGAGAGAACGCAGGGGTGGTGGATCTCGGCGATGGCCATCGCCTTGCCTTCAAGATCGAAAGCCATAACCATCCTTCTGCTGTGGAGCCTTTCCAAGGCGCAGCCACTGGTGTGGGTGGCATTCTCCGAGACATCTTCACCATGGGTGCTCGCCCGATCGCCTTGCTCAATGCCCTCCGCTTCGGGCCCTTGGAGGAAACCAGCACCCGCGGTCTCGTTGAGGGTGTGGTTGCCGGCATCGCCCATTACGGCAACTGCGTTGGCGTGCCCACCGTGGGAGGAGAGGTGGCGTTCGATGCCTCTTACAGCGGCAATCCCCTGGTGAATGCCATGGCTTTGGGCTTGATGGAGACCGACGACATCGTCAAGTCCGGCGCCTCTGGTGTCGGTAATCCCGTCGTCTATGTCGGCAGCACCACCGGTCGTGATGGCATGGGTGGAGCCAGTTTTGCCAGTGCTGAACTAAGCGCAGCTTCTTTGGATGACCGCCCTGCTGTTCAGGTGGGTGATCCTTTTCTCGAGAAAGGTTTGATTGAAGCTTGTCTGGAGGCGTTCCAGAGTGGAGATGTGGTGGCTGCCCAGGACATGGGGGCGGCCGGGTTGACCTGCAGCTGTTCAGAGATGGCTGCGAAGGGGGATGTGGGCGTGGAGCTCGACCTCGACAAGGTTCCTGCCCGTGAAGAGGGCATGACTGCTTATGAGTACCTCCTGTCCGAATCTCAGGAGCGCATGTTGTTTGTGGTGCGCGCCGGTCGGGAGGAGCCGCTGATGGAACGTTTCCGGCGCTGGGGCCTTCAGGCTGCTGTGGTCGGTCGTGTGTTGGAGGAACCGGTTGTGCGGGTGTTGCAGCATGGCGAGGTTGCTGCTGAGGTGCCCTCTCGGGCTCTGGCGGAGGACACCCCGATCAACCATCACGAACTGCTGGCTGAACCCCCGGCTGATCTCCAGCAGCACTGGACCTGGTGTGATGCCGATCTACCCCCGGCGCCTGTTGGCCATGACTGGGGTACTGACCTGCTCAAGCTGCTGGATGATCCCACGATCGCTAGTAAGCGTTGGGTCTATCGCCAGTACGACCAGCAGGTTTTGGCCAACACCGTGGTTCCATCCGGTGGGGCTGATGCCGCTGTCGTGCGGCTTCGACCACAGCAAGGTGAGGCCTCCCTGCAGACCACGGTCCGTGGCGTGGCTGCAACGGTCGATTGTCCCAACCGCTGGGTGGCTCTTGATCCAGAACGCGGCGCCATCGCAGCGGTGGCTGAGTCTGCTCGCAATCTCAGTTGTGTCGGTGCTGAGCCCCTCGCGGTCACCGACAACCTCAACTTCCCCTCCCCAGAGACAGATCGTGGTTATTGGCAGCTCGCCCTGGCTTGTCGAGGATTGTCAGAAGCGTGTCGTGCGCTCAACACTCCGGTGACTGGAGGGAACGTTTCTCTCTACAACGAAACCCGCGGCGACGACGGCACCCTCACACCCATTCATCCCACTCCTGTGGTGGGCATGGTGGGCTTGGTGGACGACATCAATCGGGTGTGCGGTATGGCTTGGCGTCAGCCCGGTGATCCGATTGTGATGCTTGGGGTCTCGGGTGAGCAGCCTGAGGATGATCGGGTCGGGTTTGGCGGTAGCGCTTACCAAGGTGTCATTCACGGCTTGCTTACCGGTCGTCCCCCACGGATCGATCTCGGCTTGGAGGTCAGCGTCCAGGCCCTTGTGCGTGAAGCCATTGCGCAAGGGTTGCTCGCTTCCGCTCATGACTGCAGTGATGGAGGTCTGGCGGTAACCCTGGCGGAAGCGTCGTTAGCTTCTGGGCAAGGCGTTGAGATCAAGTTGGGAGCTTCTCCGGCGTCGTTGCAGCGACGTTTGTTCGCAGAAGGTGGAGCCCGCATTGTGGTGTCGGTGAAATCGGAGCGATGGGAGGACTGGCAAGCTTTGCTGTCCTCTGTCGATGTTCCGCTGCAGCGACTGGGATCCGTGGCTGATCATGATCAGCTCTCCATCACCTGTGAGGGGCAGTCTGTGTTGACTCTGTCGGTGGATGCGTTGGCATCCACATATGAGCAGGCGTTGCCCCGTCGCCTTGAGGTCTCGTGAGCGGCCGCTGGGGCGTGGTGCAAAATCATGAAGGAAGTCTGAAGTTGAGGCGCCCTGTGCATCAGCCCATCACAGAGCGACCCGATCGGATGGAGGAGGCGTGCGGGGTTTATGCGGTGTTGGCCGATGGGCAACCTGTTGCCAATCTCACTTACTTCGGTCTGTATTCACTGCAGCATCGCGGCCAGGAATCGGCCGGTATCGCCGTTTTCAACCACGGCAAGGTGCGCTTGCACAAAGACATGGGCTTGGTCAGCCAGGTGTTCGATCAGGACGTGCTGGCGCGAATGCCCGGCAACCTCGCCATCGGCCATAACCGCTATTCCACAACGGGCAGCAGCAAGGCTTGCAATGCGCAGCCTGTGGTGTTGATGACCCGTCTGGGGCCTTTTGCCTTTGCTCACAACGGCAATCTTGTGAATGCCGCTGAGCTCCGGGACAAGCTCGATGATGGTCAGACCGAATTCACCTCCACCACTGATTCGGAATTAATTGCTTTCGCGATTCAGCAGGCCGTGAATCGTGGGCTGGATTGGAAGCCGGCCATCATCGAAGCCGCTGCCATGTGTCGCGGAGCCTTCAGCTTGGTGATCGGTACCGTCGACGCGTTGTATGCCCTTCGGGACAGTTATGGCGTCCGACCGTTGGTCTTCGGTCGGTTGGGAGATGCCAAGAGTGGTCACTGGGTGGTGAGCAGTGAAAGCTGTGGTCTGGACATCATCGGTTCAGCTTTTGAGGCTGACGTCGAACCTGGCGAGTTGATTACCTTTCGGCTTGGAGACACTGAGCCCCAGCGGGAGCAATGGGCGGAGCCTTCAACGCGGATGTGTGTGTTCGAGATGATTTATTTCGCTCGTCCAGATAGTCGCTTTTTCGGTGAGTCGCTGTATAGCTATCGCCAACGGATTGGTCAGATTCTGGCCCGTGAATCGGGCGTTGAGGCTGATTTGGTGATCGGTGTACCTGATTCTGGGATTCCGGCAGCGATTGGTTTCTCTCAGGCCAGTGGCATCACCTTCGCTGATGGTCTGATCAAAAATCGCTATGTGGGTCGCACCTTCATTCAGCCCACTCAGGCGATGCGAGAGGCTGGAATCCGCGTCAAGCTCAATCCGTTGCCGGATGTCTTGGCTGGTAAGCGGGTGGTGGTGATTGATGACTCCATCGTGCGCGGTACGACCAGCCGCAAATTGGTGCAGGCTCTGCGTGATGCAGGCGCCACCGAGGTGCACATGCGGATCAGTTCACCGCCAGTCACCCATCCCTGCTTCTACGGCATCGATACCGATACGCAGGATCAGTTAATTGCCGCTCGGTTGACGGTTAAGCAGATCGAGGACCATCTCAAGGTTGACACCCTCGCTTATCTCAGCAAGGAAGGCATGGTTGAAGCCGCTCACGCCAGCTCTGAACATTTCTGCACGGCTTGTTTTGATGGCAGCTATCCAATTCCCATGGATGACTCGGTTCGTTCCAGCAAACTGATGCTCGAACCCTCAGGTGTGGCGGCGTCCAAAGGCTGAGCACAGCAAGCTTCCATCCGGATCTGGGCAGGGATTTAGCTCAGCAAGGGCACCAGATCGGCGAGGCTTTCATCGCCCTTCAGAGTCAGTTGGGTGGGTTGATCGGTGTTGTTGCTCAGCTCGGCGCTGAGCAGTCGGCCATGGCGGTTCTTGCTGCTGACCACCCCCACAAGCTCTTCGACAGCACAGATGGAAACGAGGCGGTCTGGATCGTTCCCTTTGCTTTCGAGCTGCATGATCATGTCGCCCATATCGCCCCTTTTGCACCGGCGTAAATCGCTTAGTGACAGGCGTATGACTTTCCCCTGACGGCTACCCACAAGAATCTCACCACTGTTTCCTTGTGATTCAGCACTGTGGTCGTTGTGGGCTGGTTGACTGACGGCCCCGACCAGAGATTCTCCGGGCAGCATTCGCATTGTCATTGGACCCTGAGCCAATTTCCCCATCAATGGCAGCGCTTGTTCCTCGACAGGTAGGCAGAGCACTCGGCCGATGTCGCTGACCAGGGCGACTGTTCCGTCGTCTTCACACACCACAGCCGAGAGCAGTGAGACGCCTTCTTTCAGTTTCACGATGCTGGTGGCACGTCCTGAGAGATCCTGCACCTCTTGCAGAGGAAGTCGTTTAAAGCGTCCATCGCTGCTCAGGAGTCCTAAGGAGCGGCAACGGTTGGCGTTGGCGTCGTCAGAGGCCGGAAGGCGCAGCAGGCTGACCACTGGATCGCCTTCCATGGCGGTTGGCAGGAAGCGTTCCAGTCCTCCCGGTTGCTGGCCAGCGAATTCCCAGCGCACCAAGGCCATGCGTCCGCTGCTGGTCACGGCCAGCAATCGGGGCTCAGGCTTGATTGGCAGGATCAGACGGGCCGGAGAGGGTTCATCACCCAGTTCCACTGGTTCGTTCAGATGCAGCCGACCGAGCAGTTGAGGGCTCACCACTTTCACCTGACCATCGGTCTGGATCAGGAGACGTACGTCCGAGGGCAGGGCTCCAAGCGCCTGACGTCGCTGTAGTTCGGCATTGGGGCGCTGACTCGCAGCCTTTTCGGCCAGCAAGTGGTCGCCTCCTTCGATCAGGCGGGTGCGTCGCGGTGTGGCGAAGCGTTTTTTCAGTTGCTTCAGCTCCTGCACCATCGCATCGAGCAGTTGATCTCGTTCCTTTAACAGCAACTGAAGGCGTTGCCGTTCTCGGCGCAGATCCTCTGCTTCATTGCGCAGGCTTTCTTGCTCAAGGCCTGTGAGCCGTCGTAAGGGCATTGCCAGAACGGCATCAGCCTGTCGTTCGGTTAGATCGAGATGCACCATCAGGCTTGCCCTGGCGGAGGCGGCATCCTTGGCCTCTTGAATCATGGCGATCACCCGTTGGAGTGAATCCAGGGCCGTGATCAAACCCTCCACGACCTCAAGCCGGTCTTCCGTCTTGCGTAGGGCATGACTGGTGCGCCGGATCAGCGTCAGTTCCCGGTATTCCAGGAAGGTCTGCATCAGCTGTCGCAACGACAGCTGATGTGGTTGACCATTCACCAGGGCCAGGAGAATGGCGCCGAAATTGCTTTGCAGCGATGTTCGGCGTTGCAATTCGGCGAGCACTTTGTCGGGTTCAGCGTCGCGGCGAAGTTCCACTACGACGCGCATGCCTTCGCGATCGCTTTCATCCCTGATGTCGGCAATCCCTCCGATCTTGCCGTCGTTGACTTGGTCGGCGAGTTTTTCGATCCAGCCGGCCTTGCTGAGTTGGTAAGGCAGTTCGGTGATGATCACTGCGCCTCGTTTGTGGCGCCCTTTCCCGGGTTGGATTTCCTCGATGTGGGCGACGCCCCGCATCGGAATGCTTCCCCGGCCGCGCAGATACGTTTCACGGACGCCGGTTCCCAGCAGCACCTCACCGCCTGTGGGGAAATCGGGCCCAGGGATCATCGACAGCAGCTTCTCGTCACTTAGATCGGGCTTGCGCACCATTGCGATCAAGCCATCGACCACTTCGCCCAGGTTGTGTGGCGGGATGCTGGTGGCCATGCCCACCGCGATGCCGGAGCAACCGTTTAGGAGAAGGAACGGCAGCTGGGCCGGAAGCACCGTTGGTTCTTGTTGGGACCCGTCGAAGTTGGAGGCAAAATCAACTGTGTCATCGCCGATCTCATCGAGAAGGCCTTGATGGGCGATGGGGGCCAACCGCGTTTCGGTGTAACGCATGGCTGCCGGTGGGTCATCGTCCACCGATCCGAAGTTTCCATGGCCATCGAGGAGTGGATGGCGGCTCGAGAAGGTCTGAACCAATCGCACCAGTGCGTCGTAGACCGCCTGGTCACCATGGGGGTGATACTTACCCAGCACGTCACCCACCACGCGGGCGCATTTGCGATAGGGGCGGTCTGGGGTGAGCCCCAGTTCATGCATCGCAAACAGGATGCGGCGCTGCACCGGTTTGAGACCGTCACGGGCATCAGGAAGCGCCCGACCCACGATCACGCTCATCGCGTATTCGAGGTAGGAGCGCTGCATCTCTTGATGCAGGGCGATCGGTTGAACGCGCTCCTCTGCCATCCGTGTCTGGAACTACCGAGGGCGAACGGGGCTCAGCCTACAGATGTCTTTCTGTTTGAACAGCCCTGTTCAAGGACTGCTGGAGGGATCCGCATTGGCTTGGGCACGTTCAACCGCAGTTTTAAGCCCGGGGTTGGTCAGCAGATCTCGGGTGGCGAGGCGCAGGCTGAGACCCCAGAGTTGCTGCTTCTGATGATCAGGCAGAACGTAGTTGGGATCTTGTTTTAGGGCCTGTTGAGCAAGCGTGATCGCTTCTTCATCTCCGTCTTTTTGACGATTCAGGGCTGCGGCCAGGGCCAGCATCGGTTCGGCGTTGCGTTCGATGGTTAGGACATGGCGCCAACGCTGGATCGCTTCTCGCGTGTTCCCCATTTCGAACAACACGATCCCCTGGTTGTTCAGTGCTTCCCAGAATGTTGGTTTGAGGGATGACGCCTTTTCAAAGGCGCTGAGGGCGGCACGGAATTCCGTTTGCATCACCCGTGCATTGCCAAGGTCGAAGTAGGCACTGGGGTTCTTCGGATCCAGCTTTAGCCCTTGGTCCAGGAGCGGGATGGCATCGTTCGGTCGATTGTCCCGAAGAGCTAAAGAGGCTTCGGCAAACCAGAGTCCTGCATTCTTTGGGTCGAGTTTTTTGGCGCGGGCCAGGGAGTCGGCGGCCGGTTTGAGCTGTTTGCTGCGTAGTTGGGCTTCTGCCAGCACGGCCCATAAGCGTTCATCATTCGGACGCAGCCGTACGGCCAGGGCTGCGAGTCGAGCTGCTTCCTCGGGTTGTCCCAGGCTGAGAAGTTGGGCGGCGGTTCGGCCGATGCCGATGGCTGAACCCTCTAATTCCTGGGCACTGGGTAGGTAAACCGTAGGTACAAGCGCCTGAGCGGGCAGTGTGCTGACGATGCTGGCCATCGACAGCACCAGGGCTGAGCACCACGAACGTTGACGTCTCCCCATCACCTTGATCCAGATTTGTCCAGCGTAGGCACGTCCTTCGGCTCTGCCGCGGCGGCATTTCGGCGCCACATCCAGGGTTTAATCCGGCGAAGTGCTGAACCGCGCAGTTGCTCTTGCCAGGTGGTGTCATCCCATGTCATCGCCTGTTCACGGCTGAGATCAAGCATCCATTGCCGTGGTTGCAGATCTGGATCGTCGTTGCTCGGTATGTCGCCCCGATTCCAGGGGCAGACGTCCTGGCAGATGTCGCAACCAGCCACCCAGGGGCCCATCGCTGCCTTGATTGCTTCGGGTAGCTCGGCGTCTCGATTTTCAATCGTGTGATACGCAAGGCAGAGCCCTGAATCCACCACGAACGGTTCTCGGATCGCCTGGGTCGGGCAGGCCTCCATGCAGAGCGTGCAGCGACCGCAAAGGGGTGCTGCAGGGGGGTCGGGGCTGAGCTCGATGTCGCAGAGGAGATGGCCGATCACCATCCAGGAGCCGCGTTCGTGGTGGATCAGATTGCTGTGCTTTCCGATCCAGCCCAGGCCAGCTTCTTCGGCCCAGGCTTTGTCCAGCAAGGGATCGGCATCCACACAAGCCCGCCAGTGGGTGCCAGGTTTCTGGCTTTCCAGCCACCGTCCCAGTCGTTTCAGTCGTTGGCTCACGACCCGGTGGTAGTCCCGCCCCCAGCCATAGCGCGCGATTGCCAGACGGCCTGGCATTCGTTCGTGTTTCACGTGGTAGTTGAGGCCCACGGCCAGCAGGCTCGTAGCGCCCTCCAGCAATTGAGTCGCATCCTTTCGTCGCGGTGCTGCCATCCAGCCCATGTCGGCTTGGTACCCCGCGTCCAGCCACCGTTCCAGAGCTGCGCTGCGTAAGCGCATCCGTGCGCTTCCTGGCAGTCGGGCGATTCCGACCGGTTCGAATCCCTGTGCTCGGGCCTGATGCTTAAGAGCGCTGCTGAGTTCCTTCTGAGTCGACAGAGCCTCCACGGAAACTGACTCTAAAGTTGGGCACCTTCTGGCAGTTTGCCGTGTCTGCTTCAGCTTCGGGTCTTTCCTCCAACCTGCGCCTGGCGGCCGTGCTTCGCTGGCTCGGCATCACCCTTGTGGTGCTGCTGATTCTCCAGCTCGTGGTGATCTTCAGTGCTGCGGAATGGAGTGATCCAGCGTTTCAGCAGGTGCTGATTGAGCGCCTGGTGAATCAGGCACCGATGGGTTTGGTGGGTCTTTTGTTGATGTTGATTGGTTCGCGGCTTGATCATCCAGGTGCTGCGCGTACGCCGATTCGCTGGGTGGTGTGCGTCCTCTCCTCTTTGCTCACCATCGCCCTGATCGGTGTCGTCCCTATGGCGATCACCGGTAACCAGACCCTTGCTGGTCAGGCTGATCAGACTCTCGAGCAAAAGCGTGGTCAGTTGGAGATGGCCCGCCAGCAGTCCAAGGATCCTGAAGGCGTGAAAATGTTGGGTGAACAGCTGGCCCAGGCCGGCCAGCTGCCTGCAGGTGCCAGCGATGACGACAAAACCAAGGCTGCCCAGAGGTTTATTGATGGTCAGCTTGCTCAGATGGACGACCAGATCCAGCAGGCTGAACGCCAGCGCAATCTGGCTGTGAATCAGCGGCGCTTTGGGGGCACTTTCAGTGCGGTCGTTTTGGCTGTGGCCTTTGTGCTGCTTGCTCTCGCCTCGGTTCTCTAAAGGCGGGTTTTCGCTGGCAGCTGGTTAGGTTGGGCAGATCACGTCGGCTCCAAGCCCTGGTCGTTCCTTGGTGCAGTCCAACCCCAGACCTGATCTGCCGCTCGGCGACAGACTTCAGAAGGATCTGAAAAATGATCTGATCGCCGGTCTGCTGGTGGTCATTCCGCTTGCCACCACGATTTGGTTGGCGACAACGGTGAGCCGCTTTGTACTCGCGTTTTTGACGTCGATTCCGAAGCAGTTCAATCCTTTCATTACCCTCAATCCGCTTCTACAGGATCTGATCAACCTGGCGCTGGGTTTAACGGTGCCTCTGCTCGGGATCTTGTTGATCGGCCTGATGGCTCGCAACATCGTTGGCCGCTGGTTGCTTGAGTTCGGTGAGGGGACCTTGCAACGCATCCCCCTGGCAGGCTCCGTTTACAAGACGCTCAAGCAGTTACTTGAGACCTTTCTGCGAGACAACTCCAGTCGTTTCCGCCGGGTTGTTCTCGTGGAATATCCCCGTGAAGGACTCTTCAGCGTGGGATTCGTGACCGGAGTGGTTGGTCCTTCACTCCAGGCCGATTTGAAAGAACCGTTGCTCAGCGTCTTCATTCCCACAGCGCCCAATCCCACCACTGGCTGGTACACCCTGGTTCCTGAATCCTCGGTTCGGGATCTCGAGATTTCGGTGGAGGATGCCTTCCGAACGATTATTTCGGCTGGCATTGTGAATCCCGATGAGCGGGAGGCTCCGGTCAATCGCAGTTTTTCAAGTCTGATCTCCCAGCTGCGAGCATCGGTATCCCCCTCGTCGTCCACGTCAGGGGTCTGACCCATCCCTTCGTTTTTTACTTGCTTTCATGCAGTCCCGTTCTCTAGCCCGTGAGCTGGCACTGCTGGTGCTTGGTCAGCTCTCTGATCGTGATCATCAGGATGCTGCGGATCTGCAGCTGGATTCCGTTCTCCAGAAAGCTCTTGAGACTTTGCAGCAGCATTGGCGAGAGTCGCTGGATGCCTCGGCTCAGGATCTTGAAAAGGCTCAGCAGTCTCTGCTCGATAGTGAGCTTCAAGATGGTGGCGATCACAGTTCATCCGTGGTGCGGGATCACCTCAAGGCTTCACTGACCACAGCTGAGCAGGTGTTGAACAGTCTCTCCGGAAGCCTGGAGCTGCCCCGTCTGCTTGCCTTGGCTGATCAGGAGACCGTGCGCCACGGAGCGATGCGTCGGGTGAGTCTGGTGTTGGAACAGCGGAGTGGCATCGATGCTCGTCTAGATGGGGTGATGGAGGGCTGGCGTTTGAGTCGTTTGCCCCGCATCGACCGTGACATCCTGCGCCTGGCCGTGGTTGATCTCACCAGTTTGAAGACACCTTCCGCTGTCGCCTGCAATGAGGCGGTCGAACTGGCTAACCGCTACAGCGATGATCAAGGTCGTCGCATGATTAATGGCGTTCTGCGGCGTCTGCAGAATGCGGCTCCGGCTTCATCTGCAGGCTCCTGATTTCGTTTCGCTTCGGCAGTTTCGATGGTTTTCGACTGGTTCCAGCGTCGCTCCGCTCAACCCGAGCCGACTCCAGCGGAGAGTGACCCGGCATCACCGATCGAAAGTGATGGCGAGACACCAGAGTCTTCCGCAGTAGACGAGCTGGCCAACGCACAATCGCCTGAGCCTGAGCCTGAGCCTGAGCCTGAGCCTGAGCCTGAGCCCAGCATCCCTGCATCACAGCCGTCAGTTGCGGCAGTGGATGAGGCAGCTTCAACCGCTGCCGAAGCTTCGGCGACCGCTGATGTGGACGACGATCCCCTTGAGTGGGCTCGTCAGGCCTATGCCCGTCTGAAGGCGCAGCAGGCGGCTGAAGCTGAACAAATTCAGACGCCCGTTGCGCCACAGCAGCCCTCACCAGAGCAGCCCTCAGTTGAAGAGGTGTCTGAGGTGGCCTCACCTGAATCACCGGTGAGCACCGCTTCGTCTGCCACTCCGCTTTCGACCCCGATTGCCACTTCGGAGTCCAGTACGACTCCCGCACCAAGGCTGTCTCTTCTCGAGCAGGCCGCCGCTGAGCGGCAGCAACGCCAGCAGGAGCTTGAGGCCCGTGCCACGTCCGCACCGGTGTCGATGCCTGCACCGGCCGCTCCCTCGGTTGAGCCTGCTCTGGCTGATGGTTCTGATCAACCTCAGCTTGGCGAGTTCGATGACAGCTTCACTTGGTCTGCTGAGGTGTTGGCGGCCCAGGGTCGTCAGGCCGATCAGGTCTCGCTGGAAGAAATCGACTGGCTCGTTCGCCTCCGTCGTGGCCTTGAAAAAACCCGACAGGGCTTTGTTACTGGTCTTCTCGACAGCCTTGGAGATGATCCCCTCACCCCTGAGGTGGTGGATGACCTTGAGGCCCTTCTGCTCCGTGCAGATGCTGGTGTTGTGGCGACCGATCAGGTGATGGAAGCGCTCAGAAAACGCCTCAATGAAGAGGTGGTGGATCCCAGCGAAGGAATCCGTTTCTTGAAGGAGCAGCTGCGAAACTTGCTGGATGAGCCGATTCAGGCCAGTGGTTTTGAGCTACTTGCCCCTGAGCGCGGGCGTCTGAATATCTGGTTGATGGTGGGTGTCAATGGAGTCGGTAAGACCACGACCCTCGGCAAGCTTGCCAACCTGGCGGTGCGAAGCGGTTACAGCGCCATGATCGCCGCTGCGGATACGTTCCGAGCTGCTGCAGTGCAGCAGGTGGAGGTGTGGGGTCAACGCAGTGATGTGCCCGTGGTGTCCAATCCCACAGCCAACGCTGATCCTGCTGCTGTCGTGTTCGATGCAATTGGAGCGGCCCGCTCCAAAGAGACAGATCTGCTGTTGGTCGACACGGCTGGTCGTCTGCAGACAAAGCACAATTTGATGGAGGAGCTTCAGAAGATTCGGCGCATCGTTGATCGTCTAGCTCCGGAATCGAAGGTGGAATCTCTCCTGGTCCTTGATGCCAGTCAGGGTCAGAACGGGCTGAAACAGGCGCTGGCCTTCGCCAAGGCTGCCGATCTCACGGGGGTGGTGATCACCAAACTCGATGGAACCTCCCGCGGTGGAGTTGCTCTGGCTGTTTCGTCTGAGGCGGGTCTTCCGATCAGGTTCATCGGAGCCGGAGAGGGAATCCGTGACCTCCGACCGTTCAACAGCTTTGAGTTTGTGGAGGCTTTGTTGGCCGGCCGCTGATCGCCGTAGCTAGCGTTCGCGCACTGCCATGGACGGCCGTGAGCAGCAAGTCAACCCGTCGCCATTCCACGCCGCATCAACGCACCGTGGCTCAGCCCTTAACGGCGACTGCTTCGCTGCGAGAACTGTTCGACAGCTTTTCCAGGGAGCAGCGATCCAGCCAGGAGCTTCTGGCCTCCCTTGGATTTGCCCTGCGTAGCTTCACCAACCTGCATCGCTTCCTGGAGTTGGTGCCTGTGGTGGCCTCCCGTCTGGTGGGTGTTGACGGTTCCCTGCTGGTCCCTTTCACCGCTGATGGCAGGATCTGGCGCGAGCAATTGCAGATGTTGCCGGATCAGCGGTCGCCAGAGCTGTTGCGACAAATCGCCGCCTTTGATCCGGGCACAGCGGTGGGCTTCGGTTCGGATGAACGCCAGGTGCTTGCTCTCGACCATCTAGTCCAGCGCCATCTCGGCCGGGCCGGTCTGTTTGCCACATCTCTGGTGGCTCGCGGCCGTCAGCGGGGTCGTCTGTATGTGTTCAGCAGTACCGGTCCTCTGGTTTGGAGTGACGTGCACCGGCGCCATGTGCAACTGGTGGCTGATCTCACTGGTGTTGCTGTCGAACACGACTTGATGCTCCAGGAAGCGCGCCGTCATGAGCGTGTGGATCGCCAGCTCAGCATTGGTGCCGAAATTCAGGCGCAATTGCTTCCCGACCATTGTCCGGTGATTGAAGGGGTGGAGCTTGCCGCTCGTTGTCGTCCCGCCTTTCAGGTGGGTGGTGACTACTACGACTTCATTCCCACGCGTCCGGAGCTGATGGGTCGGCGCCGTGAGCGTGGACGCTGGGCTCTGTTGATGGGTGATGTGATGGGGAAGGGGGTCCCCGCTGGTCTACTGATGACCATGCTGCGCGGGATGTTGCGGGCTGAAGTTCTCAGCGGCCTGCCTCCTGATCGGATCCTCCACGATCTCAACCAGCTGGCCCAGGAGGATCTGGTTCAGTCGCACCGTTTTGTCACGCTGTTCTATTCCGATTTCGATCCCCGTACCCGACGCTTGCGCTTTGCCAATGCTGCCCACAATCCGCCCCTGATTTGGAGGGCGCAGCAGCGCAGTATCAGTCGGTTGGATGCCCCGGGTCTGCTGATTGGTTTGCAGGCGGAGGCGGAATACGGTTGTGGTGAGGTGGTGCTTGAACCTGGTGATGTGCTGCTCTATTACACCGATGGGGTGACCGAGGCACCTGGGATCACTGGTGATCGCTTTGATGAGGAGCGCCTGATGCGCAGCCTTGAGGCGGCTTGTCGATCTGGCACCGGGTCTCAAGGCATCCTCGATCAGCTCTTCACCCGTTTGGATCGCTTCGTTGGAGTGGATCGCCAACTGGAAGATGATGCCTCGATGGTGGTGTTGAAGGTCCCAGAGGAGGTGATGTTGCCTTCTGTTCCCCGGGCTGCGCTCTGATTGATCGGCACCGTTGTGATCCCTCGGCCTGACAAGCTGACTGCACGCTGAGCTCGGATGACGGTATGGCTGGGGGAGTGACGGGTGGAGGCTCCGGCACCTGGAGTGACCGCTTTGATCAGGGCCTCCACCCTGCGATCGAAAGGTTCAATGCTTCGATCGGGTTCGACATCACTCTTCTTCAAGAGGATCTCGACGGTTCCATCGCCCATGCCCGCATGTTGGCGGAATGTGGTGTGATCAGTGCCGAGGAAGCCAGCCAGCTCTGCGCAGGGCTGGAGACGATACGCGATGAGGCCGCGGCCGGATCTTTCCGTCCCGGCCTGGCCGATGAGGATGTTCACTTTGCCGTTGAGCGGCGTTTGATCACCCTGCTCGGACCGGTCGGAAAGAAGCTTCACACCGGTCGCAGTCGTAACGACCAAGTGGGTACCGACCTGCGCCTTTGGCTGCGCCGTCGTCTTGATGAACTGAACGATCGCGTGCTTCGTTTTCAGCGGGCGCTGCTGCAACAGGCCTTAGACCAGCGCACCACCCTGATCCCGGGCTATACGCACCTGCAGCGGGCACAGCCCGTTTGTCTGGCGCATCATCTTCTTGCCTATGTGGAGATGCTGGAGCGTGATCGCCAGCGCCTGGCTGATGTGCGCGGCAGGGTCAATGTCTCACCACTTGGGGCTGCTGCCTTGGCAGGAACCCCGGTGCCGATCAACCGCCGCAGCACAGCCGAGGCCCTTGGTTTCGAGGCGATCTATGCCAACAGTCTTGATGCTGTCAGTGACCGAGATTTCGCTGTTGAATTCGCATCGGCTGCGGCGCTGGTGATGGTGCACCTCAGTCGTCTTGCGGAAGAGGTGATTTTCTGGGCGAGCGAGGAGTGTGGCTTTGTGCGACTCAGCGATCGCTGTGCCACCGGCAGCAGCCTGATGCCCCAGAAGAAGAATCCTGATGTACCTGAATTGGTGCGGGGTAAGTGCGGGCGCGTTTTCGGCCACTTGCAAGGTTTGCTGACGATGATTAAGGGTCTTCCCCTCGCGTACAACAAGGATTTTCAGGAAGACAAGGAAGCCCTGTTCGATCTGGTTCGCACTACATCCGATTGTCTTGAGGCGATGGCGATCCTGATGGAGGAAGGAGTCGAGTTTCGTCCTGAGCGGCTTGAACGGGCGGTGGCGTCTGATTTTTCTAATGCCACGGATGTCGCTGATTATCTGGTGGCCCGCGGTGTGCCTTTCCGGGAGGCCTACCAGTTAGTCGGGGCCGTGGTGAAACGCTGTCTGCAGGACGGTGTGTTGTTGCTCGATCTCAGCCTCGAGCAGTGGAAAAGTTTTCACCCTGTGTTTGAGGCGGATCTGTTCGAGGCTCTAGCTCCGCGTCAAGTGGTGGCGGCCCGCGTCAGTGAAGGGGGCACTGGTTTTGTGCGTGTTGAGGAACAGTTGAAACGCTGGGAATCGCGATTGGCATGAAGGTGGATGAAACGAAGTGACTGACTGGGTCTACGCTGAGTAGGCCAAAGGCCATTGATTCCTTTCCGGAGCATGAACCGATGGCAGGTCAGGTCCCATCGGTCCCCTTCATCAACGGTCCACTAGGAAAGTGAGCATCTTCGTCGGCAATCTGCCCTTCCGCGCTGAGCAGGAAGACATCATTGAATTGTTTGCGACCCATGGCGAGGTCTCAAACTGCGCCCTTCCTTTGGAACGGGACACCGGTCGAAAGCGTGGCTTCGCCTTCATCGAAATGGTCGATGAAGCTGCCGAAGACGCTGCGATCGAGGCGCTCCAGGGTGTTGAGCTCATGGGTCGTCCCCTGAGGATCAATAAAGCCGAGCCTCGTGGCAGCGCTCCACGTCGTGGTGGCGGTGGTGGCTATGGCGGCGGCGGCGGTGGTTACCGCGGCGGTGGTTCGGAAGGAGGTGGTTACCGCAGCGGTGGCGGTGGCGGTTATGGCGGCGGCTCTGGTGCCCGTGGCTGGGAAGATCGCAGTTACGGCGGTGGCGCTGGCGGTCAGTCCAGTGACTATGACGACGGTCGCAGTCGTCGCCGTCGCAGCGGTGCTGGTGGTGGTGGTGGTGACAGTTACGGCGGTGCTGAGGGCTGATCTCTGCTTTTACAGCCCGGCATCAAGCAGTTGCCGGGCTGCTTCCTCCCGCACCGGGATGTCAGCTCCACGGCGTTGAGCTTTGAGCCCGAGGTTGCTTCTCCAGTGCCGGGCTCCAGGGACTCCTTCCACCAGTTGCACCAGATGGCGGCAGAGGTCCCAGAGCCTCCCGCCCCGTTCGAGATGAGCTTGGGCATGGGGGATCAGGCCAAGCACCACACCTGAGGCGGTGATGTTGCGTTCGCTCTCGCCGTAGATCAGTTGGTCGACACATCCCCAACGCAGAGGATGGGCATAGGCCGATCGCCCCACCATGGCGCCATCACAGCTGCGCAGCGCATCCAGACACTGTTCCGGGGTGTCGAGGCCACCGTTGAGTTCGATCGTCAGCTCGGGTCTGCGTTGTTTCAGGGCGATGACCCGGTTATGTTGCAGCGGTGGAATTGTGCGGTTCTGCTTGGGGTCGAGTCCCTCCAGCCAGGCTTTGCGGGCATGAATCGCGAAGCGTGAGGCACCGCCGGCAGCAACCAGGTCGACAAAGGTCTGGAGCAGGGCATCACTATCGAGGTCGTCGATGCCCACGCGGTGTTTCACGGTCACCGGCAGCGGGGAGGCCTGGCACATCGCTTCTACGCAGCGAGCGACCTGTTCTGGTTCCGCCATCAGGCAGGCACCGAAATTGCCTGCTTGCACCCTGGGGCTAGGGCAGCCCACGTTGAGGTTGATCTCGTCGTAGCCCCAGTCGGCAGCCATTTTTGTGGCTTCAGCCAGCAGAGCGGGGTCATCGCCCCCGACCTGTAGGGCAATGGGATGTTCCACCGGATCGAACGCCAACAGGCGTTCCCGACGTTTGCTGTGGTGCAGCGCTTGAGCCACCACCATCTCTGAATAGAGCAGAGCTCGGCGGCTGATCTGCCGCATCAGCACTCGGAAGTGTCGATCGGTGCAGTCGAGCATCGGCGCGACGCTGAACCTCCAGGCGGGTTCCCGATCAATAGGGGGTGGGGAATCCATCGCTCCATTCTTCCCTTCCCTTGGACCGAAGCACTTAGATAAGGGGTGTTGATCGATTCATGCTTGAAGCCATGGCCTCTTCACTGCAGTACTGGTGGCTGAGTCGCCGTTCCCTGCTGTTGGCGATCTTGGCCGGATCGGTCGGTCTGTTCAGGTCGCCGAAGCCTGTGCTGGCTGCCTCCAAGGCTGATGAAACGGCCTGGGACCTCAGTGATGCGGAGTGGAAGCGCCGCTTGTCTCCGGAGGCTTATCGCGTTTTGCGACAGGAAGGAACGGAACCACCGTTTAGCAGTGCTCTCAATGATGAAAAGGGACCAGGCACCTTTCACTGCAGCGGTTGTGATCTGCCTCTGTTCTCCTCTGAGGCCAAGTTCAATAGCGGCACCGGCTGGCCCAGCTTTTGGCAGGCACTGCCTGGAGCGATCGCCACAAAGATAGATTTCAAGCTGATCATTCCCCGCACCGAATACCACTGCCGTCGCTGTGGTGGTCATCAGGGCCATGTGTTTAATGACGGGCCCAAACCCACCGGCAAGCGTTTCTGCAACAACGGAGTTGCACTGCGATTCCAGCCCTCTCCATGATTTGATTGTGATCGGTGGGGGTCCCGCCGGTTTCATGGCAGCGATCACGGCGGCGGAGCAGGGCTGCCAGAGAGTGCTGGTGCTGGAGGCCACACCGGACCCGTTGACCAAGGTTCGGATCAGCGGAGGGGGCCGTTGCAATGTCACCCATGCTTGCTGGGACCCTCGGGAACTGGTCGGTCATTACCCCCGCGGTAGCCGCCCCCTGCGCGGGCCGTTCAGCCGTTTTGCTTGTGGTGATGCCGTGGGCTGGTTCTCAGACCATGGCCTTGAGTTGGTGGAGGAACCTGATGGCCGCATGTTCCCCCAAGCCAACCGTTCCGAGGCGGTGATCGATTGCCTGCTCAAGGCTTCCCGTGCAGTTGGTGTGGCGTTGGAATGCCGTGCTCCGGTGCGCCGGGTGGAGACCACCCAAGCCGGTTTCGTGGTGCATGGTTCTGGTGGTCGGGTCTGGCGTGGCTGCAGGCTGTTGCTGGCCACCGGTGGCCACCCCAGTGGCCGACGCTTTGCTCAGCTTTTGGGGCATGGGGTGACGCCTCCGTTGCCTTCCTTGTTCACCTTGGCTCTGGAAGCACCAGCGATTACGGCTTGCAGTGGCATCGCTCTTGATGATGTCAGCCTCGAAGTGAAGTGCGATCAGCAGCGTTTTCGGCAGACCGGTCGTGTGCTGATCACTCACTGGGGTCTCAGCGGACCCGCCACCTTGCGCCTGAGTGCTTTTGCAGCGCGCGCTTTGCATGGCCAGCGTTATCGGGGTGTTCTGCTAGTGCGCTGGGTTGGGGGCCACACACTGGATCAGGTCGCGTCTGAGTTGGCGCAGTTGCGCCGGGAGCAGCCACGACGCAGTTTGGCGGTGGCCAGGCCTTGGCCTGAACGCTTGCCGCGTCGCCTTTGGTTGGCTTTGCTCTCGCAGGTAGGGGCCGACTCGCAGCGCCGCTGGGCTGATTGTCCCGGGAGTTGGGAGCGGGCTTTGGCCCAGGCTCTCACCGGAAGTCGTTACCCGATTCGCGGTCGCGGTCCGTTCGGGGAGGAGTTCGTCACAGCTGGCGGGGTGGATCTAGGGGAGATCAATCTGGCCACGATGGAGAGTCGGCGGCTGCCAGGGCTTTATCTCGCTGGTGAGCTGATGGATGTCGATGGGGTCACCGGAGGTTTCAATTTTCAGCACTGCTGGAGCAGCGGCTGGCTGGCTGGTCAGGCCATAGCCGCGTCTCTGTCTTGATCGGAATGGCCTGCATCGTCTTCAAAGCGATGCAGGCTCAGTTGATCTGATCGAACACGGTGAACATCGGCAGATACATCGCCAGCAGAATGGAGCCGACGATGCCGCCAACGACCACGATCATTGCTGGTTCGAGCATCGAGGTGAGGGCCTTGACCGCTGCCGAGACCTCGTCTTCGTAGAAGTCGGCCACCTTGCTCAGCATCTGATCCATCTCTCCGGTTTCTTCGCCGATGGCCAGCATGCTCAGGGCCATATCGGGTAGAACTTTTTGGCGGATCAGGGCGGCGCTCAGTAGCACCCCTTCCTGCACCCGGTTGCGGGATTCCAGAATCGCGTCGGAAATGATCGCGTTGCCGGCGGTTTCGCTCGAGATCTCTAAGGACATCAGGATTGGAACACCTGCCCGGGTCAGGGAGCTGAAAATCCGACAGAACTGGGCGGTGGCCGTTTTCATGATCAGATCCCCAAAGAGAGGCAGTTTCAGGATCAGGCGATCGATCACACGCCGCCCGTTGTGCGTGGCGTAGTAGCGGCTGATCAGCCAGATCCCTATCAGCCCGGCGCCGGCAATCAGTAGGGCAAAAGACGATCGCAATAAGGCGCTCAAATCCACCATCAGCTGAGTGAACAGCGGTAGCTCTGCTCCTAGGTCTTCAAAGATCCCCGCGAAGGTTGGAATCAAAAAGATGGTCATTCCCAGAAACACCAGGATGGCGATTGCCAGAACGGCGACTGGATAGCCCAGGGCGCCTTTGATCTGGTTTTGCAGCCTGGCGTTGTCTTCAAGCAGCTTGGCTAAACGTTTCAGTGATTCGTCGAGGACGCCTCCCGCTTCTCCGGCTTCGACCATGGCAATGCTGAGCTTGTCGAACACCTTCGGCCATTGGCGCATGGCAGCCGCCATGGCCGTGCCTTGATTCACATCCAGGCCGATCTGCAGCAATGCTCGCTTGAACATCGGCAGTCGCTGCTGGCTGGCCATCAGATCCAGGCTGCGCACAATTGGCACCCCTGCATCCACAAGTGCCGCCAGCTTGCTGGCGAAAACTGCCTTTTCTCGCACCCCGGGTGCCTTTTCAAAGGCGCCACTGAGATCGAAGGAGAGCATGGCTTGCAGGCCGCCTTTTGCCTGTCCTTCCCTCGTGTTGTTGGGGTTGCTTCCACGCTTCCGTGGCCTTCCACCTTGGTCGGTTGGCTCCTCCATCTGAACCGTTGTCGCCTTGATGCCCCGCCGCCGCAGCAGCTTGCGCGCCGTTGCTTGATCCGGAGCTTGGATCCGCAGGGTTCGGTCTCCTCCACTGGTGGCCTGATAGGTGGCAATGAAGCTGGCCATGGCGTTCGGCTCAGCTGTTCCCTAGGAGACGATTCAGTTCGCCTGGTTTCCCGGCCTTGGTCATGGCTTCTGCCTGGCTGATTGCTCCGGTTTCCACGAGATTGGCAAGGGCCCGCTCCAGGGTCTGCATGCCCAGTTCACCCCCGGTCTGAAGTTGGGAATAGAGCTGAGCCGTTTTGCCTTCACGGATCAGGTTTGCGATCGCCGGGGTGTTGATCAAGATCTCTTGAGCCATCACCCGTCCGAATTCGCCGGGCTGCGGCTTGTCGCGACGGCAGAGGGTCTGGGAGAACACGGCCATCAGACTTCCCGATAGCTGTACCCGGATTTGGGTCTGCTGGCCAGGTGGGAACACATCCACCATGCGATCGACGGTCTGGGCGGCTGAGCTTGTGTGCAGGGTGCCGAAGACCAGGTGACCGGTTTCGGCTGCACTGATGGCGAGTTGAATCGTTTCCAGATCGCGCATCTCACCCACGAGAATCACGTCGGGGTCTTCGCGCAGCGCAGCCCGTAGGGCATTGGCAAAGCTGCGAGTGTCTTCATGCAATTGGCGCTGGTGCACCATGCTGCGGTCACTGCGGTACACGAATTCGATCGGATCTTCGATCGTGAGGATGTGCTCGCTGCGGGTGTGGTTGATGTGGTCGAGCAGTGCCGCCAATGTGGTTGTTTTGCCGGATCCGGTCGGTCCCGTCACCAGCACAAGGCCGCGGGGGCGGGCAGAGGTTTCCACCACCACTGGGGGCAGGTTGAGCGCCTCGATGCTGGGAATTGAACTGCCGAGCGCCCTGAGGCAGGCGGCATAGCTGCCCTTCTGGCGATAGACGTTCACGCGGAAGCGTGCCACGCCTTTGAGGCCGTAGGCACAATCGAGCTCCCAGGTCTGTTCCAGCGTCTTGCGCTGGCTGTTATTAAGCATTGAGAAGATCAGGCGGTTGCAGCTCTCCTCACTCAGCGGTGTGTCGGAGAGGGGGCGCAGTTCGCCGCTGAAACGGCCGTACGGTGGTTGGCCGCAAGCGAGATGCAGATCACTGCCTTCGGCCTTGACCAGTTGCTCCATCAGGTCTTCGATCATCAGATCCATGGCAGGCACCTCACTGACGAGGGGTCAGACAGTACGGACATTCCAGCCAGCCTTCCTGTAGTCCGCCACCACATCGTTCACAGGTGACGGTGCTGAGAGCCCTGGCCCGTCGCTCTGACTCCAGGCCTGAGTCGGTGAGGATCATCCGGCCCACTTCTTCCAAGGTGGTCTGACCCTGACGCACCAACTCGAGGCTGTAGCCCAGCAGGGTTTTCATGCCCGATTCCAGAGCCAGACGACGGAGCACATCGGTGGTGGCACCGTTGGCTACCGCGGTGGCCAACTGCTCGTTCATGCGCAGCACTTCGTACACACCGATCCGGCCTCGATAACCGCTGCCCTGACAGTGGGGACAGGGGTCGCCACTCTGGTCACGATTGCCATCGTGGTGGTGGGCTCGGTAGAAGCGCACACCTGTCTCATGGTGCGTCATGAGCCCGAATCGGCCCAGTTCAGTGGCATCGGGTTGATAGCTTTCGCGGCAATGGCTACAGACACGCCGTAGCAGCCGTTGCGACACGATCCCGATCAGGGAAGCGCTGACCATGAAGGGTTCCACCCCCATCTCGCCAAGGCGGGCGATAGCGCTTGGGGCGTCGTTGCAGTGCAGGGTGGTGAGCACCAGGTGGCCGGTCAGGGCAGCTTCGATCGCTGTTTTGGCTGTTTCTAGATCACGGGTCTCTCCCACGAGAAGCACGTCTGGGTCTTGTCGCATGAACGCCCGTAGGGCCGTGCTGAAGTCGAAGCCCTTTTCCCGGTTCACCTGGCATTGGGTGATGCCTGGGAGGGTGTATTCGATTGGATCCTCCACCGTTGAGATATTGATCCCGGGATCGTTGCGTTCCGCCAGCAGCGAGTAGAGAGTCGTCGATTTTCCTGATCCTGTTGGACCAGTCACCAGGATCATGCCGAATGGCTTTGAGCCGAGGCTGCGCACCAGTTCGAGTGCCTCCGGGTTGCTGATCAGCTTGTCGAGGCCCAGTTGCGTGGATGAGCTGTCGAGGAGTCGCAGCACGATCTTTTCCCCGAAGCGGCTCGGCAGACTGCTGACGCGGAAATCAACGCTGCGTTTGCGAAAGCGGCGGCGGATTCGACCGTCTTGGGCTTGCCGTCGTTCGGCGATATCCAGGTCGGCCATGATCTTGAAGCGTGAGGTCACGGCTGGCACCAGGCGACTGGGCAGCGGTTCGCTGTAGCTCTGCAACACACCGTCCTGGCGGAAGCGCACCTGGAGGCCGATTTGTTGGGGTTCCACGTGAATGTCGCTTGCCCCAAGTTGCAGGGCCTGAAGCAGGATGCGGTTCACCAGATTCACCACTGGTGAGGCGTTCGTGTCTCGGAAGGTCTGTTCGAGGTCTTCGTGTCTTGAGCCCAGTCGGGCTGCTTCATCGGGCTCTTCTTCCAGCACCCCGTCGCTGTTGAAGCCAGATAGCAGTGAATCGAGGTTGATGGGTGCCTCGCTCTCTTCCTGGCTTTCTGGGGGGTCATCCAGTGTTTCCTCTCCAGGATCCTGCGGCAGGTTGATGTCTGCTTCTGCTTGATTTGACTCCGCCACAGCGGCAGTGGTCTGGTTGTCTTCCTGGCTCTGGAGGGCCATCAGGGCTGCGGCCAGGCGTGGATGCTTGTTGGGGACAAGTCCTTTTGCTTCAAGTCTTGTCAGCAGTTGCTGATGGCTGTCTTGATCCAGTCGTTCCGGGACCGGTTCCTGCAACAGCAGCTCCAGGACAAAACGCTGCTGGTCTCTCACGGTGGGGCTGCGGCGAGGGATCTGGTGCTGGAGGTGCGGGCTTCCGCCGCTTGTGGGAGGTGAGCCTTACCTATCAACATGTCTAGGTGTGAATCTGCAACTGGTCAGCATGAGTGGCGATCCCTCTTCATCAGCTCACGATCCCGCCGCTGATGCTGCAGCACCCGGTCCAGGTCCCGAGGCTGCGGCCGAGACTGTGGATGCTCCGAGTGATGCAGCCAGCGCTCCCTCTCCGGATCCAACAGCAGCCGGTGGCAAAGACAATGAAGCGCGCTTGGAGCAGTTGGAGCGCGAACACAGCAGCTTGCGCGAAGAACACGAGACCCTGCGCAGCCAATACATGCGCATCGCTGCTGATTTCGACAACTTCCGCAAGCGTCAGAGCCGAGATCAGGATGATCTCAAGGTGCAACTCACCTGCAGCACATTGAGCGAGATCCTGCCGGTGGTGGACAACTTCGAGCGTGCCCGGCATCAGCTCAATCCCGAAGGTGAAGAGGCCCAGGCTTTACATCGCAGCTATCAGGGTCTCTACAAGCAGCTGGTGGATGTGTTGAAGCAACTTGGTGTTGCTCCGATGCGGGTTGTGGGTCAGGAGTTCGATCCCAGCTTGCATGAGGCTGTTTTGCGGGAACCGAGCGATCAGCACCATGAAGACGTGGTGATCGAAGAGCTGCAGCGGGGGTATCACCTCAATGGCCGTGTGCTCCGCCACGCCATGGTGAAGGTGTCGATGGGGCCCGGACCCCAAGGTGATGTCGCCTCCGCAACGGCGCCTGATTCTCCCGCTGATGCTCAGGATTCTGGCCCTGCGATGGAGGGAGAACCCAACCAACAGGAGAGTTGAGCTCCCTGGGCTGGCCCTTAGGGTGATGAACGGGATGACGAGCTGATGGCCGATTACTACGACCTGCTCGGCGTCAGTCGTGACGCCGATGCCGACACGCTCAAGCGTGCCTATCGGCGGCTTGCTCGTCAGTATCACCCTGATATCAATAAGGATCCTGGAGCTGAGGATCGCTTCAAGGAGATCGGCAGGGCCTACGAGGTCCTCAGCGATCCACAGACCAAGGCCCGTTACGACCAGTTCGGTGAAGCTGGTCTGGGTGGAGCTGCAGGGATGCCCGATATGGGCGATATGGGCGGCTTTGCTGATCTCTTTGAAACCTTTTTCAGTGGTTTCGGGGGTGCTGCTGGAGGTGCTGGAGCTCGTCCGCGGCGGCGGGGCCCCCAGCAAGGCGATGACCTTCGCTACGACCTGACGATCGACTTCAATCAGGCCGTGTTCGGCCAAGAGAGGGAGATCCGCATTCCTCACCTGGAAACCTGCACCACGTGCAACGGCTCTGGGGCTAAGTCGGGAAGTGGTCCCACCACCTGCTCCACCTGCGGTGGTGTCGGTCAGGTGCGGCGCGCTACCCGCACTCCTTTCGGAAATTTCACCCAGGTGGCGGAATGTCCCACCTGTGGCGGCAGCGGTCAGGTCATCGCTGATCCTTGTTCAGCCTGTGGTGGCCAAGGAGTGATTCAGGTGCGCAAGAAACTGCGCATCAATATTCCCGCTGGTGTTGATACGGGCACGCGCTTGCGTGTTGCGGGCGAAGGCAATGCCGGCCTCCGTGGTGGTCCTTCAGGTGACCTCTACGTCTTTCTTACGGTCAAAAGCCATCCCAGTTTGCGCAGGGATGGCCTCACCGTTCTCTCCGATGTGAAGGTGAGCTATCTCCAGGCCATTCTCGGAGACACGATTGAGGTGGAGACCGTTGACGGTCCCACCAGTTTGGAGATTCCGGTCGGCACTCAGCCCAATGCGGTGCTCACCCTCGAGAACAAGGGCATCCCTAAGTTGGGTAACCCAGTGGCCAGAGGTAATCAAAGGGTCACAGTGTCTGTTCAGTTGCCCACTCGTCTCAATGAGGAGGAGCGCACGCTGCTGGAACAGTTGGCCGGTCACCATTCAGCGCGAGGTGTGCAGCATCACCACCACAACAGCGGTCTCTTCGCACGACTGTTTGGTCAAGGTTGACGTTGACTGGCTCCGATGTTGATCAGCAGCTCGATCTCCGCGGCACTCCGTGTCCGGTGAACTTCATTCGCTGTCGGCTCACGCTGGAGACCATGGTTCCTGGACAGGTTCTGGCGGTCAGCCTGGATCGGGGCGAGCCGGAGGCGATGGTGGTGCCCGGTTTGGAACAGGACGGCCATCAGGTTCAGCTGGATGGCGGCACTGACGACTGGGTGAGGTTGAAGGTGACCTGTGGGGGTGGTTGAGCAACGCCTTAGGGGTGTGGTGGTGGCGTTGCAGGCCAACTACCTCGAGGTGGAACTGGATCCGCCCGACGCCGCCACGCGACTGCTCTGCACCCGCCGCACCCGCCTCAATCATCGTGGGGCTGCCGTTCATGTGGGTGATCGCGTATGGGTCGAGGCGATTGATCAGCAGCAGCGTCGTGCTGTGGTGGCGGATGTGGAACCTCGCTTCAGTTGGTTGAGCCGCCCTCCCGTGGCCAATGTCACCGCGGTGGTGGTTGCTTTCTCGGTGGAGCAACCAGCGTTTGATCCCGATCAGGCCAGTCGGTTCCTGCTCACAGCTGAGCAAACGGGCTTGGTCGTTCAGGTGTTGCTGACCAAATGCGACCTGCTGCAGGAGAAGGCCTCTCGGCAATTGGTGGATCGGCTTCAGGGCTGGGGGTATGCACCTTTGCTGCTGTCCTCTGAGACGGGTGAAGGCATGGATTCTTTGCGCACGCTCCTCAAGGGTCAGGCCCTGTCGGTGTTATGCGGTCCTTCCGGTGTGGGCAAAAGCTCTTTGCTCAACAGCCTGCTACCGCAGTTGTCGCTCAGAGTTGGGGCCGTCTCAGGGCGCCTGCAAAGAGGGCGGCACACGACGCGCCATGTTGAATTGCATGCGCTCGGTCCTGGAGCGAGAGTGGCCGATACACCGGGGTTTAATCGTCCCGACTTACCGGATGACGTTCATAACCTTGAGGTGCTGTTCCCCGAATTACGCAGTCAACTCGAGACCCATCCCTGTCGTTTCCGAGACTGTCTGCATCGGGATGAACCAGGCTGCGGGGTCAGTCGTGATTGGGAGCGTTACGGCATTTATCGGCGGGCCGTTGAGGAGCTGATGGGGTTCAGCCGCCCATCCCGGGGAGGTTGAGGTTGAGGCCTCCGGTGAGTTCTTCCATCCGCTCTTTCATGGTGGCGGTGGAGTGCTCATAGGCCGATTGGAGTGCCGCGAGAGTGGCCGCTTCACAGGCACTCTGCCCCTCTGCCAGCAAGGACGGGTCCAGGCGCACTCTCAGGGGTTGCTGGTTGCCTGACAGCCAGATGCTTGCCCGGCCATCATCGCTGCTTCCTTCGATTTCCATACCATCGAGTTCCTCCTGCAGTTTCTGGGCGTCTTGTTGGATCTGCTGAGCCTTGCGGAAAGCCTCGGTGAGTTGTCCGAAGTTGGGGAGTCCGAACCCTGCCATGGCGCCTAAGGGAGAACGGGCAGGTTAAGCGGTCAGTGCGTGATCGTTTGACTGAATCCGAGTCGTTTCACTTCTGGGTGAAGGGTGATGCCGTGGTTGTTTTCCACTTCTTTTTGCACCAGGGCAATCAGGCTGAGGATGTCATTCGCACTCGCAGAACCGTTGTTAACGATGAAATTGGCGTGCACGGGTGACACCTCGGCGCCGCCAATGCGGTGGCCTTTCAGCCCTAAGGCTTCGATCAGCTGGCCGGCTTTAAGAGGTTCGGGATTGCGGAAGACGCTGCCACAGCTAGGCCACTGATACGGCTGCGTTGTGGTGCGGTGGTTGAGGTTGCTGCTGGTGGCGCGGCTGAGTGCCTTGGGATCGTGGCCTGGCTCCAGCTGAAAGCGCGCCGAGATCACCATCAGGTCGCAGTCCTGGAGGCGACTATGGCGGTAGGAAAAGTCGAGCTCAGCATTGTTCAAGATGCGGATGGCAGCGTTCTCGCTGCCATTGGGCAAAGCATCGATCACCTCAACGGAAAGCAGTCTCTCGGCGGTGCAGCCTCCCTGAGCTCCGGCATTCATGACGGCAGCACCCCCCACGGTGCCAGGGATACCCACAGCCCATTCCAGGCCATGAAGACCTGCACGTGCCGCGCGCCGGGCCAGGGTTGGGATCGGTTCACCGGCTAAAGCTTCCACCACGCCGGTCTCTCCGTTGAGGTTCATGCCTTGAAGCTTGCGTAGGCAGATGGTGAGACCTGCCAGGCCGGCATCACTGATCAACAGATTGGAGCCTGCACCGATCACTCTCCAGGACAGTTGGTGCTGATGCGCCCAGCTGATCAGTTCGATCAGCTGATCCTTGTGCGTTGGTTCCGCTAGCCATTCGGCTGGTCCACCCACCCGCCAGGTGGTGTAGTCAGCCAGGGAGACCTGGGAACGCAACAGTTCCGGGTCGTGATCAACCATCAGGCTGCTAGCGATGTCGGCTGGGTGGCGTCAGCAGACGATTCGTCGGGGCAA